>OERA01000053.1_pt1 | contig 23098 bp, 18 predicted proteins | sample 1539901 | NCBI WGS metagenome assembly OERA01 (sample SAMEA3891873, study PRJEB23780) | metagenome | biome: terrestrial biome; feature: animal house; material: Caecal content | place: Italy | collected 2015-05-05
CCATCTGCAAAAGTTCTCGGATTTTCTCTCGACGGGCGTTTTCTTCCGGGGTGCGGTTCTTTCTGGCCATGTGTAATACCTCCTGTCTGCTGCTTCTATTCTACACCTCTCAGCAGGTTTACACAAATTATGGGATAGTCTCCGGAATATTCTTTATAAATAAACCGCCAGCCTTCTTTTATTATTTAATAACAGTCATTCAACAACTGTTACCACTGGATTATACTGAGCATGCAACATTCCAAGAAGATTTTCCATATCTTGAGCAGATATTTTAATATCTCCGTTTGTGGGCTCTATCGTTTTCAGATAGCCTTCCAGAACACGAACCGATCCCAACCCGGGAGTTGCACTTCCAGGGGTACGACCATCACCGTTATTTGCAAAGAAAATGTTGTACGAATAGTACCCTCGTGTAAACTGTGAATAGGTGTCTTCATAAGAAGCCGTTCCTGCATTCTGTCTGGTGGTAAGGCAGTTATAATACTCTGATTCACTATCGTCTACCCAGACATTATCCGAAGTGAGTTTGACAAAGGGAATGCCTGTTTGGGGCTGCTCTAGACCGTAGCAGAATAGTACCGGGAATGTCCCGGTGGGTGTTTTTCCATCTCCTTCTGTGGGGGAATCCGTAGTGCCGTTACGGCCAATAGCCGCTTCACATTCAAAAAGCGTCACCCATCTTCCCTGGTACTCCTGACGTAGAACTAGATTTGCCATTCCAGCATCTTTTGGTGTAATTAAAATTTCTTGCTGACCCCATTCTTCTACTAAAATGCTTTTTATATCCTCTGAATTTCCTACGCCTGCAAACGATTCAGCTTCTATTGACGATGCAGGCTGATTTTGTTTCGGAACCTCGGAATTTTGTTCCAAGTCCGCTTGGCTCTTTTTGGATTCTTGAGAGCTCTGCCCTTGTGTGGGCTCCGTATGAGAAAAAGCTGCCGTAGGAATATCCACCTTCTTTCCTACAATAAACCAGGAAACCAGCAAAATAAGGACCGGGAGAATAATAAGTATGATTGCTATAAAGGTTTTACTCTGGTGTTTCTTTTTTGTAGCAGGCTTCTTTTGCGTTAGATTCAGTTCTGCATTTTGTGACTTTTCTTGTTTTTCTTCAATAGAAAACTGGTCTTTCAATTGAAACGGCTTTTCAGATTGGTTGCGGAATTCCGTTGTAGTTGTGGAACGCTCATCAAAGATTGAACGGTTGGCTTGATGCTCATGATTTTTGTCCTTTGAGAACTTCTCTGTGGCTACTGGAATTGGTTGCCCACATTTATTACAAAATTTTGCTGTGGATGGTAAGCTATGATGACAGTGAGGGCACTTGATTAAATTTTCATTATTTCCTTCTGTAGGCGATTTCGTGTCAACCACCTGAATCGGCTGACCGCATTTGTTACAGAATCGTGCAGTATTGGATAAATCATGACCACAATTGGGACATTTCATTTATTTCCCTACCTTTCAATATCTCAGCATAATTCACAGTTGAAAGTGAATTAGAGCTTCTCTTTGGGGAGCCGGAAATCTATAAATTATAAATAGGGTCACAGTTATAATATTTTTTGACCTATAACTGGCTGTTGAGAGCACTATCTGTAATCCATCTTTTGAAAAACAGTTAGAAAACAGGATTACTCTGCAACTCATTACTTGTTGCACACCCCAAACCATTTTATTTCATTATAAAATTTATTCGTCAGATTTTCAAGATACAATCCGATGATTGCGCGAAAGTAATTACCCAAAACAATGCCGTCAAGTCATTTGTGTGTGAATTGCTTCAGAGTTTCTAAAAGTCCCCTGCACGGTTTTTGCACGGAATCTGCACGGTTTCAGAGCTGCAGATCGGTTGCAACAGGTGCAAAATCTGCCGCTGAATGCAAGGCAAAAGGCCTTGAATTGAACGTTGATACGATATAAATGCGCGATAAACCGATGATTCGAATATAGACGATTGGCGCACGGGTTGCGCTTTTAATCAGAGGGCCTGGGATTCGAGTTCCCACGAGCGCACCAAAATCCCACGAGAAACCGTAAGATTTCTCGTGGGATTTTTCTGTTTTAAGCCGCCTGCACATTTTTGCACATTTTCTGCACATCGGCAGGAAAGGCGTGCATCCTCTGCACAGGCTGCAGGAGGCGCGTTTGGAGCGTTTGCTCCATCTGGTCAAAAGGGCATCATGCAAACAGGAGCCGCGCAAATTCGCGCCGCTGCTCGGGAGCCATCTGGCGCACCAGATCAAGAAGGCCGTCCACAGTCAGGTTTCCGTCTCCAGCAGGAACAGGGTCTGTCTGCGAGGAGGCGTCTTTATAAAAGTTGGCCTCGATCTTCTCGGCCAGTTCCAGCCGTGGCTTGTCCTGGGTGTGGGCGTAGGTGTCCATCAACATACCTGCGGTGGCGTGGCCGGTATTGCCCTGGACGGCCTTAAAGTTGCCGCCGGACTGCAAGAGCTGGTAGGTGGCACTGGAGTGGCGCAGCCCATGGAATACGATCTTCTCAAACTCCGGGTGCTGGGTGCGCCATTCCCGGTACCACTTGGAAAGGGCCTCGGGGGCAACCGGCAGCCCATTGGGCAGCCGGAACAGCTGGCCGCAGTTCCGGTAGCGCCCGTCGGCGTCGGCTTCCTCTCGCTTGAGTTTTTCGAGCCAGGCCAGAAGTTCTTCCCGCAAGGGTTTCGTCAAATATAGGACGCGGTTGGACTTCCTGGTCTTGGGCTTTTTCAAAATCAAGGAAGAGGTGCTGCCTTCCCGCTGGTCCGGGAAGATATAATACACCTGGCTGGGGTCGGTCTTTTCCAGGGCTACCTTATCGGTGCGCTGCAAGGTTTTGTTGATCGAGATGGTCCCGCGGCCATTGGCTGCACCGAAGTCGATATCTCCCGGCTGCAGGCCGAAGATCTCACCGGCCCGCAGGGAAAGGATCATGCTCAGGTGTACCGCCAGATGCAAGGCGGGGTTCTCGATGGTCTGGAGCGCCGCCAGCATGGTGTGCTCGTCCCAAATAGCCCGTTCTTCCGGGGTGACTTTGGGTGCATCCCGAGGGACGGGAGACTTGTGGATGAGATCCCACTCCACTGCATAGGAAAACGCCGTTTTGAGAAGCGCATGGACTTCGCGGATGGAAGCCGCTGTCAAAAAACGCTTCTGCTGTGCAGCGCTGAGCTTTTGCTTTTTGCCCTGAATATAGAGCCCTTTCGGGGTGCGGCTCAGGGTGGCATAAAACTGTTCCAGATCATATGTGCGTATATTTTGTATGGGCAAATGCCCAATATACGGCACGATCAGATTCTGGATCATAGCAGTGGTATGGGTATAGGTTTTAGGTGCCCATTTGTGCTTGCTGGATTGGATCGGAACCCATTTTTCCAGCAGTTCGGCCACGGTGGTGGAATCTGGAATCAGAAAGGTGCCGTCCTGGAGTTCCTTTTCCACCGTAATTTTGCGCTCCTGATTTTCTGCGCGGAATGCAGAAATACGCGACCCAGCCGCCCTCCCGCCCAAATTTTATTCGAGGGCGCAATCAGGGCGGACATACACGCCCCGATAGCCCCGGTAGCCGCCCTCGATGTGCTTGGAAAAGCGGATACCATACCGATCCGCGTTCTTGAAAAGATACTGACTGAACTTCTTTTGCGTCGCCGGCTTTTCCAGATTGTCGGCGCACCACTTGTTGTAGGCGCGGAACAGGTAGGTAGACCTGGCCGACCTTTCCGGGTCGAAGCGGACGTAGGAGTCGGCCTGCATGAACTGGTCGAGGTTACAGCCGTCCTCCATAGCGGCGGCAAGGTTCTGCCGGGCACGTTCGCTCAGAGTGAAACGGTACTGATTCGCCAGAAGCCGTTTCAGCCCCTCCAGCGCCCAGAGCAGGATGCCGGACAGTTCCTCTGACAGCTTGTCGATCAGGTAAGGGTCATCGGCCCGGCCTTCCGGCTTGTCCTTGACCGAGATCAAAATCTGCCGCCTCCAGAAACCATCGCTGGTGTCGTGGGCGGCCACCAGATTGCCGTTGCCGAAGCAGAGCAGCCGGGCATAGAGCAGGCCCTGGGTGGCCTGCTTGCCCTTGCGTTCCACGCAGATGCGATCCTCGGCCGTGACGATGGACTTGATATTCCGTGTCTCGGGGAGAGCGGTCATGTTCAGGTCGTCGTCGATCATCACCAGCTTGTGTTCCAGATTGGCGCTGGCGAAGCGGTTGGTTTCCAGCCGAAGGACGGCCTCCATGTGGGCGGCCGGCCCGAGCAGTTTCTTCAAGAGCAGCCCGATGCGGGACTTGCCCTCGCCGCCCTTGCCGGTCAAGATCAGCATCTTCTGCGCCTTGGTGGAAGGGATGAGAAGGTAGCCGATATATTCCTGCAAAGTCAAAATATCCTCGGGAATCAGCAGCTCGTCCAGAAATTTCAGCCATTGCACGGGAGGTGCGGCATCCGCCTGGTATTCGACCGGGAGCCGGTTCAGGCAGAGTTCCTTATCCAAAACAAAACCACGCTCCTCCAAATAATAGGTGCCGTTTTTGAGGTGGATGCGGTCGAGCTGCGGTTTCCACTCTTCGCGGTACGCTTCAATTTTGAGGGCCTCTACCAAACGCTTGACCTTTTTGGCAACGTCATTGCGGGCATGATAGCGTATCTCCTGGTGAATCTCGTAGATGAGCTTATCCTCGTCCACTTCGCCGTCCAGGTCAAATAAGGTCTGTTTCAGGCACATCAGGGGATGCTTTGCGAGGAAGTACTCGCAGAAGGCGGCCTCCAAAATTTTGCCTTTGTCATCCACCCAGGATGGACCTTCGTCTTCCTCCTCATCCTGCTCATAGATTTCATCGCGGACATCCTCATTTGTCCAGCTCATGCAACCCTCCTCTCGTCATCTCGCGGCGGCTCTCTGCGCGGTGCAGGGCCTCCAGGTTTTGCTGCGCAGTGCTCAGCTCCAACCAGACTTTGTGCGCTTCGCGGTATTTTTGGTAGAACTGGGCCTTTTCAGAAATCAAATCCTCACGCTCAGCTTTCAGCTGTTTCAAGCTGGGCAGCTTTTGGATGTTGTGGGCCTTCAAGTAAGCGGCTGCCGCCTGATAAGCTGTCAACTCGGCGCGGTGCTGTTCTCGAAAAGTTTCCGGGTTCTTTGCTGCTTTAGCGTTCTGGGCAATTTTCCGATTTTGGATATAGGCCGAAACGTGATGGCTCAGTTCCCGATTTTCGTCGATGCGCATTTCCAGGTCTTTGACCACCGCAAGCGCTTCGCTGTACTGGGACTGAAGTTCGGCGATACGCTGCGCCAACTCGGCCTCGGTGCTTACGCCGTGCTCCGACAAAAGTGCCACCGATTTGGACAACTGCTTGAGATTAAACACCTTGGCCCAACGCTCATAACCAGCACCTTTGCCCGCGGCCAGCTTGGCCTGAATGTCAATCAGATGGCTGACCCTATCGGGGTTCGGGTCGGCATGGCGGAGAGCGGCGGTTTTCTGGCGTTCTGCATTTTCGGCAAGGACAGCCAGAACTTTCTCTTTGGAAAAATCGTCCCCGAGTTTGCGGGAGGTAATGGGCTTGGTTCGGCCGGCGGTGCGGTAACTGAACCGGCCACGGCTCTCGGTGAGAGCGACGCCATACTCCTGCAAGAGTTGAGCTGTGAAATCCTCCAGGCTGGTCGCCTTTCGCAGAACGGAACGGATGCTTTTGCGCAGGGCAGCTTTCTCGGTTTCATATTTGGTTTGCCGGACGGGCAGGCCGGAAGCTGCGCCCTTGGCGTTGGCATAGTCGAGGCGGCGCTGGCCGCGCCGCTGCGCCCAATACTCCCGTTCGGTGATGCGGTCGCCGGAACCTTTCAACAGGTCGATTTGGTAGAGGCCAGCATTCTGGCAAAGCTCCATGACTTCGGCGCGGAGGTGCCGCAGCATAGCCGCCGTACAGCGGTGCTTGCAGCCCTCCTGCCAGTCGCAGGGCTTCTCCATGTGGGGCTGGCGTTCGATGGTACGGATGCGCAAACTGCTGATAACAATGTGAACATGGATATTACCGGCCCCGTTGTGGCCGTCCGGGTGGGCGCAGACAATGGCCGGATGACCCGGAAAATTTTCCTCGCAGAATTGCAGGCCGAGGGCTTGCGCCATTTCCAGGGTCAGACCGTTATCTGTTGCATCCCGAGGGTCAAAGCTGATGATATAGTGATGGGTTTTGACATCACCGGGCTGTGCGTTTTTGCCATACTTTCGGTTCGCTAGCAGGCAAGCCATGGCGAAGGTGTTGCCGCCGCATTCCAGCGTGTTCAAAAGATAATTCTCGCGGAGCTTGTTTTTCCCATCTGAATCAAAGATGGGTAAGCCCGTATATTCGTTGTGCTGGAAGGTAAGGTAGCGCTCCGCCGCCGAGAGGTCAGAGTTCTTCGAGCTTGTATGCTTGATGGTTGCCATACAGTTCGCCAATCGCTTTCTCGGCGTCCAGCCGAAAGGAAGTGAGGGCCGACAGCTCCGTCAAAAGCTGTGCCCGAAGTTGCTCTGCATCCCGGCCGCCGGTATTGAAGTGCCGGGCAAGCTGGTTGAGATTACCGCCGATCTTGCCGCACTGTCCCAGCAGGTCGGAGAGGATGCTCAGGGCATCTTCGCCGCCGCCTGTAACAACGACGGTGTGCTGGACAGGTTTCCCCAGCAAAGATTGACGAATGAGGGTCGACATGCTGATGTTGAGCCGTTTGCAGCAGAGTTCGAGGGTGAGTTTTTCTTTTTCGGTCACGCGGAATTTGATGATGTGGGTGCGGTTGTTCGGATTGTCGTTGTGAGTAATCGGAATAGTATTTACGATGTTCTTGGTGAGTATCAGCCTCCAATCCTTTGGGCGGCGCTGTGAAAAAGCCGCACAGAAAGTAGCTCGAACGAGTGCAAACGGTTCAAAACAAAAGCAGGGTTTGGGGAAGGCACTCCCCAACAAGTACGACCGGTCAGTGCGCCGCAATTTCAAATTTTGAAATTGTGGCCACAGGTCGATACTTGCTTATCGCTTTTTCAATCCAAAATAAAAATACAGATTTCAAACTGGATTTTGGTTTCCAAAGCTGGGAGTGCAGGTGTCAAGAAGTGTCTCTTACTTGTGGTCGCCGCTTGCACCGAATCTGCGTTCCTGCCCCTGTGTTGCAGCGGCGTTGTCCGGCTCGCTCGCATTTTGTGCGGGGTCGTGGCGCGGTATCCAGATCCAGACGGCTCATGTAGCTCTCAAGGTGCGCAGTATGAAGAATTGCAGGCCGGTAGTCCGGCTGCAAATTCTCTCGGAATATAAGAAAACCGCCCCGCAAGGGACCAAAAGATTTTGTCGTAGGTGAACGGCGGCAAAATGGTTCGGTGTAGTTGCGGGACGGCGGTTTATTGTGCTAAAGTGGCTTATATAGGTAAGAGAATACCATGAAAGGGGCGGAATGTCAAGTGTTTACTTGCTTTCCAGTCGATCCAGCTTTTTGTAGAGGGCGATCATCTCCTCCACCATCGTCTTGGTCAGCTCGGCGCTCATCAGTTGGTCCTCGGCATGGGCCAACACCAGGCGGACGGTGGTCTCGACGCCCTGCCCTTCGGCCTCGATCATGGCCGCGTGGGCATGGTGTCCTTCGACAAAGTAGCCGTCGGCTTCTTTGAAGAGCTTTTCGGCTTCGTCGTATTTGCCCTCTTTGGCCTTATAAAGGGCCTCCATGAAGGTGCTCTTGGCGCTACCCGCCGCGGTGATCAGCTGGAAGACCTGCAGTTCTTCCTGTTCCGTCATTTCTGCCATAGTCGTATCTCCTTTTGTATCTGCGAATGTCGTTTATGCCAGGTCTTCGCCGTTGGAGGCGATGACTTTCTGATACCAATAGAAACTGTCCTTGCGGCTGCGGGCCAGAGTGCCGTGGCCCTCGTCGTCCCGGTCCACATAGATAAAGCCGTAGCGCTTTTTCATCTCGCCGGTGCCGGCCGAGACCAGATCGATGCAGCCCCAGGGGGTGTAGCCCATCAGGGGGATACCGTCTTCCTCCACTGCGGCCTTAAAAGCCTGGATGTGTTCCCGCAGGTATTCGATGCGGTAACTGTCGTGGATGGAGCCGTCCGGCTCGACGGTGTCCGCCGCGCCAAGACCGTTCTCAACAATGAACAACGGCTTCTGGTAGCGGTCGTAGAGCATCCGCAGGGTCAGCCGCAGGCCCATCGGGTCCACCTGCCAGCCCCACTCGCTGGAGGGCAGATAGGGGTTGACCACGCCGGCCACCACATTGCCCTTGGCCTTGTTGGCTTCGGTGGGGCGGCCCGCCTGCACCATCGACATATAATAGCTGAAACCGATGTAATCCACCGTGCCGCGGCGCAGCAGCTTGAGGTCGCCCGGCTCCATCTGGAGGGTGATGCCGCGGCGCTCCAGTTTTTTCAGCAGGCGGGGCGGGTATTCGCCGCGGGACTGCACGTCGGCGAAGGCCAGCATGGTGGACATCATGTCGTCGGCGGCCTTGGCGTCCAGCGGGTGGCAGGTCTCCGGGTAGACCACCCCGAACAGGGTCATGCAGCCGATCTTGTTCTCAGGGTCGATCTGGTGGCCCAGCAGCACCGCTTTGGCGCTGGCTATGAACTGATGGTGGGCCGCCTGGTAGATGACCTGCTCCCTGTTTTCGTCAGGGCCGATCAGCAGACCGGCCGGGTTCCAGGGGCCGAACTCGATGGCGTTGATCTCGTTGAAGGTCATCCAATACTTGATTTTGCCCTTGTATTCAGTGAAGATGATGCGGCAGTACCGCTCGAAGAAATCCACCAGCTTGCGGCTGCGCCATGCGCCGTATTTCTGGACAAGGCCGAGGGGCATCTCGTAATGGCTGATGGTCACCACTGGCTCGATACCGTACTTATGGCACTCGTCAAACAGGTCGTGATAGAACCGGATGCCGGCGGGGTTGGGCGTTTCCTCGTCGCCCTGCGGGTAGAGGCGGCTCCACGCGATGGAGGTGCGGAAGCACTTGAACCCCATCTCGGCAAAGAGCTTGATGTCCTCTTTGTAGCGGTGATAGAAGTCAATCCCCTCGTGGTTGGGGTAATAGAGGCCCTCCACCACGCCATCGGTGATCTGGCGCTTTTTGTCCTTACTGCCGGCGGTCATCACGTCGGCGACGCTTAAACCTTTGCCGTCTTCAAGGTAAGCGCCTTCGCACTGGTTGGCGGCGACTGCGCCGCCCCACAAAAAATCTTTGGGCAGGCTCATGGATTTTGCTCTCCTTTCGGTTTTGGTTTATTCCTGGAACAGTTTCATAAAGTGGGGGTATTGCCGCCGGCTGATGATCCGTTTGACCCGCGTTTCGTCGGTGATGAGGGCAGTGGTCAGCTGGTAGAACTTCTGGGTCTGGGCCGAGGTGGAATCATAGATGGCCACCAGGATCACAAGCTGGACCTTGTTGGTAGACCAGAGGATGGGCTTGTCCAGAATGCCGACACAAACCACATTCTCGTTAACCAGGTTGTCAGCCGGGTGCGGGATGGCCACCAGGTGGCCAAAGTCGGTGCCGCCCATCGCCTCGCGCTCCAGCACCGATTCGTAAAAGCCTTCCGGCAGGGGGTAGACCTGCTCCATCATCTGGCAGAGTTCCCGGATGACTTCCTCCCGTGTACTCCCTCGGACATGAGGAAAAAACAGCTCGGGACGGTAGTAGTCTTTCAGGAAGTTGACGCTGCCCAGTTCCAGCTGCCTGCGGACCTGCGGCACGTCGCTGGCGTCGAGGAAGTTGCTGATCTGATAGATGGGGACGGCGGCGGCTGTCTGCAGCGGCACGGTGGTAAAGACGTAATCGATCTGGCGTAAGTCGTAGTGTTCGAATTCGTACATACTGCACACGTCCAGTCGGTCGATGTAGACTCCGAATTCGTTACGGAAGCGAAAGGCCAACAGCCGGCTGCTGGCCTTGCCGGTCATGCAGACCAACAGGATGTTTTTCTTTTCGATCTGGACCTTGAGGGATTCCAACGCCATCTCCAGAATGATGGCAAAGTAACCCGTCTCGGATTCAGGCACCGGCTTGCCGTAGAATGTTTCGTATTCGGCCATGGCCCGCTGCGCCATGGCAAAAGCGAAGGGATAGTTCTGCTTGATCTCATCCAGGATGGGGTTTTCCATCTGGATATTGTATTTCATGCGGATATTAAAGGTCGTAATATGATTGTACAGCGAGATGCGCACGTTGAGGTTGTCGCGGAAATTCAGGTTGTAAACGCGTTGTACGCAGTCCAGCAGGATGGTCGTCAGGCGGCTGACATTTTCCTGCACCATCGGGCTGGATTGCGGCCGGCTGCCCTCCCCCAGGCTGCGCCGTCCTGCGATGTAAATGGCGATGTACATCGTCTCGGCCGGTTCCGGCGCAATTTCGATGCCCGCCTGGCGGAGCTTATCCATCAGCATCAGAGCGGCCTGGTATTCGGGCATGGCCTGCACCTGGGCCAGTTCGCCGGGCTTTGCCGCTGCCAAATGGCCTGACCCGCTGCGCAGGGAGGCTACATATAGGTAGACAACGATGTTTTGGAAGGCCGCCTCTGCGAACTTGATCCTCTGCCGCAGCATGACGTCCAGCAGCACCTCGCCGATCTTGGGCAGCATATCCACCTGGCTGCGCCGGTCTGCAAAGAAAGGATTATCCGATTGGACCAGATAATCCATACAACAGCGCCGGCGGTCAAATTCACTGCCATGAGCACGCACCCCGTAATGGGGTTTGCGCTGAAGGGCAATGCCGTAATGCTCCAGCACAAACTCTACCTGCTTGAGTTCTGCTGACAGGGTTTTGCTGGAGACATATAGCTCCGCGCTCAGGTCCTCGAGTTTATAATAACTCTCGCCATCCAGGAACCGCACCAGCAAAAAGCGAAACCGTTCCTCGGCAGAATCCGGGATGGCGTCCATCAGGGCGTGACGGTTTTCATGATACCATGCCTCGAAGGCATCGCGGTCGTTTATCTGAAGGCGGTAGCCGTGGCGGTGCCGGGACTCAATGGCCGCGCCATGTCCTTCCAGTTCCGCGCGCAGCTGCCCGATGCGGGTCTGCACCGTGCGGCTGCTGGCGCCGCTTTTGACAGCCAGCGTCTGGGATGTGAGATAATCGCTCTCCGACAAAAGGGAGAGCAGGCTCATGAGGTTGCTGTCAAGCATGACGTTCTTCCCGTTCCTTTTTCACTTCGGCGGCCCGGCGGGCGAAGGTGGTCCGCTCCACGCGGTTGGCGGACAGCCAATCTTTCAGCTCCCGGCTGCACAGAAAATCGGTCTCCATCGGGCGGATAAGGGTATAAGAGGAGTGGTCGAGCAGATACTGGTCCAGCCACCCCGGGTGAAAGACCAGTACCGGGCATTCCTTGCCGCGCAGCTGGGCCTCGTCCTCAAAAACAAACTTGCGCACATCATAGAGGCCGCGCGCGTCGAGGCGGTAGAAGGCAGAGCACTGGATGCCGTGTTCTGCCGACCACTGCGGGTCCGCCGGGTCGCAGTAGAGCAGGCCGTTGCGGGCAGCCACGTTCTTCAGCCCCTGGAAAAAGTTGGGCGACATGACCGCGTGCCCCTCGAAATAGGCGGGGTCCCGCCTGGTGATGGCGCGGAAGCGGTCGAGCTGCGCTTGGATCTCCAGCTCCGCTTCCTCCAGGACGATGGTGTCTGCCTTGCGGGCGCGTATTTCGCGGCTGGTGCAGAATTCACCGTTTGGCTGCACCAGGGAGGGGATGCGGGCCGGGTCGGTCAGCGGCCGGCCCACACAGATGTTGGTGTGCTGGCCCACCTCAACGCCGGTGTCCTTGACCAGCGCGTAGCCGGCGGCCGCATACGGCATGTTGGGCATCAGGCCGGTACAGGTGATGGCCCCATCCACGACGGCCTTGCGGATGCCATAGTTGACCGCCTCGCTGAAGCCAAGATCATCCGCCCGAAAAATGATCTTCAATTCCATCCAGCTCCTTTCGTCTGCTTGTTTTCTTATGTTATAAGTGTATCAGGTGCAGGACATTTTTTCCATGAAATTCTTTGCCGCCATGAAAGACGCAAATTGCTGTTTGTATGCGGCGCTTTTGCTGTTTTGACAAAAAATGCCGTGTCGGATTGGCTATTCTGCGCAGGAACGGGCGGTTTACTTCTCCCAGAATTCGGGCGGCGTCTCGGCAAATGCCATAGCTGCGCGCTTCCTCACAAATTCTCCCCATTGGCGGCAATCACATCCCGGTACCACCAGCCGGAATCCTTGACGGTGCGCTGCAAGGTGGGATAATCCACATAAATCAGACCGTAGCGGCAGCTGTAGCCTGCCGCCCACTCGAAGTTGTCGAAGAGGCTCCACACCGAGTAGCCGATCACCGGGATGCCGTCGGCGATGGCATGGGCCACCTCCCGCAGGTACCGGTGGAGGAAGTCAATCCGCTGGGGGTCGTGAACCTTGCCGTCCAGCATCACGCAGTCCAGCCCCGAGTAGCCGTTTTCGGTGATCAGGATGGGCAGATGGTACCGCTCAAACCAGAACTTGCTGGCGTAGTACAGGACCTTGGGGGTGATGTTCCAGGCCGCCGCCGTCTGAGGGCTGCCCTGGTAGGCGTAAGCGTCGTATTTGGACAGGTCAGGCACCAGGTCCACCGTGCCCTGGTAGCAGTTGTAGGCGTAGAAGTCCAACGGCTGGGACACCAGGGCCCACTCTTCTTCTGTCATAGGATACAGTAGGTCGCCGAACTTTTCCTTGGCCCAGACGGGATACTGCCCCAGGAACACCGGGTCGGCCCACCAGGTGTTGGACATGATGTACCCCGGATACTCAGACAGAGATTTCTGCCGGGCCTTTTCCACTTCCTCGGGGGAGTCATCTTTGGGCAGGCAGCAGTCCCCGGTGGGGGCCATGCCCACTTTCGCGCCGGGGCAGTTTTTCCGCAGCACCTGTACCGCCCGGCCATGGGCCAGCAGGATGTGTTTGGTGATGCCCATCATGGCCGCGTCATCGTTGTGCTCGAAGGGGGCGTGAACCCCTACCACCAGGCCAAGGCCGCAGAACATCTGAGGCTCGTTGAAGGTAAGCCAGTACTGTACCCGGCCCGCCAGAGCCTTGGAGACAACGTCTGCATACTCGGCAAACCAGTCGGGGCTGGCGGGGTTCTTCCAGCCGTCCTGCCGGTAAAGGGCGGTGGGCAGGTCCCAGTGGTAGAGGGTCACCAGGGGTTGGATGCCGTTTTTCAGCAGCTCGTCGCAGAGATCCTGGTAAAACCGGATGCCGGCCTCATTCACCTTGCCAATCCCCTCGGGCAGCACCCGGGGCCAGCTGATGGAAAACCGGTAGGCCTTGAGGCCCATCTGCTTCATCAGGGCCACGTCCTCCCGCCAACGGTGGTAAAAGTCAATGGAAGTGTCGGCGTTCTCGCCGTGGGCAATGTGCCCGGTGCCGTCGTGGACCAGGGTATCCCAGATGGACTCCCCTTTACCGTCGGCGTTCCAGCCGCCCTCAATCTGGGTGGCCGCTGTGGAGGAACTCCACAGAAAATCTTTGGGGAATGTGGTCATGATCTGTCCTCCTTGTGTTTTGAGAATACCCCGCCTGGGGTCAGGCGGGGCATTGCGGAAAAGAAGTACCTGCCCTGGCAAACAGGGGCAGAGGGAAATGGCGTCAGTGGTTCAGGAAGTGCAGCAGGGCCTCCGCCGAGGCAGCGGCGCCGCCCAGACTCTTCATATCTGCACTGAATTCTGCGGCGGTGGCCTTGTAGGAGGGCTCGGTCAGCAGTTTTACAATGGCGGCCTTGAGGCTCTCGCTGGTGATGGCGTTCTTGTCCAGGAAGGCGGTGCCCAGGCCCAGCTTCTGGATCTGGCGTGCGGTGATGGCCTGCTCCTCCATCTGGGGGATGGCGATCATGGGGACACCGTAGTAGATGGCCTCGCCGGTGCCGCCCATGCCGGCGTGGGTGATGAACACCGATGCCTGGGACAAAATGTCCAGCTGGGGCACCATCTGGCCCACCTCCACGTTGGCGGGGATGTCCTTCAGTCTGGCGGGGTCGATGGAGCCCAGGGCTGCAAAGACGTTGATGTCCAGGTCACGGACGGCGTCAAACAGAATCGGGTAGTATTCGGGCCAGTTGTTGAAGGCGGTGCCCAGGGAAGAGTACAGCAGGGGCTTGCCATTGGCGGGGGCCTTCCAGCTGCCGAAGGCGGTGCGTTTGCCGATCTGGACGCCGGTAAACACGAAGTCGTCCCCAAAGGTCTCACTGTGGGGCACCAGCTTCTTCTGCATCATCACCAGGTTGAAATCCCCGTGGCCGTCGAAGATTTCCTTTACCGTCATCTTGCGGCAGCCGTACTTCTGGACAAAGCCCTCTGCGATTTCATCGGCGGCCTTGCGGAGGGGGTGGTCGGCGGGGACGCCCTCAAACCCTGCTGCCACCGAGTAGCTGTCGTTGGAGGGGTAGCTGGTGTAGAGCATCACGTTGGGGACATGCAGGGCGTCGGCGGCGATGGCGCCGGCGATGCCGGCGAAGTCGTGGACGATGGCGTCGGGCTTGTCGGCCTTCAGCACCTCCAGGATGGGGTCAATATAGGCCCCGGCCTCGTTCAGGAACAGGAAAGGCACGGTGGCAGCCACGTTCTCGTCAGCGCCGCCTTCCTGCTGACCGGCCTGCTGTGCCATCCAGGAAGGGACGGCCACAAATTTGGCGCCGGTGGGCTCCACAATATTCTTGAAGGGTTCGGTGGAGAAGTAGGTCACCCGGACTCCCTTCTGCACCAGCTGGGTCACCAGGGCCAGGGTGGGGTTCACATGGCCGAAGGCGCCCAGGGATACAAAAGCGATATGCATAACGGAACTCCTTTCCGGTTTTGACAAAAAAGGGCAGCCATACGGGCAGGATACAGGGCGCCCGCATGGCTGTCCCTTTTTCAGTGGATTTCAAACGCGCTGAAATCTGCGGAGCTGTCCTCGTCCTCCAGCAGGAAGCAGAACCACACGCTGTGGCTGCCCTGGACCGGGGACATGGCAGCGGTAAAAGCTCTCCAGTTTTCGCCGGCTTCGGAGCAGACCTCGGCTGCCACCAGGCCTTCCGCGCTGTCCAGCCGGACTTCCACCTTTGCGGCGCTGCCCCGTAGCGTCAGCGACACGCTGTCGGCTTTTGCCGCGTCAAAATCCAGATACTTCACCGCACAGCAGGTTCCATTGTGCAGATTGTGCAGGAACAAGTGGGTGCCTTTTTCACAAGCGGGGTCAGGCTCATCCAACAGACAGGGGGCGTCTGCCGGATAGGGAGGCCGAGACGGGATTTTGTCAGCCCCCTTCGGTCCCAGCAGATCGCAGATGATGTAGGCCGGATAGCAGTTGCCCACCGGCAGCAGCCCCTTGTTCAGGCCACAGCTTGTCATTTCCACCTGCGGGATCCAACCGTTCGCCTGGATTTCCACCTTCTCGGCACAGCCCTGGCGGCTGAAGTGGGTACCATGGGTGTGGCGGTGATAGAAGATGTAGCAGTCCTCCCCCACCTGCACAAGGCCACCGTGGTTATTGGCATAGAAGGATTTGGGTTCCATGCTGCCCTTATAGCCGATATCTCCGTTGGAGATGATGACGCCGCGGTAGGCGAAGGGTCCCTGGGGCGTGGCCGCTGTGGCGTAGCACAGCTCATGTCCCTGGAGGCTGGAATAAACAAAGTAGTACAGATCGCCGTAGTGGCGGATGCTGGAGGCCTCGAAGAAGGGGTGTGCCTCAAAATCGGTCCCGTCTTTGCCCTCGTAGCCCCGGGCCACGCAGACCGGCCGGGTGCGGATGGTCAGCATGTCATCTTCCAGCTGGACCATGTAGGCCCCCAGATTGGGGTTGGGACCCATGTCCGGGAAATGTCCCGGGGGACAGAAGCCATAGTAGAGATAGTTGCCCCCTTCTTCCACCAGGATGGCGGGGTCAAAGCGGACGCCGCCGTCCACGGGGCTGCCGTCCGGGTAGTGGACATGGCCATAAAAGTCGAAGGGTCCTGCCGGGCTGTCGCTGACAGCTACGCTGACGGTACCGCTCAGCCACAGAGCATAGAAAAGATAATACCTGCCGTCTGGACCTTGGGCGGCATCGGGGGCATAGAGGTCGATCTTTCCATCGGTGTTCAGCGGATCCTGATCCTTGCGGTAAATGACGCCTTCGTAACGCCAGTCTGCAAGATTATCTACCGGAGCACTCCAGCAGACGTAGTTTTCCTCACAGTACCGCGTGCCACCGCACTTGTCGTGGGAACCGTAAATATACAGCCTGTCGCCAAACACGTGGGGCTCACCGTCCGGGACATACTCCCAACTGGGCAGATAAGGGTTGAAACACAAACCTTTCATTGTATTTGCCTCCTGTCCTGCAGTGTTATTCACTCTTTGCGGCTTCCTGCTCTTCCTTGAGGCACTTGCGGTCCTGCGCCAGGATAAAGGGCGCAAACATCAGGCAGTCCAGCAGGAAAAGGACTACTTCCATAACGGCGATACTGATGCTGCCGTTCATCAGGCCAGTAAAGACCATGGGTACATTAAAGACGGTGACGCCGATGCACTTGGCCACCAGTCCGGAAGACATAGCGAAGTAACCCAGAATCATATTGATGGAGGGAACAAAAATCCAGGGGATCATCATCACCGGGTTGAACACAACGGGAAGACCGAAAACCAGCGGCTCAGAGATGCCAAAGAAGGCGGGCGCCACAGAAATCTTGCCGACGGTTTTCAGCTGCTTGGACTTGCACAGCACCAGCAGAGGAATTGCCATGGCCGGGTAGACAACCGCGATGGTAGTGATGTAGTTGAAGGCCATGCCGATGGTGTTGGGGATGGCTTCGCCAGCAGCGTAAGCAGCCTGGTTCATGCCGTCCAGGCCGAACAGAATGGGGGCCAGCAAGCCGGTGATAAAACCGGGATGGATGCCGAACGCAAACACCAGGTTGGAAATCGCCATGATGATGGCCTCCGACCAGATGTTGTTGCCCACCAGCGCATTCAACGGGGTCTGCAGCACCACATAAATCAGGTCAAAGGCGCTGCCAAAGGGGGTCAGAGAGAAGATCAGGCGGACAATGATGGCCACCAGCATAATGAGGAAGGCGGGAATCAGCGCAACAAAGGAGTTTGCCACAAAGGGAGGGGTGCCTTCGGGCATCTTAATGGTGATGTTTTTGTCGGTAATGAATTTGTACATCTTTACGGTCACCAGTGCCAGCAGCAGGCCCAGCAGCATACCCTTGGTGCCCAGGTAATCATAGGCCAGGTATGCGGTGCCGTCTTCCGTGGCAGCAGAGGGCAGCAGGGTGAGGTAGAACATCACACCGAAAAAGCCGATGATTTTGCAATCCACCTCAAACTTTTCCGCAAAGCAGCGGGTGGCGGTATAGGTGATGATGACGCCCAGCATATTGGTGGTGGCGTTCACCGCCATATTCAGACAGCCGGACAGGCCGGTGGCCGCAATGAAGTCCTGCCAGGGCTGGATGGGCAGCCCCAGGAACAAGCTGCCAAATGCACCTACGATGATAAAGGGCAGCGCCGTCATAACGCCCTGAGAAATGCCCTGCAAATATTTGTTGGCGCTGATCTTGTCTGACGCCGCGGTCAGACGATCCAAAAGATTGGATTTCTCCATAGTTGTTCTCCCTTCCAATTCAGTGTGTGGAATCAGGGCTGCATCACAAGTCGCCCATCATCTTGCGGGCGACCTTGAGGACGGCGGCGCCGTTCATCATGCCGTAGTCCTTCATGTCGATGGGGGCGGCGGGGACGCCGGGGCAGGCAGCCTGCACCTCGCCCAGCTTGTGTTTGACCTGGGGTCCGATCAGGATGCAGTCGGCATCGGCGGCCACCTCGCTGGCGGCAGACAGGGCGTAGGCTGCGATGGTGCAGTCATAGCCGGCCTTCTTGGCGGCTTCCTTCATCTTTGCCACCATCATGCTGGTGGACATACCGTTGCTGCAAAGCAGGATGATCTTCTTCATACTTGATTACCTCCATCAATGAATGTGATACCGTGTATCCATACAGCCGCAGGCTGTTTGAATCCGATTACTGCGCGTCCAAAGGCGATGTATACAAAAGATGCCAACGATACGCTCTTTTGTATGTACCCTTTGGACGCATTCAGTGTACCATGTTCCCACGGGAGTGTCCACGAAATGATTTGCGACATTCAAAAAGGAAAAGACCCTTCAAAACAGAGGGCCTTTCGTCAAGTTGTATGCTTTTCAGAGCTTCAATTTGGCGAGTTTGACAAAAACAATCCAGATTGCCGCAGTTTTTCGCCACAAAAGCCGCATATCTTTTGGCTTTTGTGAAAAAATGACTTGCATTACGTCACAAGATATGGTATACACGTTATACGAAAGTTTGCTGTAACTGAACATTCATCCGAAGGGAGGCCCCGCCATGACCGCCGTTATCTACGCCCGCTACTCCTCCGACAATCAGCGAGAGGAGTCCATCGAAGGCCAGATCCGCGAATGCACCGCCTATGCCGAGAAGAACAGCATCACCGTGGTGCGGCACTACATCGACCGCGCCATCTCGGCCAAGACGGACAACCGGCCCCAGTTTCAGCAGATGATCAAGGACAGCGAACGCAAGCTGTTCGACATGGTCCTGGTCTGGAAACTGGACCGCTTCGCCCGCAACCGCTATGACAGTGCCCGCTATAAGACGCAGCTCAAAAAGAATGGTGTCAAGCTGATGTCCGCCACCGAGGTCATCTCGGACGGGCCGGAGGGTATTATCCTGGAGTCGGTGCTGGAAGGTTACGCCGAATATTATTCCGCCGACCTGTCTGAGAAGGTCGTGCGTGGGATGACTGAAAATGCGCTTAAAGGAAAGTATAACGGCGGGGCTGTCCCGATCGGTTACGTCATTGATGCAGAGCAGCGCTTTCAGCCTGATTCCCTTACAGCTCCCTTTGTCGCGGAAGCCTTCAAGCGTTACAATGAAGGTGCAACCATGACAGAGATCCGGGACTGGCTTAACGAGCGCCATATCAAAAACCCGCGCGGCGGCCCCATGACCTACAACACCGTCCAGCATATGCTGAACAACCGCCGGTACATCGGCGAGCTGAAATACCGCGATATTTTGATTACGGATGCCATCCCGCCGATTGTTTCAGCCGAACTGTTCCAGGAGGTGCAGGAGAAGATGGCCAAAAACAAAAAGGCCCCTGCCCGTCGCAAGGCAGAGGACGACTATCTTCTGACAACCAAGCTATTCTGCGGTCACTGCGGCGCGCTGATGTTCGGTGAGAGCGGCACCAGCCGTACCGGTGACGTGCACCGCTACTACAAGTGCGCAGCCGCCAAGAAGAGAAAGACCTGCACTAAGAAAACCGTCCGCAAGCAGTGGCTGGAAGATCTGGTGGTCAACGAAACCATGAAGTTGATCCGGGACAACACGGTCATTGATTCCCTCGTGGCGGCGGTCATGGAGCTGCAAAACAAAGAGAGCACCAGCCTGCCCCTCTATGAGAAGCAGCTGCGGGAGACCGAGACCGGCATCCAGAATATGCTCAACGCCATCCAGGCCGGCATCCTGACCAGTTCCACCAAAGAACGTTTAGAAGCCCTAGAGGCGCAGAAGAAGGATCTGGAAACCAAAATCGCCGAGGAGAAACTGGCCAAGCCTGTGATGAAGGAGGAATTCGTCCGCTTCTGGCTGCTGCACTTCCGCAAACTGGACCTGTCCCAAAAGGAACAGCGGCAGGCGCTGATTGACACCTTCATCAATGCTATTTACCTCTATGATGATAAAGTGCTGATTACCTTCAACTACAAAGAAGGGACGGAGACCATTTCTTTCGGCGAGGCTACCGAAGCCGCGACAAAGGAAAAAAGTTCGGATATAGATTGCCTTGGTGCACCACAAGCACAAGTCTGGATCTTTCTCCTGTGGGAGAGAGGTCCGGACTTTTTCTGTTTTTGTTTTTATCCTTCCCAAGCCCCCTGTGTCTCAAGACGGCACGGGGGCTTTGCGGTCAGAGCGGGGCGTTTTCCGGCGGGATTAGGTTGCTCACGTAGGGGCGGCGGCCGGCCAGGACGTCGTCGTAAAACGTCTGCTTCCAGTCGATGTAGGCGGCGCTGGCCTCCAGCTCCTGGATGGTGCGGCGCAGGGCCTCCTGTTTTTGGGTCAGCATCTCTTTGCGCTGGGGGATGGTGGCCGGCCCCTGCAGGCACAGGTCCAGATAGGCTTTCATCTCCTGGATGCTCATGCCGCATTTTTTCAGGCAGACCAGGTCCTGGATCCATTTCAGATCCCGCTCGTCAAAGACGCGGCGGTTGTTGCAACCAGAGTATAGCAGGAACGGGCCGCCCATCAGGAATTCCTGGGGGCCGGATGAGCCAGCTGCCCCCGGACGCCTGGCAGCACCTGCTGCGGGTCACGGAGGACTGCGTGGGCTGCGGTATCTGCCAGCAGGTCTGCCCCTCCGGCTCCATCCGGGTGGAAAACGGCAGGGCGGTGCACACGCCGGGCCGCTGCCAGACCTGCCTGGCCTGCATCCATGCCTGCCCCCGCCGGGCCTACATCCATGCCTGCCCCCGCCGGGCCATCCAGCTGACCGTCGCGGATCGGAGTGGCCCTGTGACGCAAAACACCCCCGGAGAGCTCTCCGGGGGCATTTTCACTGCTTTGCCGTTCAGTAACTGTCCAGGCCCAGGCTGACGTCCAGGGCCTGGTTGACCCGCTTCTGGTCCTCGGGGGTGATCTGGCCGGCGCGCTGGCGCAGGCGGTGCTTATCCAGGGTGCGGATCTGCTCCAGCAGGACCACGCTGTCCTTGGCCAGGCCGGTGTCCGCCGCCCGGATGTTGATGTGGGTGGGCAGGCGGGTCTTATCCAGCCGGGATGTAATGGCCGCCGCGATCACGGTGGGGCTGTGGCGGTTGCCGATCTCGTTCTGGACGATCAGGACGGGGCGGACGCCCCCCTGCTCCGAGCCGACCACGGGCGACAGGTCGGCGTAGAAAACTTCTCCTCTGTGTACCTCCATGGAACTCCCTCCTTGCTGGTGTGAAGGGCGCGGTGACTGGCCGCTCTATGTGCCGGCGTGCCAGCGGCCCGCGCTTTGTGGACACTGAGAGTATGCCCCGAACTGCCGCCCGCTATGCACGCTTTGGTCTATCTTATGCGGGGGGCGGGCTCAGCTTGCGTCGGGGGCGGCTTCCAGCAGGCAGAAGGCCATGGCCATGCCGCCGTCGTGGCTCAAAGTCAGGTGGGCGCTCAGATGCCGGCGGGCCACCCACTCCGCCGTCCGGCCCGAGAAACGGTAGGCCGGCGCGCCGGAATCCAGCCGCACCGCCTCGATCTCGGCCAGGGTGAAGGGCCCGGCCAGGCCGGTGCCGGCCGCTTTGAGGAAGGCCTCCTTGGCGGCAAAGTCGGCTGCCGCGCTGGCGGCCCGCCGGGGGGTCAGGGCCGGGCTGTCCGGCTGGCCCAGGGCCAGGGCGGCCCGCTCCGCCGGCCCGAACACCCGCCGGGCAAACGCCGCCCCGTGGGGGCCGCTCAGGCTTTTTTCCATCCGGGAAATGGCGCACAGGTCGCACCCGATGCCAAAGATCATCTGCTGCTCCTTCCCGCGGCCGCAGGGACCGCATTTTGTATTTATTTTGTAAATATTTGCATCTGTACTTGAAGTTTGCCCCTGATTCATGTAGAATAAAAGAAGCATTCGGCGGCCCGCGGCCGCAGACAGCCTTGCCTGCCCGCAAGGCAGAAGGGAGTGGATTGTTATGAGTGAACCTACTGCTATTTTTTCGATCCACGATGAAAAGGACGAGCAGATCCGCGAGATCCTGCAGCAAGTTTACGCTGCCCTGAAAGAGAAGGGGTACAACCCCGTCAACCAGCTGGTGGGCTACATCCTGTCGGAGGACCCCACCTACATCACCACCCACAACGGCGCGCGCTCCCTGATCCGCAAGGTGGACCGCGACGACCTGCTGCAGGCGCTGCTGCGCAGCTATCTGGACGTGTAACGTCAACAGCCTGAGCCCCCATGACGGGGCGCAGGCTTTTTATTTGCGCAGGGGCAGGGTGAACAGCTGGCTGACCGTCACCTCGTATTCCCAGGGGTCCCGCAGCTTTTTCAGCTGCTTTTCCAGCTTGTCCGCCCCCTCGAAAAGGGCGATGGCCTCGTGCCAGTGGGCTTTCATCCGGCTGATGGCGGCCTGTGGGCTGCCAAAGGCGGCGGTGTACCCGGCGTACAGCTCGGCAAAGTAGCCCCGAAGCTCCTCGCGGGAGGCGGCAGGCCCGCCCCGCCCTTTGCGGAACAGGGCCGGATCTGCGATCAGTCCCCGGCCTGCCATCAGGCCCTCCAGGCCCGGCCAGCGCGCCGCCAGGGCGGCCAGGTCCGCGGGAGTGGTGATGTCCCCGTTGTAGCAGACGGGGGCTTTGCAGGCGGGCAGGGCCGCCTCGAAGGCATCCCGGTCGGCCTGCCCCCGGTAGAGCTGGCGCATCACCCGGGGGTGGACGATCAGCCCGGCCAGGGGGTAGCGGTTGTACACTTCGAGGATGGGGCCGAACTCCTCCGGCCGCTCCACCCCAATGCGGGTCTTGACCGAGATGGGCCCGCCCGCCTCGGTGAACACGGCGTCCAGAAAGCGGTCCAAAGCGTCCAGGTCCCGCAGCATCCCGGCCCCCTTGCCCTTGGCGGTGACGGTGCCGGAGGGGCACCCGAAATTCAGGTTGACCTCGGTGTAGCCCATCTCCCGCAGCACCCCGATCATCCAGGCGGCGCAGCTGCCGTCCTTGCCCAGCAGCTGGGGGATGACCGGCGCGCCGGGGTTGGCCGCGGGGGCCAGCTCGGCCATTTTCTTTTTGACGGGGATACGGTTCTCGGGCGGGGAGAGGAAGGGCGCGTAATACCGGTCCGCCCCGCCGAACCAGCGCTGGTGGGCCTGCCGCCAGACCCGGTCGGTCAGCCCCTCCATGGGGGCCGCATCATACTGCATAGCATATCTCCTTTGGTGGTTTCCCTGACACGATAGCATAGAGGCGGGGGCGTTGTCAAGGCTGCGCAGCGTGTCGCAAAAGCGCCACGCTACAGGGGGAACCCATTTCTGCCTGCTGCGCAGGACAGAAATTCCTTCCCCCTGGTGGTTGCGGTTCCCTGCTTTTGCTGCGCCCGT
>OERA01000057.1_pt1 | contig 22574 bp, 19 predicted proteins | sample 1539901 | NCBI WGS metagenome assembly OERA01 (sample SAMEA3891873, study PRJEB23780) | metagenome | biome: terrestrial biome; feature: animal house; material: Caecal content | place: Italy | collected 2015-05-05
TAGCAAAAACCTCCTGTAGTAGTTTTATTCTACCACAGGAGGCCTTCTTTTTTCACTGTCTACTTTTACTGGAGCGGTTCACATCTTTCATCGTGGGGGCGGTGTTTCTTTTTGGGGCCATAGGACTGCTCCTTGCAAGGTGAATTCAAAGTGCAAAGCCCTGCCCGGTTTTCATTCCAGAGCAGGGCTTTGCCGCGTGCATGATCCAATGAAGGAAGATGAAGGAGGGGAAACACGTTGGTTACAGTGCGAGGGAGTATTGCTCGACGGTGATACGGGCCGCGCCGTTGGCGGCAAATGTGATGCGTTCGGCTTCGGGCGGGGTATAGATGCAGGCCGTCATGGTCTGCTCGCCGCCGTTGATAAAGACCTCGATGCTGTTGCGGTCCAGAAGGATGCGGAGGTTGAGCGTATCGCTCTGGCTGCGCACGGTACAGCTGCGAAGGTGTACGATATCCTGATGGAACCCTGCCTGGCTCCGGTCAAGGGTGAGCCGCCGGGTGCGCGGCTCATAGGTAAGAGTGGTTGAGTGGGCGCCGTCGGCGGCCAGCTTGATGGTAAAAGCGCGGCACTCCTTGCCCTCGGGAGTGATGGTCACGCGGAGGTCAGCCACCCGGCCGCCAATGCCTTCCAGAGCTGTCTCGCCTTCCATGCGGACATTCTCGTGCAGGACACGCGCGCCATGGGCGGCGTCCAGCTCCCGGACGGGGGTCTGGATCAGACGGCCGTCCCGAATGTGCAGCTCCCGCGGGCAGATGGTCTGCCCGAACCACTTGGCCCCATGGGGCTGATCGCTGATGCCGGACCAGGCTTGCATCCAGGCCGTCATGATCCGGCGGCCATCGGGGGCCTGCATGGTTTGGGTAGCATAGAAGTCGATGCCCTCGTCCATCAGCTGGACGTTTTCGCGGACAAAGCGATGGTTCACAGGGTCATAGCTGCCAATCAGGGCGATCACGCAGTGCCCGTTGTGGAACTCGTCCCGGGCCTGCATCTCCATCGGGCCGACCATCAGCACCTGCTTGCCGTCCAGCTCAAAGAAGTCGGGGCACTCCCACATGACGCCGTATTCGCCGCGGCTGGCGTCCAGAATGGTGACGTATTCCCAGTGGAAACCGTCGGCGCTGTGGAACAGCAGGGCCGCGCCGCCCTCTGTTTTGCCCTGCCCGACCAGCACGGCGGAATAGCTGCCGTCCGGCTCCTGCCAGATCTTGGGGTCGCGGAAATCAAAGCGGCTGAAGCCTTCGGGCAGGCAGGTTTCGTCCAGCACGGGATTCTGAGCCAGCTTGACGTAGTCGAGGCCATCTCCGACGGCGATGCTCTGGGTCTGCACATCCCGGGTCTTGCCGTCCAGCTGCTCTTCCCTGCGGACGCTGGTGTAGAGCAGCAGCTGGCGGCCGTCGGGCAGCTGCGCGGCCGAGCCGGAGAAGCAGCCGTCTTTGTCGCTGGGGCTGTCAGGGGCAAGAGCGGCGGGCAGATAGTTCCAGTGCAGCAGGTCGGTGCTGACGGCATGGCCCCAATGCATGGGCCCCCAGATGGTGTCGTAGGGGTAGTATTGATAAAACAGGTGGTAGTTGCCCTGGTAATAAGAGAAGCCGTTGGGGTCGTTCATCCAGCCGACGTAGGGGGTCAGGTGGTAGGCGGGGCGTTCGGCGGCGGGGATGGCCGCGCCGTGCCGCGCTTCATAGGCGCGGGCGTTTTGTAAGGTCGTGCTGTCCATAGCAGTCTCCTGTGAAAAGATTCCGCCGGGCCGGGATGCAGCCCGGCGGTTCGGTCATGCGTGGTGTGTCAAAAGCGCGGGGAAATTCAGGCGTAGTAGGCGTCCAGATACTTCTGCATGATGGCCAGGTAGTCAGACAGGCGGTACTCCTCCAGCATACCCAGATATTCCTCCCAGGCGCCGCCGGCCATGCCGTTCATGATCCAGTCAGCCTTGCAGGTGTTCATGTAGGTGGACAGGTCGGTCTCGAGCTCGGAGATGGTATCGGTGTCCTCGCTGCTCATAAAGACGTTGGGGAAAACATAATCGTTGTGCATCTCAGGGGTGTAGATCTGCTCGATCCAGTCCAGACGGTACTGGGCGTCGTCGGGGCAGGTGACATAGACGTCGTAGTAATCGTTCAGGACGGCCAGAGGACCGTTGACGCTCTCGGCCTCGCGGACCTCGACAGGAGAAGCATCGCCCAGGGGCGCGTGCTTGAGCATCGGCTCGCCGTCGGCGTTGGTGGACATTACAAAAATGTCAAAGCCGTCGTCCTCGCCATAGGTGCCCCAGTTGTTCTGAGCCGACTGGATGGGGATGTACATCTGGTCCAGCCAGGCGCAGACCAGGGCGGGATTGGCTGCCTTGGCAGTGACCACACAGCGGCCGCGGTTGAAGCCACTGGTGAAGGAACCGTTCTGCGGGGTGATATTGGTGGTGTCGGCGGCCAGCGGGGGCAGGGGCTCCCAGTCGGTGAGGTTGTCGATGTTGGCCACGTCCCAGCTGAAACAGACGCCGTACCGGCCGGCTTTGCCCTTGGAGACATAGGTGGACCATTCCTGCGTGAAGCACTCGGGGTCGATCAGGTTTTCGGTGTACAGTTTGTGCAGCCACTGGATGCCGTCCCGGTAGCCCTCCTGCGCGGCGGCGCAGATCACTTTACGGTCATTGGTGACAGCAATGTGGCGGCCCTTGTCCATGTCGCCGTAGCCCTCGCCGAAGCCGTTGATGAGGACGGCGGGGTCCTGGTCGCCGTCGTTGACGATGCAGGACATGGGGATGATGCTGCCCTCGATACCGAATTCGCTCTGAATGGAGGCGGCATTGTCCCGGAAGGCGGTCAGCACCTGCTCGAACTCGTCAACGGTGTGGGGCATCTCAAGGCCCAGGAAGTTGAGCCACTTGGTGTTGATGAAAGGCATATTGCCGATGGTCTGGATCGCGGTCTTGTCCACGCCCAGCTGCTCGATCCAGGGCAGGGCCCAGATGTGGCCCTCGGTGTCGGTGCACATGGTGCGGTACTCGGGGTACTTTTCAAAGACGGCCTGCAGGTTGGGCATACAGGTGTCGATATACTCCTCCAGGGCGATGACCACACCCTGCTTGGCGTAGCGGAGCAGGTTGCTGTCCGAGAAATCGGCGGTGAAGATGAAGTCGGTCAGGGTGTTGGGGTTGGACATATTCAGGCTGATCTTGTCGCCCCACTGGTCGGACTGGATGGCAGTCCACTCGATGTGGACGTTAGTGGATTCTTCCAGCCGCTTGAAAATGGTGCGGTTGTTAGGTTCCGATTCGCTGCCTGCGGGATAGCTGGTGGTACCGGTCAGGGTGACGGTCTCAGCAAGGGGGAATTCAACCGGTCCGTCTACCACGATGGCCGCAGCCGCTTCGTCGCCGGCAGAGCCCTTGCCGCCGCAGGCGGTCAGAGCCATGGCGGAGCCGGCCAGAGCGGCGGCCTTGAGGAAGTTGCGGCGGGAAATCATCTTTTTCATAGCTTTTTCTCCTTTTCTTCTTGGTTTGTGTTCTACAGGGATGCGGGGTGTCATCCCTTGATGGAGCCGGCCATGATACCAGCGTCGAAATACTTCTGGAAGAAGGGATACATGACGATCAAAGGCAGGCTGGAAATGATGATGGTGGCATATTTGAGCAGCTCGGCCAGCTGGGCGCGCTCAGCGGTGCTCTGGATGTCGGCGATCATGCCGGACTCGGGCTGGCTCTGGATCAGGATGGAGCGCAGCACCAGCTGCAGGGGCTGCTTGGCGGTGTCGTTCAGGTAGATCATGGCGTCAAAGTAGCTGTTCCACATGGCGACGAACTGCCACAGGGCCAGCACCGCCACCAGAGGCATACAGATGGGCACCAGGATCTGGAAGAAGAAAGTCATCTCGCTGGCGCCGTCCACGTCCGAGGCTTCCCGCAGCTCGCGGGGAACGCCCTGGTAGTAGGTGCGTGCGATGATCATGTTCCAGACGCTGAACGCGCCGGGCAGGATGACGGCCCACATCGAATCCAGAAGGCCCAGGTTGTTGATGAGCAGGTAGGTGGGGATCAGGCCACCGCCGAAGAACATGGTGATGACAAAGAGGGTGTTGAAGATCTTTTTGCCCCGGAAATCGGGCAGGGACATGGGGTAGGCCGCCAGCATGGTGACCACCACCGAGATGACGGTAAAGAGCACCGAGTAGAGGACGGCGTTTTTGAAGCCGGTCCAGATCTGGGCGTCGGTGGCCACGCGCTCGTAGGCGGTCAGGGTCCATTTGCTGAAATCAAAGGTGATGCCCTGGTTTTGAAGGGTGACGGGGTCCATAAACGATGCAATGACGATGTACACCACCGGGACCACGATAGCGACCACGAACAGGGCCAGCAGGACATAGCCGATGAACAGGATCGCTTTATCCTGCCGGGTATAGATCGCGAGCCGGCCGCTCTTTTTAGCTTTCGCTGCCATGACTGTGCCTCCTTACAATCCCTTGCCGTCGTTCATCTTGGCGACGATCTTGTTCACGGCTATCAGCAGAATGACGTTGACCACCGTGTTGAACAGGCCGACTGCCGTCGAGAAACTGTAGTCGCCGTCGATCAGGCCGCGCTTGTACACATAGGTGGCGATGATCTCGGAGGTCTGCATATTCAGGTCGGTCTGGAGGGCGTAGGCTTTTTCAAAGCCGATGCTCATGATGTTGCCGGCCTGGAGGATGAACTGGATGACCACCATATCTTTGATGGCGGGCCACTCGACCGTCATGATCTGCTGCAGCAGGTTTGCGCCGTCGATCATGGCCGCTTCCTTCAGGTCCTTGCTGGCATTGGAGAGGGAGGCCGTGTACATGATGGAGGACCAGCCTGCGCCCTGCCAGATGCCGCTGATGATGTAGATGGGGCGGAAGGCCTCGGGGATGGTCATAAAGTTGATGCTGGTGTGCAGCAGCCCGTTCAGCGGGCCGGTGACCGACAGCAGGACACGGACCATACCGCAGAGGACGATGACCGAGATGAAGTTGGGCATATACAGCACCAGCTGGATCTTCTGTTTGATTTTTTTGCTCTCGATGCGGTTGAGCAGGAAAGCCAGAATGATGGGGATGGGGAAGCCCCACAACAGGCCGTAGACGCTCAGCTTGAGGGTGTTGACAAGGTAGCGCTGGAAATCCGGCGAGGACATGAAGCGCTGGAAGTGTTCGAGACCGACCCACTCGCTGCCCAGGATGCCCTGGAAGGGGTTATAATCCTGGAAAGCGATCAGGATGCCGCCCATCGGCATGTACTTGAAAATCAGGGTCAGCGCCACCGCCGGCAGGATGAAGATCAAATACAGCTGCCAGTGCCGCGCCATATAGACGCCCGTATTGTGCACACGCTGGCTGGCCGAGACTGCTACCGTCCCGGATCGGGATGCTTTCATGTAGATTCCTCCTTTTTCTATACAATGTCACTTTCGATTTTACATTTGCACTATTTACTGGAATCGAATTCCTTGTGGATAGTTCAAATGTAAAATCCTTACGCTCTTTTTATACCATGCCGTGTGGCAAAAGTCAACATTATTTTGCCGGAAATAGAGGATGTTTCAGCGACTTTGTATGATTGCACAAAATACTGTGTGTGCAAATGTGCAAATCGATGTTTTCGCATTTTGCATTTGACTAATTTGTGCATTTGCACTATACTATAAACAAAGGAGGGATTCCGATGGCAACCAGAGTTACCATCCAAGACATCGCCAATGAGCTGCAGCTCTCACGCAACACTGTCTCAAAGGCTATCAACAACACCGGCGTTCTGGCTGACGCCACCCGCGAAAAGATCCTGCGCAAGGCGGCCGAAATGGGCTACAAGCAGTTCGCCTACCTGCCCCTGTTCCAGCCGGAAAGCGCAGCGGCCCCGGCGGACGCCCCAGCAAACGCGCCGGCCGCGGCGGAAGCCCAGCCTGGCGGCAAGCGGGAGATCGCCATGATGACCACCTGCTTTTTAAGCAATTCCCACTTTTCTTCCATGATGCTGGACCGCTTCCAGTCCGAGATCCACCACCTGCACTACTGCATGACCATCTACCGCATCTCCCCGGAGGAGCTGCGCCAGCGCCGCCTGCCCTCTGCCTTTGACCCCGAGCGCACCGCCGGCATCATCTGCTTTGAGGTGTTCGATTATGAATACGCCCAGATGCTCTGCGAGCAGGGGATCCCCATCCTGTTTGCCGATTCGCCGGTGACCGAGCTGAAGGCGCCCTTGAAGGCGGACCTTTTATATATGGATAACCATGTTGAGATCCAGCATTTCATCCAGATCATGCACCAGCGCGGCAAGGATCGGATTGGCTTTATCGGCGAAATCAGGCACTGCCAGTCTTTTTTTGAGCGGTATGCCGCCTATGCCAGCGCCATGACCCAGCTGGGCCTGGCCGGCAGCTTGCAATACTGCGCGCTGGAGGGCCTTTCTCCTGCATATTTTGAAGATGCGCTGCGGACTATGCTCAAAAACTCCGGGCTGCCGGATGTTTTTATCTGCGCCAATGACTTTGTAGCCATTGATGCCATCCGAGCCCTGCGCAACCTTGGAGTCTCCGTGCCGGAAGACATCTGGATCTGCGGCTTTGACGACAGCCAGGAGGCTTCGGTCATGACGCCGCGGCTGACTTCCATCCATATCCACGGGCAAATTATGGGTTTTACAGCCGCTGACCTGCTGATGACCCGCATCAAGGAACCCTCGCTGAATTACCGGACCGTCTACACTGAGACCAACCTGATTCTGCGGGAATCCACGGGAGACCATGAGGCAAAAGTATGAGCAACCTGATCGATCCTGACCGCCCGCTGCTGGCCTTTATCACCAAAATGGCCTACAGCGCCTACCTGAACATTTTATGGCTGATCTGCTGCCTGCCCATTGTCACCATTGGCGCGTCCACCACCGCCCTGTTCTACGTCACCTTGAAGATGGCAGAGGACCGGGACGACGGCTTGACTGGGATGTTTTTCCGGGCTTTCCGGCAAAACTTCCTGCCAGCCACCAAACTCTGGCTGGTTTTGTTGGGCGCAGGGGCGTTTCTGGCAATGGACGGCTATATCGTCTGGCATATCTGGAGCCAGAGCATATTCTGGACGCTCGTCGCCGCTTTGCTCATCGTGGCGGCCATTGTCTACGCGGTGGTTTTGCTGTATGCGTTCCCGCTGCTGGCGCGGTTTGAGAACACGACCTTCGGCATTCTCAAAACCGCCCTGCTGGTGGGGCTGCGCTACCTTGTCTGCACGCTGCTGATGGCCGGCATCTATTTTTTGATGGGCTGGGTGGTGGTCAACCTCTTTACCCCCGCCTTCCTGCTGGGGTTTGGCTGCTGCGCAATGCTCTGTTCTTTCCTGCTGGTCAACATCATCCATGCCATTGGCGGCGACCCGGACGCTGCGCTTGCGGCCCAAGACGCTGAGAGTAAAGAGGATGGAGAAAACAAAAATGCCTCGGATGAATGAGCGGGCCCGGCAGGACTGGGCCACCCTGCGCAGCCTCCATGGCAAAAAGAGGCTGGAGCATATCTGGAGCTACTATAAGCTGCCCATCATCGTCGCGCTGATCCTGTTTTATATGGCAGGTTATGCCGTCTACCGGCAGGCTACTAAAAAGGAGGACGTGCTTTATCTGGCGCTGGTCAATATCGCGCCGGGCGACACTCTGACCGAACAGCTGACCGCCGGTTTTGCCAGGGACCAGGGCCTGACCGGCAAACAACAGGTGTATCTCTACAGCGGCCTGCTGCTCTCGGAGAGCGAGGGCGCGGATAAAGAATATGTTTATGCCTCTGAAATGCGGATCGTGTCGGCCGTCACAGCCCAGCGGCTGGACGTTGTCCTGATGGACGCCGAAGCGCGGGACGCCTTTGCCGCCCAGGGCTATCTTGCGGACCTGAGCAGCCTGATACCCGGCCTTGCGTGCCAATGGCTGGACGTCTCCCAAACGCCGCTGATCCGTAAGGCCGGCTTCCCCGAGGCAGTCTATCTGGGGGTGCTGGCCAACGCGCCCCACCCCGAGCGCGCCGCCGCCTATATCGACTATCTGCTCACATAAGAAAGGAAGGACCGTCCATGGATATTTTGGCAATCGGTGAAATTTTGATCGACCTGACCCAGACCGGTACCGACGAAAACGGGATCCCTCAGTTTGCGGCCAACCCCGGCGGCGCGCCCGCCAATCTGGCGGTGGCAGCCGCCAAGCTGGGCGCACAGACCGCCTTTATCGGCAAAGTAGGTGCCGACGGCTTTGGCAGTTACCTAACCAGCGTGCTGAAGCAGAACGGGGTGGACGCTTCCCACGTGGCAGTTGACCCCGAGGACCCCACTACCATAGCGGTGGTTTCGGTGGACGCCTCCGGCGAGCGGAGCTTTAGCTTTTACCGTAAAGCGAACGCCGACGTCAAGCTCACTGCCGGCGATATCCCCGACAGCGCCTTGCAGCGCGCCAGGTTTGTCCATTTCGGCTCGGTCAGCCTGACCGCCGACCCGTCCCGCAGCGCCACTCTGGACGCGGTGTGCCGTGCCAGGGCAATGGGCAAGGTCATCACCTATGATCCCAATTATCGCGCAAACCTCTGGCCGGATGCGGCTGCCGCCGTCGCACAGATGAAATCCCCGCTGAAACTTGTGGATATCCTCAAAGTCTCGGATGAGGAGCTGCCTTTGCTGACGGGCACCACCGACTGCGAGACCGGCACCGCCCTTTTGGCCGAACAGGGCATCCGGCTGATCTTTGTCACCCTTGGGCCAGATGGCGTATTTTACCGCATGGGCGGCCGGACCGGACGTGTTGCCGGCGTCCCCTGCACCGTCGGGGATACCAACGGCGCGGGCGACACTTTCTTCGGCGCAGCCCTCTCCAAGCTCTGCAAAGAGGATCTTGATGCTCTGACCCCTGAAAAACTGGAAGCCATCCTGGCCTTTGCCAACAAAGCCGCCAGCCTCACCACCAGCCGGCACGGAGCGATCCCCGCCATGCCCACCCTGGCGGAGGTCGAAGGCTAAAATTCAGACACATAACTTGTCCGCAGGAAATCCGCACAGACTTGCTGCGGGCAGTTTGTACTTTCTGGGGTGTGCTGTACAGCCCTATAAGGAAGCAGGGTTTGGGGAAGGCACTCCCCAACAAGTACGACCGGCAAGTGTGCTGCGATTTCAAATTTTGAAATTGTGGCCACAGGTCGATACTTGCTTATCGCTTTTTTCAAAACTTTTCCCTCTCTGATTTTCAAAAGACATTGCGTATTTATTGATATATCAACTATTTGCAGCGAAACACTTGCCTTGTCTCGCAAAATATGGTACACGTTATACGAAAGTTTGCTTTATCTGCCTGTTCTTGCGAAAGGAGGCCCCCATGACCGCCGTCATCTACGCCCGCTATTCCTCCGACAGCCAGCGCGAAGCCTCCATTGAAGGCCAGCTGCGGAACTGCAAAGATTACGCCGAGCGCAACGGTATCACCGTCGTGGGCACTTACATCGACCGGGCTTACTCTGCCAAGACCGACGACCGACCCGAGTTCCAGCGGATGGTCCAGGACAGTGCCAGGAAAATCTTTGACGCAGTCCTGGTTTGGAAACTGGACCGCTTTGCCCGCAACCGCTATGATGCGGTCTTTTACAAGCGTCAGCTCGAAAAGAACAACGTCCATCTCGGCTCAGTCATGGAGCCAATTTAGGACGGCCCTGAGGGCATCATGGTCGAGAGCCTGCACATCGGCATGGCTGAGTACTATTCGGCAGAGCTGGCCATCAAGGTGGCCCGCGGCGAACGGGAAAACGCCCTCAAATGCAAGTACAACGGCGGCGTGGTGCCGCTGGGCTACGTCATTGGAAAAGAGGATCGGCTCTATCACATCGACCCCGAGACGGCCCCCATCGTGCGGGAGATTTTCACCCGCTATGCCGACGGCGAACCTGCCGAAAAGATCGCGGCCTCCCTGAACGAACGGGGCCTGCGCACCCGCACCGGGAAACCCTTCGTCAAAAACAGCTTCTTTCAGATCTTCAAGAATCGCCGCTACATTGGGGAGTACGGCTACAAGGACATTGTGATCCCCGGTGGCGTGCCCGCCATTGTGGACCAGGCGCTGTTCGACCGGGTGCAGGAACGCTTCGCCAAAAACAAGATCACCCATGGCCGCCCGGCCAAAGAGGCGATCAACTATCTTCTGACCACCAAACTGTCTTGCGGGAAATGCGGCACCCTGATGGGCGGCGAGAGCGGCACCAGCCACATGGGCACTACCTATCACTACTATAAGTGCGGCAAGGCAAAACGCAGGGGACAGGCGCATTGCAGCCTTAAAGCGATCCGCAAGGAGCCTTTGGAGCGCTTTGTGGTGGATACAGCGGTCAAATTGGTTTTGAACGATCCGGTCATTGAACACCTGACCAATTTAATTCTGGAAGCCCAGGGTCGGGAGAGCACCCGCTTACCAGTGCTGAAAGAGCAGCTCCGGGACACAGAAAAGCGCCTGTCCAACCTGCTGGAGGCCATCGAGCAGGGCATCCTAACGCCCACCACCAAGCAGCGCCTGGACGAGCTGGAAGCCCGTCAGGACACCCTCAAGGCCAGCATCCTGGAAGAAGAACTGCAGAGGCCGACTCTGAGCCGGGAACAGATCCTGTTCTGGTTTGAGCAGTTCCAGCAGGGAAATGCAAACAGCCCTGTGTACCAGCGGCAGATCATCGACAACTTCGTCAACTCGGTCTATGTCTTTGAGGACCGTGTGGTGCTGAACTTCAACTTCAAAGAGAATGCCAATACCGTTCCCCTTCGTGATGTTTTGGGTTCGAGCGCTGATGGAAATGGCCCACCAAAACAAAAACCCGAGGCCGCAGGCCCCGGGTTTTTGTTTTGCACGGGCATCGCAGAGGCGCACCCGGTTCGAGTCCTGTACTGCTGCGCAAGCGAGGCGCTGCCTGCGGCAGAAGCAGCCGAGCTGGAGCAGGGGCAGCGGTCTGAATTTTCAAGCGCATTGCATGCGCGCCGGAAATTCAGGGCACCGCAACCCGACCCACCAAACAAGGCGTATCCGAACCTAATCCTCTACGAGGAAGGGTTCGGATACGTTTTTTCTTTATCAAAAGTTCTTTGCAGGGAGGATAAAAGAAACGGAAGCTTCTCTGCCCTCTGAACCTGCAAATCCCCGCCCCGGCGAATGGATGAAGCATTCGTCCGAGCGGGGATTTTTTGCATGGATTTCAATCAGGGATGGGCGGGCGTTTCTTTCCAGAGCCACCGGAAGCCGAAGGGTTCCAGAGGGACGTTTCCGGCATCGACGGCTTCACCGGTGACAAGATCCGTATAGAGGCCGGTTTCGCCGGTATAGGCCGTACACTTCTCGCCGCCGAAGTTGTACAGGCCAATGAATGTTTCGCTCTCGTTCTCGCGGACAAGGCCGAGGACCGCCCGGTTTTGGGTGTCGATGGTATGAAACGGCACTCCGGCGTCAAAGACGCTGTGGCTGCGGCGCGCTTCCTCGATCCGGCGCAGGGCCGGGAACAGCTCGTTTTGCAGCGTGCCGGGTATGCTGCGGTTGGCGGCCAGCGCCCAGGGGAAGGCGCCGCGGTGGATGTAACGGCTGTCCGAAGCCTTTTCGGGGTCATCTTTGTAGCTGTAGTCGTTGAGCTGGCCGATCTCGTCCCCGCTGTACAGCACAGGGAGGCCCGACTGTGAGAGCATGAAGGCGTGGAGGGTCAGGTCGAGCCGGACGGCTTTTTCCTGCGCGGCCTTGTCCCCGGCGAAGCCGGCCCGCTCGATGCCGCAGAGGGAGGCCGTGGTGCCGCAGAGGCGGGCGTCCCCCAGGCGGGGGTCGTCGTTGTACAGCTCCCCGATGGCGAAGGAGTTCGCCGTCTTGCCGGTAAAGAAATCGTTCAGGTACTTTTTGTGCGGGACCTCCTGCATCCCGAACCGGGCCAGGAAATCGTAGTCAAGGCCCCAGCCGATGTCGTCGTGGCAGCGCAGGTAGTTCTGGAAGATGCAGTTTTGGGGCAGACCGGCCAGGATGTCCAGCTGGCGGCGGAGCAGGGCGGTGTCGGCGGTGGCCACTGTGTGCCAGGTGGTGCACATGGTGGTGACATTGTACAGCATATGGCACTCGGGTTTGTCGGGGGTGCCGAAGTAGGGGGCGACCCGGGCCGGCTCCATCACCACTTCGCCCAGCAGCAGGACGCTGGGGCAGACGATCTCGCAGATCATCCGGATCATCCGCACGATGGTGTGGACCTGGGGCAGGTTGCGGCAGCTGGTGCCCAGCTGCTTCCAGATGTAGGGCACCGCGTCCAGCCGCACCACGTCCACCCCCTGGTTGACAAGGTAGAGCAGGTTGCCCGCCATCTCGTTGAAGACCACCGGATTTGCGTAATTCAGGTCCCACTGGTAGGGGTAAAAGGTGGTCATCACCATCTTCCGGCAGTCGGGCAGCCAGGTGAAGTTGCCCGGCGCGGTGGTGGGGAACACCTGCGGACAGGTCTGCTCGTACTGGTTGGGGATGGTGTCGTCGTCAAAGAAGAAATACCGGTCCTGGTATTCTTTCTCTCCGGCGCGGGCGCGGCGGGCCCACTCATGCTCCTCCGAGGTGTGGTTCATCACAAAGTCGAGGCAGACGCTGATCCCCTTTTGGTGGCAGGCGCTGGTCAGGGCGTTGAAGTCCTCCATGGTGCCCAGTTCGGGCTGGATGGTACGGAAATCCGCCACGGCATAGCCGCCGTCGCTTTTGCCCCGGGGGCTGGCCAGCAGGGGCATCAGGTGCAGGTAATTGACCCCGCATTCCTGGATGTAATCGAGATGGCTTTCCACCCCCCGCAGGGTGCCGCCGAAGTTGTGCACATACAGCATCATCCCCAGCAGGTCGTTCCGCTTGTACCAGTCCGGATCGGCCTCCCGGGCGGCGTCCCGGGCTTTCAGGGCGGCGGCGCGGGTTTCGGCATAGCCGTGCATCTGCCCGCACAGCGCATCGAACATCGGGCCGTTGTCGTACAGTTCCATGTACAGCCAGCGCAGCTCGTCGCGATGGCGGGCCAGACGCTGCTGGAACAGAGCTTCTTCCTGCTGGGTCATAGGGATTCCGTCCTTTCGATCATGATCTGCACGGCGGGGTAGTCGCCCTGCATGATGGGCAGCGTCAGCCCGGCATGGCAGAGGGCCGCGCCGGTGTAGACGCACTCGGTGAGGGATTCGTGATAAAGGGCCTGGGGGTCCAGCCCGCGCAGCCGGATGTGGATGGGCCAGGGGTTGGCCTGGGGGTCGATGACCACCACGCTCACCGCCGCCCGGCTGCGGTCGGGGGCGGTGAACTGCCATGCCGTGAAGCAGGTGTCGGTGACGGCGTCGGTCAGGCGCTCGCACCGGCCCTCCAGCAGCAGGGGCTGCAGCTGCTTATAGCGGACGATCTGGGCTTTGACCATCTCCTTTTCGTCGGCGGTCAGCTTTTGCAGGTCCAGCTCGTAGCCAAAGGTCCCGGCCATGGCCACCACCGCCCGGGTGGAAAGCAGGGTGCTGCGCCCGGTCTGGTGGTTGGGCGAAGCCGAGATGTGGCTGCCCATGGCGCAGGGCGGATACCCGAAGGAGGTGCCGTACTGGATCTTGATCCGGTGGATGGCGTCGGTGTCGTCGCTGCACCAGATCTGGGGGCAGTAGCAGAGCATCCCGGCGTCGAACCGGCCGCCGCCTCCGGCGCAGCCCTCGAACAGCACCTGGGGGAAATCCCGGGTCAGGCGGTCCAGCAGGCTGTACAGCCCCAGCATATAGCGGTAGGCCGCTTCGCCCTGCCGCTCAGGGGGCAGAGCCCGGCTGTAGACGTCGGTCAGGTTGCGGTTCATGTCCCACTTGATGTAGGCGATGTCGTGCTCGGCCAGCAGACGGTGGAAAATGTCATATAAATAGTCTACCACCTCGGGCCGGCCCAAGTCAAGGACCAGCTGGCTGCGGCCGGTGGCCGGGGCCCGGCCCGGGATGGACAGGGCCCAGTCGGGGTGGGCGGCGTAGAGGGCGGTGTTGGCGCAGACCATCTCGGGCTCGATCCACAGGCCGAACAGCAGCCCCATCTCCCGCACCCGGCCGATCAGCTGGTCGAAGGTGCAGCCCAGCTTTTTCTCGTTGAACTGCCAGTCCCCCAGGCCGCTGGAGTCGTCGCTGCGCTCCCCGAACCAGCCGTCATCCAGCACCAGCATCTCCACCCCCAGGTCCCGGGCCTGGCGGGCGATGTCCCAGATGCGCTGGGCGTCGAAGTCCATGTAGGTGGCCTCCCAGTTGTTGATGAGGATGGGCCGGGGCTTGTCCCGCCAGGGGCTGCGGATGATGTGGCGCTGCAAAAAGCGGTGGTACCGGGCCGACAGCTCGCTCAGGCCCTGATCGCTGTAGCAGAACAGCACCTCCGGGGCGGCAAACTGGCCGCCCGGCTCCAGGGTCCAGCTGAAGTCGTCGTCGCTGACCCCCGCCACCAGGCGGGTGGACTGCATCTGGCTGACTTCGCACTCGATCTTGAAATTGCCCGACCACACCAGCATGGCCCCCAGGCATTCGCCCGCTTCCTCGGTGGTGTGGGGGGCGGCCAGGATGGCAAAGGGGTTGTGCTGGTGGCTGGAGGCCCCCCGGGCCGAGCGCAGGGTCTGGATGTTGTGGCTCAGGGGGACCCGCTCGGGCTGGCGCTCCATGCAGTGGCGGCCGTGGAAGTGGATCAGCTCCCACGGGCCAAAGGGCAGGTCCAGGCAGGCCGAGGCGGCCTTGTCCAGCCGGATGGGGCCGCTGCCCTCGTTTTCCAGCAGGGCGGCCCGGGTGATGACGTCGGCCTGGGCAAAGACGCCGTACAGCAGGGTGACGGTCAGGCCGTGGACGGCGTCCCGCAGCTTGAGGCGGAGGGTCTCGCAGGAGCCGTCCTCCGCGCAGGCGGCGGGCAGGCCGGGCAGGGCGTATTTGCCGGGGACGGCCTCGGCCGAAACAAAGCGGAGGTCCGCCGCCCGGCCGCCGTCGGGGCCGGCCAGGCGCAGGCAGCCGATCCGGTAATCCCCTACGCCGCTGCCGGTGTATTCCTGGCAGAGGGTGTCCAGGGAATAGTCCCGCTGGCGGTCCATCCCGGCGGGCTGGGGGGAAAAGCCGCAGTCGGAATAAAACTCCAGGCCGCGCAGGTCGCTGCCGCCGATGGCTGGGCCGTAGTACAGGTGATGGACCACACCCTGGCCGTCGGCCCACATCTGATAGCTGGTGTGGAGGGTGTGCAGGGTGATCAGTCCGGTTTCGTGGTCGATGCGGATACTCATGGCGGTATCCTCCTTACTTTACAGAATAAGCCTGAAAAAGGCGCCCAGCCATAGGGTGGGCGCCTTTTCCGGCGTGTGGCGCAGACGGTATCCAAAAGGAGAACAGGGGCGCAGGATCATTTGCCGCCGGTCATGGCGATGCCCTGGATGAACTGCTTCTGGAAGATCAGGTACAGGATCACCATGGGGATCATGGCCAGCAGGCTGCCCGCCATCAGGACGGGGAAGTTGGTGGTGAACTGGCCGTTCAGGGTGGACAGGCCGGCGGACAGGGTCATCATGTTCAGGTCGGTGTTGCAGATCAGGGGCCACATCAGGTCCGAGTAGGCGAACACCGCGGTGAAGATGGCCAGGGCGGCCATGCTGGAGCCGGTCAGGGGCAGCATGACTTTATAGAAGGCCTGCCACTTGTTGCAGCCGTCCAGATAGGCGGCCTCGGCGATCTCGTTGGGGATGGCCAGGTACGACTGCCGCAAAAAGAAGGTGCCGAAGGCGGAGACCAGGCCGGGGAACACCAGCGCAAAGATGGAGTTGGTCATGCCCACCTTGGCCAGCATCAGGTACTGCGGGGTGATGAAGATCTGGCTGGGCAGCATCATCTGGATCAGGATGATGGAGAACAGCAGGTTCTTGCAGGGGAAGTGCAGCTTGGCGAAGGCGTAGCCCGCCATCGAGCTGAACACCACGGCGCACAGCACCCGCAGCACGATCAGCAGCGCGGTGTTGATGTACAGGTTGACAAAGGGCAGGCTTTCCAGCGCGGTGACAAAGTTGTCGAAGTTCCACTGGCTGGGCAGGATCTGGGGCGGGATGGCCATCGACTCGGCCTGGGTCTTGAAGCAGGTCAGCACCATCCACACAAAGGGGAAGATCATGATGATGCTGCCAAGGATCAGGGCCGCATAGGTGAGGGCTTTGGTCACCCGCTTGGAGTTTTTCATGCTCCGGGCGGGAGCGGCGGTAGCAGTTGCAGTGCTCATGTTTTACACCTCGTAATTGACCCACTTCTTCTGGCCGATGAACTGGACCAGGGTGACCAGGCCGATCAGCAGGACGGTCCAGACCACGATGGCGGCGGCGTAACCCTTGTCGCCGGCGATGAAGCTCTCGCGGTAGAACAGGCTCATCAGGGTCTGGGCGTCGTTCAGCACCGGGTTGGAGCTGTCCACCATCATGTAGATCAGGTCAAAGACTTTCAGCGAGCTCATCAGACGCATGATGAGGACCACGAAGAGGGTGGGGGAGACCATCGGCAGGGTGATGCTGAAGAACTGGCGCACCTTGGACGCGCCGTCCAGGTCGGCGGCCTCGTACAGGCTGACCGAGATGTTCTGCAAGCCGGCCAGCAGCAGGACGGCGTCGTAGCCGATGTTGCTCCAGATCTGGACCACCGAGCAGGTGATCAGGACGATCTGGTTGTCGGTCAGCCAGCCGATGTTAGCGCTCAGCAGCTGGTTGATGATGCCGTACTGGGTGTTGAAGATCCACTTCCAGACCATGGCCACGGCGGCGGGGGCCACCACCATGGGCAGGAAGAAGATGGCGCGGAAGGTGGTGCGCCCTTTGATCTTGCTGTTCAGCAAAACGGCCACCAGCAAAGCCAGGAAGATGCCCACCGGCACCGTCAGGATGCAGAAGAAGATGGTGTTCCAGGTGGCCTGCCAGAACTCGGGGCTCTGGAACATTTCCACGTAGTTTTCGATGCCCTCAAACTCGAATTCGCCGAAGGGCAGCGACTTGGAAAAGCTCATGTAAATGGTGTCGATGAAGGGATAAATGTTCAGCACGATCAGGCCGATGACCGTAGGGGCCACCATGACAAGGCCCCAAAAAGCTCCGTCGCGGCCCAGTTTGGACGTTTTTTCCATGGTGTTGCCTCCTTATGCGTAGTACTCGGCGCTGGCTTCGTCGACGATCCGCTGCATCTCGTCCAGGCCCTGGTCGATGGTCAGCTCGCCGGTGTAGATCTTCAGCAAAGTGTCGCTGACCGGCGTTTTCCACTCGGGGCGGGCGGCGTTGTTGACGCTCTGGATGCCGTACTCCAGCATGTCGATGAAGCAGGTCACGTCGATGGGGTACTCGTCAAAGACGCCCACCCAGGTGTCCTCCAGGCCGATGTAAGCCGGGATGGCCGCGCCGCTTTCGCCCTGGATGCGCTGGCCTTCTTCGCTGCCGAAGAACTTCAGCACGTCCATGACCACGTCCAGATGCTTGTTGGTGGTGGTAGTGGCATAGGACAGGCCGTTGGAAATGCTGGCCCGGCCGTCGCCGTTCAGGGGGTTGGGGCACTTGGGCAGGACGGCCACGTCCCACTTGCCCACCATCTCGGGGTAGTTCTGCAGTTCGGACAGGATGTTCCAGTTGCCCTCCAGGAACATGGAGCCGTAACCGGAAAAGAAGGCGGTGCCGGGGCTGGTCTCGGCAAAGTAGGTCTGGGTGGGGCACCAGTCGTTCTTTTGCAGGTTGATGTAAAACTCCATCCCCATCCGGGTGGCGGGGTCGTCGAAGTTGGCGCGGGTCTTGTCCTCGGTCAGGATGCTGCCGCCGGCCTGGTAGACAAAGTTCCAGTAGCCCAGCTGGTCGTCGCCGTAGGCCATGTAGCCGTAATAACCGGTGGCGTCGTAGATTTTCTGGGATGCTTCGCACAGGGTGTCCCAGGTCCAGGTGTCGTCGGGATAGCTGACCCCGGCGGCGTCGAACATCTCCTTGTTGTAGACAAGGCCCACAGAGTCCTTGTCTTTGGGTACGGCGTACAGCTTGCCGTCCGAGCCGCTGGCGTTGGCCAGCGAAATATCGGAGAAGTGCTCGGTCTCGACGATGGCCGAGCAGTCGGGCAGCTTGCCGTTGTCGGCATACTTCAGGATCTCGTTGGTGTGCATCCAGAAAATGTCGGGGGCCTGGCGGGCCATGGTGGCGGCCTCCAGCTTGGTCCAGTATTCGTTCCAGCTGGTGACCTGTACCTCGATGACCACATCGGGGTGCTGGACGGTGTAGGCGTCACACATGGCCTGCATCCCGTCCCGCTGGGCGACGTCCCAGATCTGGAACGTCAGATGGGTCTTGCCATCGCCCGGGCCGCTGCAGCCGGCGGTCAGGCTGGCCGCCGCCAGCGCGGCTGTGGCCGCAAGGAACGAACGGCGGGAAATCTTCTTCATAAGCCATCTCCTTTGAGTGTTGCCAATGGGTGAGCGCGGGCCTGCCCGGGAAGCGCCGCGGGGGAGAAGTCCGGCTCCGTCATTATGACGGAATTGTGAACAAAAAATTGTGCGTTGTGCACATTGCACAATTTATTCTCCCTGGTTGCAGGATAATTATATAGGATAGAGATGAAATATTGAATGCCATGATGCCGCTTTTTATATACCAATTTCCGGGATAGTAGACTGTTTCTTGAAAGTTTAGACGCAAAATGGTATATATTCCCTTGACGGTTTGGTATAATAGAATTAAAAAAGCAAGAGACCTGTTTAAACACATACCGAAAGGTATGGGACATTCCGCCGGCAAGGAGGTTTGCGCATGGCCAAAGAAGAAAAAGGCCCCGAGAAGTTAAAATTCCATGTGTTCCGAGACGAGCGCTTCATCGACCTGAATCTTTACCAGTTTGGGTGGGAGCGCACGGCCCCCACCCACTCCTATGGGCCCTATGCCCGCAACCATTATCTGTTCCATTATATCATCGAGGGCCGGGGCCAGCTGATGGCCAACGAGCAGGTGTACACCGTCACCCCGGGGCATGGGTTCCTGGTGGTGCCGGGCCAGGTGACCACCTACCGCTCCGACCCCGCCGCCCCCTGGGTGTACACATGGATCGAGTTCGACGGCCTGCGGGCCCACGAAAGCCTGCATCTGGCCGGCATCAGCGGGGCCAAGCCCATCTACACCGCCCGCAACCCCGACGCCGGCAAAATGGTCGAAGAGGAAATGATGTACATCGTCAACCACGGCAATGCCAGCCCCATCCACCTGATCGCCCACGGGTTTCTGTTCCTGGACAAGCTGGTCCAGTGCTCGGCGGGGCGGCGCAGCGGCGGCGAGCGCCGGGTCCGGGATTTTTACATCAAGGAGGCCCTCACCTTCATCGAGCAGAACTACCAGCGTGACATCTCCATCGAGGAGATCGCGGCGGTCAGCGGGCTGAACCGCAGTTACTTCGGCAAGGTGTTCCGGGATGCCGTAGGCGAAAGCCCCCAAGCCTACCTGCTGCACTACCGGATGGCCCGGGCCGCCCAGCTGCTGAAGGAGACCCGCCTGTCCATCGGCGAGATTGCCGCCCAGGTCAGCTACGACAACCAGCTGCACTTTTCCCGCGCCTTCAAGAACGTCCACGGCGTCTCCCCCCGGGAATACCGCTCCACCCACCTGCTCGACCCGGAAAAACCGGACAAAAAATAATGCAGCGTGTCGCTTTTGCGGCACGCTGCATCATGTAAGGCCCGCCATAAGAGGGCAATGCGATACAAAGAAAACAGGAATGACCCCGCCCCGTGCCAGCATGATAACGGCATGGGGCGGGGTCTTGTTGGTGAAACTCTTGCATAATGTACGTAAAACAGTTATACTGGACGTGCTATTTTGGTCAAAAGGAAAATGACTTTGGGGGAGACGCGAAAATTCCAGCTTATATAATGGCATTGACGCCAAATCAGCCGAAATGTACAAATGCAACACAAGGAGGACAAAAACAATGAATCAAGAAAAAGAGCGAAAACAAATCGTTTGCGTCAAATGGCCTGTGAGATGGCCGGGCATTGTCGCAATGGTGGTGCTGGTTGTTGTGCTTGCCGCTTTTATAGTATTTCGAGGCGGTGCCAGCAAAACACGGGAGGTAGAAGTGACCGTAGTGTCAACGCTACAAAGAATCATTGATGTAAGCGATCTCTCGACCTTTACCGCTGTATACAATGGAATCGCTGAGGTGCCCAATGAAAAGAATCCAGACAAGATAGATTATTATGTATCTTATGAAGCAAGAGTGGAAGCGGGGATCGACTTCAGCGCCGTTACGATCGGCATGGAGGATCAAACGATTACAGTGGATATACCAGATGTAAAAATTAACGATATTATTGTGGATATCTCGTCACTGGATTTCATTTTCTTCAATGACAGGGCAAACCAGCCTACTGTTACACAGCAAGCATTCAAGGCATGTGAAGAAGATGCAAGAACAGAAAGTGAAAGCCAAGAGGCCATTTTGGAGCTGGCTCAGCAGAACGCCGTCAACGTGGCAACCGCCCTGGTTAAACCAATCGTTGACCAATTGGGCAAAGGATATCAGTTGGTTGTGGAATGAGGTGAGAATGATGAAACTGAGAAAGATTGTATCGCTTGCCGCAGCGGCTGCAATGCTGTGTATGGAAACTGCCTGTGGGCGGAGCGTGGATGTGGAAATGGAACCGAATGTGTCAGAAATGCGCTCAATTTGCAATCTGGCAGTAATGGAATGCTACTACCATAATGTTGCAAAATTTGAAGAGGAGGGAAACCGGTTTTTAATCTTTGGGGATAAAGGAAAACATTTCTGGATTGAATACAGTGGTGTGGTTCGATTTGGCATCAATGCGTCTTACGTCAATATTGAAGCCGACGGCATGCACTTGACAATTACTCTTCCGGCGGCTGAAGTACAAAGCTGTCAAGTGGATTCGTCTTCGTTGAATAGTGACTCGTACATAGTTGCAAAGGGCTCTGAAGAGATTACAGCAGAGGACGAGATTACTGCTTTTGAGGAAGCACAGCTGATTCTGGAAGAACAGGCAAAGAATGATGAAACCCTGCTGTTGCAGGCCCAACAACGGGCGCAGACGCTGCTGGAAAACTATGTGACCAATTTGGGCAATGTCGTTGGCAAACGGTATACCATTGATTGGGTCTATCTGGATGCCGAAGGCAACCCGCTGGGCGAAGAAACGACTGTTGCAGACAGTACATCCGAAACAGCTGCTTCAAGCGAAGCCGCTTAAAAATGAAGTCCCGTCCCCCTGCCGGAATAGCCGGTGTGGGGCGGGACTTTTGGTTTGGCGGAGGCGCTCGGTCAGAGTATGGTTTCGCCAAGACGGTGCAGCCGTCTGCGAGGTGAGCTGCGTCGATTCGGTGAAGGATTCCGCGAGTCAAAGAGGGAAATTTATTGCAGTATCACATGAGGCGGGTCCGGTCTGGGTCTTGCGCCGGCCGAAGCTTCTCGCTTGACGCCGCCGGAAAACCGTGCTATATTCACTTGCGGGAAGGGATAAGAATGGAGAAGGTACCTTTTGATCTGAAAGGAGTGCGAATCAGATGCAACCGTATGTTATTTTTACCGAGTCGACCGGCGACCTGACCCCGGCCCTCATCGAGGAGGCGGAGCTGCGGGTCCTGCCCATGAGCTTCAACCTGGACGGGCAGGCCTACCGCAACTGGCCCGACGGGCGGGAGATCAGCTCCCACGACTATTACGAAAAGCTGCGGGCGGGCAGCACCTGCACCACCAGCCAGGTGTCCCTGGCCGATTACGAGGATGCGTTCACCCCGGTGCTGGCAGGAGGGCAGGATATTTTGTACCTGGCCTTTTCCAGCGGACTGTCGGGGACCTATCAGTCCAGCTGCGTGGCCGCCGAAATGCTGCAGGAAAAGTTCCCCGGCCGCCGCATCGCCTGTGTGGACTCCAAACAGGCCAGCATGGGCGAGGGGCTGTTTGCCTATCTGGTAGCCCGCAAGCGGCAGGCAGGGGCCAGCTTTGACCAGGCGCTGGATTATGCCCGGCAGCTGGCACCCACCGTCTGCGCCTGGTTCACGGTGGACGACCTGATGTTCCTCAAGCGGGGCGGGCGGCTGTCCGGCGCGGCGGCGGTGGCCGGCACTCTGCTGGGCATCAAGCCGGTGCTCCATGTGGACGACGACGGCCACCTCATCGCCATGGAAAAGGTCCGTGGCCGCCGGGCCAGCCTGGACGCTCTGGTCAAGCACTTCCAGGCCACCGCCCGCGACCCGCAGGGGGGCACGGTGTTCATCAGCCATGGCGACTGCCCCGACGACTGCCAGTATGTGATGGACAAGCTCCGGGCGCTGGGCGTCACCGACCTGCACCAGGGCGACATCGGCCCGGTGATCGGGGCCCACAGCGGGCCCGGCACGGTGGCCCTGTTCTGGGTGGGCGGCCCCCGCTGAAAATAATGCTGAAGCGCGCCGCAGCGTGGCGGTTTCCGACACGCTGCGGCGCGCCTTTTACGTGATGAAAAGTCTGCGGCACAACAAAAACGGCGGCCACATCTGTGGTCGCCGTGGTGCGGATAAGAGGACTTGAACCTCCACCGAGTTGCCCCGATTAGAACCTGA
>OERA01000060.1_pt1 | contig 21384 bp, 27 predicted proteins | sample 1539901 | NCBI WGS metagenome assembly OERA01 (sample SAMEA3891873, study PRJEB23780) | metagenome | biome: terrestrial biome; feature: animal house; material: Caecal content | place: Italy | collected 2015-05-05
GGATATTTATTCGCAAAAATCGACCCTGATGACGTTTCCCCATTGCACCACACACAATGCACTGTGCGCATTGTACACAATTCATGGCTTGCAATGTTGAAATTACATTAATATTGCACTAAAAATAAGCTATATTGTTCTTTCAGAAACACATAGTATGGGTATTTTACACAACAAACAGGGGTAAATTTAGCTAATCTATTGTGTATAATATACATAATGCATAATTATACATATTTTATACAACACAATCTGCACTATTAATACAGCAATATTGTGGTTAATCTTTGTGCAATATTGTTTCAAGGAAGTATTGACAAATGTGGATTGTACGTGGTATAATAAAATAAAAAACGATAAAACAAAAGTAGAAGGGAGAAATGAAAAATGACTAATCGAGTGAAAGCTATCTATGTGGATGAGATGATTGAGAGCAGAATGAACTACATGGCGATTGACGCTAAGTATATGGAGAAGAGAGATTTCTACTATAAGACAGCGGGAACACTGGAAGCCATGTCAGCCGCGATTATTTGGCTTTCAGACCTGGACAACACCACAGTCGAGTACTACAAGAATGAGATATCCAGAATGCGTGAAGATCTGGATACCTGGTACTACAGGGTTGAGATTTAAGGTCGAAACACCGCTTGCGCGGTGTCTAGCCGGAAATGGGTTCCCGGCTACTGAGGATGACCAGCCCGTTATCAATGCACATTGAAAATTAAAGAGAGGAGAACACACATGACACACCAAGATTATTTCACCAGTATCGAACCAAGTACTACCAATGACGCACGAGACTATGTATATAGTGCGCTACGTTTACTGCCGGAAGAATGGCAGGGCTATAGGGTAGCATTTTCACAGTACGGCCTAGCGCAAATGTTAGTGGATTTAGGACATGCCCGTATTGGGAATAACGGTAGCATATTTTTAAAAACTACAGCAGGCCATACCGTCTTTTTTCCGAAAGATTACCCACACCTAGGTTTTTCCAAAATTGAAGGCACTAAGTTATTGCACTATGCTGTGATTGTACCAGAGGGAATTATAATTGACGGTAGGTTGTATGGCATTAAGTAAGGGGGTGAAATAAATGAAAGCCTATTTCGAATGGTATAACCGTTGCTATGAAGTAGTTAATCCGAACACCAAAAAGGCAAGGCAATATTGCAACGAATTTAACGCCTGCTGGACGCCAGACGGTGTTTCACTGCGTGATTGCTACAACAACCCTAGTTACAGGAAACAGAACGCATACAGCGACCTAGTTGGAATGTTCAGCTATGTTACCATAATTAGTTACAATACATTCCAGTTCACAGCCATGTCCACCTTAGAGGGGTTAAAAGCCCTATTCATTGACACCGCCGTAAACTGCTATGTTGTAGCTGATAGAAACGATTTAAAACAGTTTGCCGATGCAATGAACGTAGGTTTTTGTGAGTACAGAGAGGGGAAATAATATGGGACGTTATAATGAAAGAGTAATCAGCCGCACAATTTACGTGTATACATTTAATGTATACGCATTCACCACAGACCGCAAAGTGGAAGAGGTCAAAGTTTTAATCACTGGCCCAGAAGACGCAAAAGACACTTGGCTTGAAAACCAGTGCAAGCGCGAACTTCATCGCAATTATCCAGATTATAAATATCTGGACAAAGAAGCATTAGCTAAGGCGGTTTATTCCTGTGAAATGACAGAACGAGAATTTTTCGAAACAGCATCCAAGCATATTCTGGAAGAAAGGCCTATATGATAGGCCCGCTGATATATCTGTTATGTGTAATGGCGGTGGTTCTAATAATCACCGCCATTCCCTTCATTTTCGCGATAATCGGCATAGCAATCGCCGCAATCGCAAAATGGAAAGCAGTAAAACACATAGCAGACAAAACAACCGAAACACTGACAGGTAAATCCGACCTGTCAGATGCCACCACAGATGAGCTTGTGGACGAATTAATGAAACGCGGAAAAGTTCAGAAGAAAGAAGGTAAAAAGAAATGACGATACAAGAACGACAAGGCGCTCTTTGGGCGTTACAAACTGTTGCAGCATCCCGCTACGTTCGGGAAGTCACTAAGGTGGCCATGCATATACATGTCCACCCCCGTATCACTAGCGATGCAATCAAAGCCCTGTTCTGGCCAGATGACTACCAGTTTACAGTCTGGCTTCTTCCTAAATCGTTACGCAAGCGTTATGCTTGCGCATCCTGTTTCTACGGGATGACATGGGACAGTTGGAAGGACACGTTAATCAATGATGCTCAATCTCTCGTGGATGCCCTAACAGACGATGACTTCAACCGTGTACATGCAATCATGCGCCGCGACCGCATCTCAGCCGCGTACCAGAAGAACCCCCATTAATTGGGGGTTTTTCCATCCACCATGATTTCCAATTTCTCCCAATCCATTTTCTTCCATTTTCTCCCAATTATCCCTTTAGGGTGGCACCCTAGTCATCAATGTCAAATTGTGGAAAACCCCTTAGGGTGGCCCCCTCAGTCATCAATGTCAAATTGTGGGAATACCCATTAGGGTGGCCCCTCAGTCATCAATGTCAAATTGTGGAAATAAAACCACAAAACAAAAGAGACCCCATTAGGGTGGCCCCTTCTGCATTACCCACCAAACATTAACCCCCTTATCGAATCCGATGTTTCATATACTCTAGTATAACAAACCTACACTCCGGTGTCTCAAACCTCAACTTCGCGTAATCATACGCATACTTCATCGTCATATAAATCCTACTTGCCCCACTATCCCTAACCAATATAGTCCCGTCATTATGCGCACCCTCACTAATCGCAAACCTTACCTTACAGTTCGGGTCTACCTTCGGACTAACCCAAAGTAAATCTTGCACATCATCCAAATACAGCCCATACTGCCGTCCGCCATCGCCATCCAACGTACAAATATAACTCAATTCGCCCGTCATTTCACATATAAACTGGTCACTATCCAGATAGAACTGATTCTTCAACGCATAATCACCATATCTAGTCTTGGCAATCATCTTTCCAAACGGGGTATTAGCAATTTCCTCAGCAATCTGTGCATTATTACTAATCTCAACAACCCAACCCCGGTCATCGTCAACATAATAGTTTTTTGTTCCGTCAATCTTTTCCCTTATCCCCAATTCAATAAAATACGGATTATTCAGACTCACCGCATTCCCAAGAAAAACAAACTTAACATCCTGTCTCAGTACCGCACCACCACCTCTGGCAATCGTCTGATATAAGCTAAACGCATTTCCCACTTCATTCCCTAAGTAATCATTGTCTTCATTGATAAACTCATCGAACAATATAGTAGTAACATATGGCATTGCAACAGACTTATACTTATTAGCCGCGCTCAATGCCATAGTTACCCCAGCCAATCCATCATTGATATAATACTCTGTTCCACTTCTTCCGCTACCTTCAACTCCCAGACTAATGTCTGGGAATTTGAAGGATACGTTTTCAAAGAAGCTTGGCGCTACTCGTTTCAAGTCATTGTCATACCTTCGAACATAGATAAACTGCTCTCCAGATTTCAGATACTTCTTGATACATCTTGTAGTCCAATAGAACGTTTTACCAATGGAGCGATTGCCTAATGAAAATATAAATGGTGTTCCAAATGATAGCACTCGTTTTCCATTGTAAAATTTGTTCATATAATCACCCTAGCTTAAGATACTAACTTCAACGTATGCACCACCGGTTAACTTGGTAACCTGAAAGCCGCTCTCTAAAGCACTACTAAACGTTAACTTCATTGTATTTACGTCTACAACCTCAGTGGTAAAGGTGATACCACCATCGGTTCCCATAATTTTACTAGATGTAATTTTAAGTTCACCAAGTTCATAACCGGTAACATTAACCATGTAAACCTCGCTTACATATCTAACAATATATAAGCCTGTAAGCAAATCAGTCGCTTTAACGTTGGCAGATGTAACACTTTCACTCACTCCGCCGCGCATGTATTTTCCTAATACAGCCATATTTACACCGGCGGAACCGTCAGTTAATTCGCCAACACCAAAACGTAACGGGACATGGGTAAGACTTTCGTCAAGTATACTCATTACTAAATTTCCGGTTGTTCCAGAAATGGATAAGGTAGCTACCCCGGCCTCTTCAACCCCCTGACTAGCAAAGTCAATTTTGTCAAGCAGCACACCCTGCGGCGTATCTCTATGTTCGTACAACTGTCCACCGTCCACATACAGGAATCCCTCGTCCGCTGAATCTACATAACCCTTTGTAGCGACATCATCGTCACTAATAGGTGTTGCTATATTCGTTACGCGAACTTTAGCTGAATCAGTTGTTCCTGTAATATCAAGTACTGGGTTAGTCTTCGTAGAGTTACCGCTTGCACTCAGCCTTATACCTATATTCATTAAACCTACCCACGAAGTTATGGTTCCGCAATCTACATTAAAATACCCAATAGAGGAACTAGTAATGTTTTCCTTAATGAGTTTTAAAGTTTCATCTTCAAACAGCGCATAATATCGGCTATAGCCAGCTTCCCCAAAACCCATCCGCCTCATATTTTCCACATTTTCGAAGTTCATATCAAGAGCGCCACGCATTTGTCCACCACTCAACGGCAAATAATTTTCAAACTGTCCACCAACCTGTGCAATTTCACTCGCCAGATTTTCACCAACAGTATCTACATAGTGCTTATTCGCCGCGTTATAATCCGTAACAGGGTCAACAATCCCATTTAAAATTACACGGCCATAAGTGGAATTATCCACTTTTGCCATAAAGTTAATTACAGCTGTATTTTCATCCTGTGGAGTATCTAACCTGATATATGCTTCACTAATAGCACTTGATGCTATAGCGCTATTGTAGTTATTTAAGATAACGCCATAGGCTCTAATACCAGCGTAGCGGTCATTTCCCCGTCTACTATATAATTCAAATACACCATTGATTTTCTGGTCGTTGTCTACAAAGTAAATACCAGAAGCAATCTTACCAGCACCGGATGGCTTAAACTTGAGTTCGTTTATACCGGTAATATCTCCTGGGCTTGGAGAAGTAGTGTCACCATTCAGGCTAATCGCACTTGCATCTCTGAGTGCCTGATTTCCCATATTAATCGGCCCAGTCATCGTCCCACCACTCAACGGTAGATAATTCCCTAACTCACCTTCAATCCTCGCTTCAAACTCATTAAGTTCCGTCTGCATGTTAGCAACCGTCTGCTTCACATTCTCAAAACTCTGTTCCGTACTAGCAAAACTCTGCTGTAACCCCGTAACCGTCTCATTCAGCGCCGCCACAGTTGCCTGTAATGCACCATAACTACCCTGCAAATTCGCGATATTCTCTGCATTACTGGTCACCCTCTCATTCAACGAGGTATAATTACTCTGCACCGTCTGCGTGAGTGTATCCAGCGCACCCTGTAAAGCTGTAATATCCGTAGTATTCCCCTGAATCAACTCCGTCAACTCAGACCTAACACTAGCAATCTGCTCACCCAGTGTAGTATCCCCATTAGCCCTCGCCTGCTGTTCTGCTGTAATCAGCGCATTAAGAGCGTCATCCGCGTCCTTCCTCGCCTGGATTTCCGCATCCAGTCTCTGCTCCACCGTAGCATAACTGTCCAGCTTCTGCACCAACTGGTCATAATTATACACAATCACATCTGCACCAAGCACCGTACCATCATTAAGTACAACCTGATACGTGTCTCTCGTCCCGTCATGGGTGACCTTGACCTCTTTCACATCCTTCGCAGTCAGTGCTTCCTTCGTGGACTGAATCAGCGCATCCAGACGGGCTACCTCATCAGTAACCCTCTGGCTAAGCGTATCAATCTCTCCATCCAGCCTAGTAACCTCAGCCGCATACTTCTCATCCAATGCAGTATCAGCCGCTTCCCGGTCAGCAATCTCTTTGTCAATCCGCTCGCCCAGCGCATTATCAGCGTCTTTCCTGTCCTGGATCTCCTGCTCTAAATCATTCCTTAAATCCACGAAGTCAAGCTTCAAATTATCCACCGCTTCACTGGTCAACTCGTCGTACCACAGGTTCTCCCCCATCTGAATCGTAAGAGCCGCAACTTCCTTCACGTAATCATTGTGAAAATTCCTGCGCTTCGTGATATACCAAAAAGCCGCACTCTGCGGAACCGTAGGGATTCCATCAGAATCCGTACTGGTAGGCATGAAACTGAACTGTCCCTTATCCAGCAAATAACTCTGCTGACCCCAGCTGGTAAGAGCCGCCACATCTACATCATACTTCTTAAGCAGGTTCGCAATCATCTCCGGTGTAATGGCACTCGCTACATTGTCCTTACCAATCGCCAGGATAAACCGTTCCTTGGTCTTATAATTCATCGCCAGTACCGTACACGGCAGTTCCATATCAGCCAGGTTTTCATCTACCACATACTCTCCGCCACGGATAATCACAGCACAACCCATGGAGTTGCGCACTTTATCCTGACGCATGGTCTTAATCATACCGGTGTTATCCCTGTCATTAGGGGTATCATAAATCTTGAAATACCCGTTCTCTGTGACACCAAGCGTATAATCACACTGACCAGGAATCAGCGCTCTGGTATCACCATGAGTTTCACCAGAGTAAATCGGTGCCCCCTTCCAGATCGCCACACCCTGGAAACCTCTCTCAGCCGCAGGCAGAATCTTATCTGCATACACTTCTAACGCTTTATCAAATACACTCTCCGTCACACCGGAATTCGTTGTATTGTTATACGCCAGACCCATCTCCATGTAGATAGGCTGGCATGCACAATCCACATACGGGATATGCACTAACTCATAGCTTGTACTCGCATCAGCAAGATAACCGCTCTCCACCGTGATTTCCTTGTAGAAAGCGTCGTTACACACCGCACTTCTTACCACCTCTTCATATGCACCATAGACCTTATCCGTATTGCAGTTGAACAGTTCAATCAACTCGTTCATCTTGCAGTTCAAATTTGCAAGCTGTTCCTGCTCATTCATACCAGGAACATACTGAACCGGCGGAATGTGATATCCACAATCCGGGAACTGCGGCATCGGGGGTCTTACCGGCCCACACCCTGGAACCGGCGGCTTACACGGTCCACAACACCCATCATCCTGCACATCCCATGCTCCACCAGGTCTCGTAGTATCAACATCTCCACACCATACGGGTCTGCGTCTTCTGTTTGGATTACTCATATCGTTCTCCTTTCCGGCATCTTCTCAGCCATTAAAACACGTTTAAAAATAACTCATCTAATTCTGTGAATAACCAAAGGTCTGCACTAAAGGTAAGTGTTCTTCGGTATTCTGTAATCAGGTCAGAAGGTGATCTCATGACCCTGCCTTTACGCACACTGGAAGAGGTGCTTCCAACATGTTCCTGGTTCTTCGTACGTCTACCACTTCCCTTGTTCGTCTGATGTTTGTCTGACGTAAACGAATTACTACTATTCGTAGTCTGGGTGTCTTTCTTATCTGACCCAACAACAGCCTGCTGTCTGGAATTGGTATTGTCTTCACTGCCAGCTTCGTGGGTATTTCTAGCGCTGGAATCCAACGCTGTTTCCGTCCCAGTAGCCGTTACCTTTTCTGTGTTTTCCTGTGTATGGTCTTTTGTCCCTGTCTCATTGCTGGTAGTATCTTTCGTAGTATCCGTGTTGTCTGTGCCTTCCTTGTTTGTTGTATCAGTGCCTTCCGTTTCCTTATTATGAGTATCCGTAGTTTCTCGCGTGAGCGAACCGTTCTTAGAGCCATTCCTCGAGTAGGTTTCTGTGCCGCTCTTATCATAACTACTATGCTCTGTATGGTTCGTAGCTTCTGACGCATAATTGAACCAAGGGGTATCTCCGCCGCCGATATCATAACTTCCAGTGTCAAAGGTATCCGGCTCCGCTTCGGGATAATGGGCATACCCCTGACCACCGTCAGCCTTGTCATAGACTTCACCGTAGTCATGTGCTCTACCAGTTCCATAGTAATGGTTTGGCTCATTAAACAACATAGCCTGCGGCGTATCGCTTCGAACATCAAGAACATGGCCCTGATTGTTTCCATTTTCTGTCCACTCTCTGCCGGTCTGATTATCGGTGCTGGTTTCTGTGGTAGTGTCATTCTGTGAACCAGTGCCGTCATAATCATCTGTTTCAGAGTAAGTCCTATCTGAATCCTCAGTCCAAGTCCTATCACTGGAGCCTTCCTCATGGCCAGTTGTATCTACCTTAGTGTTTTCCTCGTAAGTCTCATTTGCAGTTTTATCTGTAGTGCTTGTGGTTTCCTTATCGTGACTTTCATTTATAGATTCAGAAGCAAGCTTTCCCGTTAGTTTCTTACCAACCTCAGCTTCTTCCGTATCCTGTGTAATGCTCTGCTGGTAACTTTCAGTGCCTTCTATCTGGCTATTTCTGGTGGTATCTCCAGCGTAGGAACTTACTTCTTTGTATCCCTCATGTTCCTTGAAATGTTTATCAGAATCCGCCCGGTTGAAGTCCTCGATGTAGTCAGTAACAAACGGGTCAAACTCGATAAACTGTGCCGCCAGCATTCTGTTATAGTTTGGAGCAAGGATTTTAAGCTTGTTGTTCAGCTTACGGATGAATAACCCTGGCGTCTCAAAACCGATTTCCCGTTGTCCAAACTCATCATAAATACGCTCAGTTAATCCTTCCAATCCGGCGATAGGCAATCCAGGGTCAATCACCGGGGTTGGGGTTGCCGTTACCAGTTCGTCCAGTGTCAAGTTGTAAAGCCCCATCATCCACCGCCCTCTCCATCTCATGAATCTTAACTTTAATGTCAAGGCCAAAGGCCGCCTTCATGTTTTCACAAAAATGCTGTCTCTGGATTAACCTGTGTTCAATGTTCCAATCAGTAAACTCATTGTTTGAATTGATTTCTCCAGTGAGTAACCGTTCCTTTTTATCAGCGGTATGGAGATTGTTCACACCCATACCAGTCAACAACCTGGATTCTGTGTTGTTCAAGTGATCCCATGCTTGGGGTAATCTCTGTGCCGCAGAATCACTATTGAAGTTCTGTGTTCCGTTCAGGCTCTTTGCAATATTATTACCGACAAATGTAGCCACAATGTTGGTATCAATATTATTAATTGCTTCCTGCAAACTCATCTTGGTCTTTTCATCTGTCTCAAAGAAACTGCCAAGCTTTAACTGCTTTGCAATTACATCGATGGTTCTCTGCCCATCGACCAGCTTCTCGACCCAGATCTCCAGCTTATCCAAAAGCGGAACTTCTTCATAATTGTCCGAACACACAACGCCCAACGTCTTTTCTGCTTCCGGGATGTTGTACTTCTCGATAAGAGGGGCAAGCATCGGCTTGTTCCAGTGCGTAACTGCAAGGAACGGCTGATCGTAGTGTACGCTGATTGCTTTCCAAAGGGTGTGGGCATAGTAAAAATTCTGGGAAGACATTGGTATACACGGAAGACCTAAGAAGCCAAACGTGTTGTCCTTTACAATACATGCCCTAGCGTTAACAAGCAAGATGTATTCAAAGAAGTATTGGTCTACAGTCTCCGGAAGCCCTTCCCACTCGAACTGGTGAACGGCAATGTTGATGTAGCTTTCCAGCAAGTCATCATACTGGCGGTTATTTTCATACTTTGCTCTCCGCCGCTGACTCCGGGTGTCCATCTTACCGTTATCACCCTTGAAATCTCCCTTAATTCTTCTCATATCTGTCTCCTATTCCTGTGGGTTGTAGTCATCCGTGTAGTCTGTAGCGTAGCCGCCGAAATAACTTACATTCTCCCACTCAATATCGTTACCAGCTTCTCCGCCACCGTAGTTCTTCACCCATTTGCATTTATTTGCACTCTGGATTGCCCCGTCATCCCAACTCTGAACCGAACTTGGGCCACTATCTCCATCTCCCATCAGGGCATACCGGATATTCCAGAATGTAACGCCATTCTTCATTCTCGTTTCAATTTGCTCCCTAGCCCAGAACGGCACACCGCCTGGGTCATAATCATTGGCCGGAATGGGAATAATATTCACATTCTGTAACTGCACGTAGCACCAATGTTTACGGATATTAATATGTGGATAGCGAACCATATTTTGCGCATACCCGAACATACTGAACGCGCGGTCAATGGTTTTAATCAGCTTAGTACGCATGTGAACCCAGAAGAAATTGAAGCCTGCTTCGCTTGCTACAATGGTGTTGTAGCCATTTGGCAAACCCCCAACCGTCTTAGGTAATCCAAAAATTTTGTTCTGGAAATAGTTACCCACATTTGCAACACCTGCACTTAATGCGCTTACACCTGAGCCAGTCAGACCACTAGCCACCTGTTTAATGGGGTTGTTGAGTGAACCAATGCCACCTAAGGCTCCCTTAGCGCCTACACCACCTAATGCGCTCATAGACCCTGCACCAACAGCTGCGCCAATTCCTACCGTAGCCAGTGCGCTACCTGCTTTCAATAACATGTCCTGCCCTACGGCAATAGAGTTAAACGCAGAACCTACAGCTATCTGCGCTACACCTGTGTACATGTTTGTCCACGCTGATACAGCATTGTTGTTATAACCACTGTTGTTTGGTGTCATAACATACGAAGGCATTTGCAGATTCACTAGCATAGGACTTGCCCAGCTTCCCAGCATTTGTTTCAGGTCTGCAATGTATAGACAACTCATTGCGTTAGGTGCCCCTGTAAAGTTAAAGATAAACGGAACACGGTAATAATATTCCTCAGACGGAGTATAACTTACAATGTTCTGAATCGGAACCTCCAATGAACCGCCCATTCTGTCTGCAACAGAAAGATAGGAATACGGGGCTTGGTAGGTCTTAAGGTTAACAGGCTGGTAATTTCCTTCTGCGGGCGAACAATCTTCTCTTGTTGCGTCATCATTGAAGTCAATAGGTAACCGGAGTGTGTGGTCATCGTCATAGGGATTTTCGGTAGGCCGAAAGTAGGTGTCGATGATATCCCTAAAGTTCTCGATAAACCTAGGAGTAGTTCCCACATTGGGCAATGGGGGTATTTGGCTCTGGTCAAAGAGATTCATCGGACAAGTGTAGGAATACAGCACATGTTCCATTGCGTTATAGGAACCCAGCAGGTCAAACACCTCGTTCTTACGATATGGAACATAGTAGCCGCCAATACCAAGATTGAACTCCCCGTCCCTTGAAGCTTCACAGGCCTTGAAGGAAGGTAGGCCGCCATAAAATGCATTTGGTGTAATGTCTTCCTGCTCAAGAGAAACATCGCTTGTGACAAACAAATGGAAGAATGGCCCCATATCCTCTGTGCGCTGTATGATTACCTGTGATGCATCGGTAATACGCTGGAACACATAGTCCGATTCAGACGGCTCAAATGGTTCAGGTTGGGTATTCTCATTTGCAATGTTAGGGATACCATGGTCTTGCCCCATCCGCTCCTGGAACTCCATGTCCCTAAGAACCATACTGGGGCCAAAGTAGAAGTAAGGCTGATACGTCATTATGGCGTCAATCGTAAAGTACACCAGACAGGTATTCCAATTCAGGCTTACAATCTGATCTACAAATGCGTAGTTGACACTGCCGCCAACTCCATCCCCATCGTTTACAAATACGATGTAATCCACGGCGCGGATTGTTTCTGCTACAGGGATGTTATTATTGTCGATGTACGCCTGCTGTGCTACTGAACCCAGACCCTCTTCACCTTGCGGGATATCTCCGTGACGGTCTACTAGGGGCTGTCTACCAAAACGGAAGTAGCCCCTAGACGGGTCTAAATAGGTACAGTACCAGTTTCCCTCAGCGATACTGTGGGATTTAAAAAACTGGTAACATGTGTTCCACCAACTGTCATCCCGGTCAGCGCCAACCGTGTTGGGGTATGCAAACCTATGCCACCATATGGAATTTGCGGCATCCATCCCCGTACCCGTACACAGGTATACTGTTGTATTTGGTTTAAATGCCATAGGGCCACCCCTTTCCGAAAATTAATCCCAGGATTTCTTGAAGATTGCGGCATCCTTAAAGTAGGAGCATCCGAAACTCATTTGGCGGGTCAGGAAGTAATTCCAGCCACGGCTTCTGGGGTTGTAGATAGATTCCATATCTTCCAGCTGTCTGGTAACAAGGAACCACCAGTCCTCAGTTAACATTGCCATAACATCATCGGTGTCATCTCCGAAGTCATCCATCTCTTCTACCCGAACATTCAGGTTTAAGTCTTCCTTGTTGAACGCCTGAGCCAGCGCACGAACTCCGATGGTGTTTACAATGTCAGACCGCATAAAGAGAACAAGGTCGCGCTTGTTCAGGGTCTTATGAATCTTCTGCGGGTTGAACGCATTGTTCGGGTACCGCATAGCACTCATGGTGTTCATAATCTGTAACAGGAAATCTTCTGCTGTAGTCTTATCGATTACGTCAACAGAGGTAATCTTCTGGGTAGATAACAGGGGCATACCCGCTGCTGCTTTCTGGTCGTGGATGTAATAGGACATGATATTTTTCATCAGCAGCCAGCTGTCGATGTTTGCAGAAGAATACAGTTCCGAAATGAACATGTTTAACAGTCTGGACACGTTGCCGCCAGAACGGAAAGCCCTGCGCAGTCTGTCTTTTTCCAGGGTGTTCATGTACTGAATCGGCTCATTGATTCTGTGATACTCAGCCTTGGCGGTCGGGGATACCTTTACGAACGGGTCTAAAGACTCCCCTTCCTTACCGTAGTCCATTGCGCGGCCCTTAACGATATCGGTTGCGATTTCCTCGATAGCATCCCCGAACGCCATTTCACCGAACACGTACTTCTCAAGGGGGTTCTGAATGTCATACTGGTGGAAGATTGTCATACCAATCTTATTTACGAGAGCAGACTGCCACTGGTTAAACTCAACCTCAAACTCCTGGCTGGTAATCATATTACCGATGCTCTCAATGTTGTCGATAGTTGCCTGCGGAATCCTGTCCTGAAATGACGGGGACATGAACGCCCGCACAGCATTAAAAATACTTACGTTGTCTACCGGTGTAATCTTAGCCATATTATTCTCCTTTCTGAATACCAAACATGGTATTTACAATGTCTTCGGGTGTTGCTGGCGGAGTTTCCGGTTCTGGCTTAGTCTCTGGCTCATCCGGATTGCTTCCCGGCTGAGGGGTACTTTTGAAGCCCATCATGAACAGCTTTAAGTTCGCTTCTTTAAGTTCCTTGTTCTCAGCTTCCAGCTTACCCATGTTTTCCGTGATAGTTTTGTTTGTAGTGCGGACTGTAGTGATGCCATCATAGTCTTTTGTGAGTTCAGCTTTCAGTGTTAACAGTTTATCAGGAACCAAGGTGCCGTTGGAATCAACAAGTTCCTCGATTGCCTTCAACATTTCTTCCTTCGTCATAATTCTACACGCTCCCTTCTTACTTTCCCATTTTGTGCAATGACGATAATACAAGTTTACTTTTACGCTTTTATTATAGCACATTTTGCTGATATTTTCAATGGTAGCCTTGTAATTTTCCTCAAAATATGGTATAATAGAAGAAAATATGAAAGGAAGGTGTAGCTTATGGAATATCCCGAAGCACCAACGTATATCGCCCACACTGATGGAAACAGCGTTGACGATACTGCAACTTTTGAGGATGCCGGCGGCAACATGCTGACGGTTAAGAACAATGACGATGGTGTTATCATCGATGGCACTCAGTATTACAGCCAGACCAAAGTAGACCAGTTACTCGCGGAAAAGGATTCTGAACTTCGTGCATGGGCTACCAGTCAGTTCCAGGCCAAGGCATAAGGGGGATGTGTCTATGGTAGTATTAACTTCTGCTGGGGTAGATATTACCCAGCTTATCGGTACGTTAGGGTTTCCGATTGTCATGTGTGGTATTCTCTGCTGGTACATTTACAAGAAGCAGGGTGAATCCGATGAAAAGATTGACAAGATGACGGAAGCGCTCAACAATAACACTGCGGTAATCAGTAAGCTGATTGACCGGTTGGATTCTAACAATGGCTATTGACAATCATTTGTTTTCCCATATGCCCGTAGATACCCCAATTAATATCTACGGGTATTCCCCCAGTAAGTTAAAAGAAGGTATACCGGATGAGAACGGTGGGGCGATACAGACAGAACCGGTATACGAAGTAAATTTGATTCCCACGGATAAGGGTGAAAGTAACGTATCTGGGTGACTACCTTGGAAAAGGTCCAGAACGTAATGCGTGTTAGTCACACGATGCCAAACTCCCCGTGTAGGATAAATAAAAAGAAACCCCTAGCGGACAAATGTTCTGCTAGGGGTTTTCTTTTATTCTGTGAAATTAAGAGTGATTACACGATTGTCATTGTCAATTTCAATGCTGTCGACTTGATAAGTCTTATCACCTGCCAGCTGTATCTTATATTCAGTGAACACATCGACCGCGCTTACTCTCTGTGGTGTGGTTTTATTTGCGTACTGTATTGAGAATATGTCTTTTAATTTAATCAACGTCAACGCTCCTCTCTCCGCTGATGGTTTTGATTGCTCCGTTTGCGTCTGTAGTAACGGTTGGGTTGTAGACAAGGTAGCCTTCTTTATCAAAGGCGTAGAGTTTATCGTCAATCCAGGCGGTGCAGTTCCAGTAATACTCTCCCTTCATCCTGCCGTAAGCGTACCACCAGCCGTTATTGTCTTTATTCCACCCAAGGTTTTTGTAATACTGGTAGGTGGGGCGGATGATTTTCGTAAAACCCTGTTCTGAGATAAGGGACTTGCGGACACCATAGTTAATGCCTTTCGCTTCGATGCAGTATGCCGGAGAAATAGCGAGAGCAACGTGCCCACTCTTCCAGAGAATGTCACCTTCCTGCGGGGTTGATTGGTAGGTGTACATGTTATCGGAATGGGTGTTCGGTAACAAACCAAGCTGATAGGAGCCAATGTCTGGAATAGCTAAGGCGTTGCACACTAAACCGGAACAGTCAATAAGGTTGTAGTCTTTGTCAATGTATGACTTTACCTTAGCAATATAGTCAGCCGTGTAGATAGAGGGATACATAGCGGCTAACTGGTTTACCGTATACATGGTGGGCGGATTGTTGCTTGCTTTAAAGCCATAGCTGTACCACCATTTACCATTCAGAAACGCTTCTGCTCTTGCTAATGTGTCATCTAAGTATTGCATTTTGAATCTCTCCCTTCCTATAGAAAATAACATTGGGTGTTGAAATACTTTCAGTTTTGCCGGATTATAAAACTCACTCTTTTGGCTGATGGACATAGACATACACACTCCCCTTGCAATCAACCCAGAACCGGGTTACTACCATGTTGCGCAGTGCTGTGGCTATGGTGTCTGTTGTTCGGAATCGGCGTACTGCTTGGATTTTGTCTGCGTCATCTACGATGAACACGAAGATTGGGGTTGGATCACCGATTCTGAGTACCTCTTCCGGGTCTTTGTTGGATGGGGGTTGTACGTATGCTTTGAGTAAGTCTTTTAGTGTCATGTGTAATCACCTTCTATTCTTGGTGTTATGGTGCGACCATCGAAGAACAGTCCGACACAGTCGGGAACTTCTGATACTAGGCAGTTCAGTAAAGAGTTGAAATCGTCAGCTGTGTTCAGTTCTACGATGGCGTGAGATTTTCCGTCATAGTTGGATACAGAGCCTATAATAGGAATTTGGGTTGGAGTGATGTTAAGGGTGTCAACTGGGTAGACTAAGTTATACCACATAGAATCACCTCTCTATAATCTCATAAGCATTCTGATAATATCTCCAAATGTGCACTCGTATGGAAAAATAAATTTGGCTCTTGTTAGTGATTCTTCATGTGTAAAGTCTACACACAATTCAACCTGCTTAGGACTATTGCTTACAGATAAATACAATATCATAATACCATTGTCCTGCACATCCATTAATTTCTGCAACTCCGGGCCAATAAGATGTCTAATTGCATCATTAGTAGCAACCTTTAAATCTTTAATGGCACTTAAGTCCACAGATTGCTTTGTAAGGTCTGCCCCTAAATATTGGTCTATTGTCTCCATTATATCTTCCTTTAAATATTCCCATGCGGTTTTATCCATTACATGAATCTCCTATAGTGTTTGAGTTGTTGACGAGTTTTCCGTTTTGTGTACTGATTATCTGCAAATAGATAGGCTAAGCCTGGGTCACTCTGGTCGCCGGGTGGAGTTGGAACAGGTGGGTCTTCGGAACCGTCCCATCCGTTATCATCAATCGGGTTATCTTCATCGGGGTCATAGTCTGCACTGAAACTTCCATCAAATGAGCAAAACCCATCAAATTGAAAATCCGGGCCAATGTTGAATCCGTTTCCCACATTTGTATTTGCCCATTTTGAAGTAGATGCCTGTATTATTGTGTTATTTCCCACATACAGCCCTACATGGCCATCTCTCCACAAAACATCTCCGGGCTGGATTCCAGCATAATCTTCTTCAATGGATTTTCCTGAAAAACCACTTCGTTTCCGGTAATTACTACCACCAAAGTAACCGGTAGGACTCCAAGAACCAGAGGTGTGTCGGGTGGGGGTGTTCCAGCACCAGCTAGTCCACCCCGAACAATCCGTTGCGATTAAATCGGTTCCAGGAACAGTTACCATGTTTGCAACCCAGCCGCCCCATTCATAGCCACATCTACGATACCATGCATATGCGCGTTCTACTACCTGTGCGCGGTTAAGCTTTGCCAACCTTTACCACCTCACTCGTTACAGGGTTGATGATACCGGTCACGTAATCGTTTGTTACTTCCATAACCACGTTGCGAGAATACATGTTTTCTACCGTGTTGGAGCCTACAGCGGCCATAACTCTCCGCAGGGTGTCGGCTTCATCGGATACCGGGATAGTCAGGTAGACGGAACGGCCTACAACAGCTACGCCAAGATGGGTTTCAAATACTCCGTTCTGGTTCGGTGAGGTTACCACAGAAGTAATCATTCCTGTTACGGATACTTTTGTAGGGGCATTTCTTTCCTCTACTACTTCCTGATTTTCGGGCGTCTGCGGCATATCCGTTGCCATTACATCGGTTGCTATGCTTGTTACTGGTTTCTTCATGATTTATATCTCCTTTCGATTATCTTGGTCTCATTTCATAGATGCCACGATTCAGTATGATGCCCCCCGGAATACGTTTAGCCTTAAGGCATCCAGGTACTTGCAAATGGATACGGAACTGGCTGATATCGCGGTGTGTGTTCATGAATCGGATTTCTTCCTCATTGTAGTCCTCTTCAATGTCGTCAGGGTCATCGGGGTTATAATGCTGGTCTGAAAGAGAACGTTTCAGAAGGTTCTGAGAACGCTCCGGCATACCTGCACAAGTTACGTTGTAGTAGGGTTCAACTGGTTCACCGTCTGCTTCTGTGATGTGTTCAATGTATGTCTTTTGTCGAACAAAGATTGCATAATCCCATTTGGTTTCGTTCTTCCAATGTAGAAAAGCTGTGGGGTGTTCGGGTACACCGATAATCTCTTCTCGTTTCAACCCGGAAATGTGAAGGCTATCTGTATCTGCATAGGTGAATCCAGGTTTATCGGGACCGTGGTAGTTTTTCTGTGCCGCTGTGATGGTGAAATAACGGGCGTATGATGTTATGGCTGAGCCGCAGGGGATGTAACCCGGCGTCTTTTCGTGTTCCATAACTGGTTGGAATGACAGACTGTTCTTGTCATTTACGTATGCCAACTTATAAGAAGAATCAGTACTCATAGATAGTTTACCGTAAAGGTTGTTTAGGAACAACTTTGCTTCTGTGCGTTCTGCTTTCGTCTTTGCGTTGATTTTCTGTTGTGCGTACTTGTCTATGTACCGGTCAAATAGCCCTATCTCTGCGGCGTAGTATACACCGTTTAGTATTTCCGTTTCATATAGGTCATAATGTTCCAGCATTAGAAAGTAGTCTGTCATGGTTAGCGACAGTGTTGGTCTGGCTTCTACAGGGTTACCATCATTGTCGAGTAATTCTGAGTAGTATTTGCCTTTATAGTAGAAATCAGACGTCCTGAGCATCTCATTCTGTCGATAGCGTAAATCGTGCTTTATCTGTAGGAATGGAAGCTTATTTTCCTTAATGCGGAACTTAGTGCGGATGCGGATAAACCAGTAGTATTTAATACCGCCACGCTCATTTACATTGTTTTCTGGTAAGAGGAAATCAGGAAGCATGTTACCCCACCAGAACCGGGGTTGTCCTACTGGGTAGTAGTTCCCTGACTGGCTGTGCATAACAGAAGGGTATAAGCTGTTAACGTCAAAGGTTAGTCCTAGATATTGGATACGGTTCGCCTTTTCTGGGACTACATAGCACCAAGCGCCCTTGTAAGTAGAACGTACATATTCACCTGCGTTGTCAAAACCATACTTGTCTTTTGGTAGCTTAACATCGTACTGGTTTGGAAAGAGCATTTCATACATATCTTTATCGTACATGCTCTTAAACTCTGACAGACAACAGGAACCTATGGTCAGCTTATTGTGTCCTCTGGCAAACATCATTTCCAGGGCTTCTTTAACCACCAAAACGTCATTTGCTATATACTGCTTTTCCTTGTCAGTGATGTTGCAACCGGGGTATCGAAAGCCTTCATACTTCATGTTCAACTTACGGTGTTTGGTTTTGAATCCTTCACCCAATTGGCGTACGCTAAAGGGAAGAAGCTTAAGGCTATCTCTGAATTCGATGATATCGCGGTTGCGTGGCTTGTAGGTGATTGTGTACCATTGACCCTTGTTTGATATGCTGTATTTTACGCTGGGGGCTGGCATATCGTGGTTAGTTAATGGGCCTAGCTTGTTAAAAGCTTGTGGTATTTCCTTCTGGCGAATAAGGTAATCTAGGATAAAACTTCCATCAAACTTGACGTTGTGGAAGTAGATTATCTTGCGGTTAGGAATCATTGTGATGTAGCGGAAGAATCCTTCAATGGAGTTAAATATTAAAACGTCTTCGGTGTTTATGGGTACGATAGCGGCCGCCCATACCGCTGTTTCTTGCTGACCTTCGTAGACTGTGGTTTCAAAGTCGGCTACGTAGATATCAGCTTTTTCTGGAGGTCTACCCATTTAACTCCAGATTTTAATGTCAGCAACAAAGTCTTCAAACTGTTCGCCAACGTAACGCGACCACTCATTGTAGTCATCCTCTGGCATCTTCATGTAGTTTAGAGTGCCAAGAATTACGTTGACCGATTCCTGTGGGCTATACCAGTCTACGTCTGCTAAACTGTCACCGACATTATTCTTTATATAATTTGCTAGGGCGTCTGCCACCTGTTCGTATCCGAAATTGTCTTGTAGTTCCTGTAGCATTGAACGTGCTATGGAACGACCTGGGCCACGGGTGCTACGGGAGTTGTCCATCATGTTTTCCCAGATTGCATCACGTTCTTTGGGGGTGAAAATGGGAGTTGATGAGTCTTCCGCTTCACCTGCTACATCGGGGGTGGGGTTGAATGAATCGTCTACTTCCTCAACCGCTTCTGCTAGAGGTCGGATAGACCGGATAGCTGCCATGGCGGCGTATTGTGCGGCACGTAGGCCGGGGTCACGGGATGACTGGCCTAGGATGTCTGCTATTCTTATGTTTGTTCCGTGTTGTTTGTTGTACTTGTAGAGTTGGGATGCCAAGCGGTGGCGTTCATAGGCGTATGCGTCTTTGTGGTCTTTACGTGATGGCATTTATATCACCCCTTTTAAGTTTTAAAGGCGCGCATTGGAGTGGCGCGCCCTTAAAAATGTCGATTTGGATTTTATAAAATGTCTGTTTTGGTTGATGATAGTCGGTTGGATAGCCGACAAACAAGGGGAAAGAAAAAACAATTAGGTTTGGTTAATGGGTATCTGTTTTAAATACGGTCATTTTGTAGGTAGTTTGTGGGTTACGGGTGTTGTTATTTGTTGCGGCTCACCGATGCGCGGTAGAAGTTCTTACCTGCAAAGTTCTTGGAACTGCGCTTGGAAATGATAATGGTAACATCGGAGATGGACTTTCCGTCATCAGCCAGGACATCATTGATGTCTTCCAGCGATGTAATCAGGGAGTTGGAGGAAGACTTAAAGACTTCTCCGTCCTTTGCCATGATGTAGAGGGTTTTGTAATCCTTGTCATCATTGGCGTGTTCGTTGTGGATATCAGCCACGCAGAACCAGTCAATGTCTACCATTAACTTATCAACGCCTGCGATGGCTTCATCTACGGTTACACCATCGGGGCCGGAGGTGATGAAAAGCTTGTCCATGGTGTCCAACTCTTTAGATGCGTGGGAGATGGTCACTGTGTAGTCTGTGCGCTTACCCATTACTCTTCATCTCCTTCCTCATCGTCTTCGGTGTTGTCTGCGGCCTTGACCGGAACAGCGTGAGCCATGAAGTCTTCGGTTAACATACCGACTGTCTCTTTAATCTCTTCTCCTTCAGTGTAGTCTACAAGAAGGAAAGCTTCGGTGTCATAGACAGCTTTGATTGCGGCTTCGATGGCCCGCTTCTTTTCGGATTCGTTCCGGTACTTCTTAGAAGCGATGGTGACTTCTGCCTGGAAAACTTCGTGGGAAGTTTTGGATACGCAGGTAGCTTCGATTACTCTTGAGACAATTGTTCGTGTTACGTACTTTGCCATGTTTAATGCTCCTTTCGTGGGTGATTGTAGTTGTTGTTAATGTGTATGGTTTAGAGAGGATAAGTATAGTCAACCAAGTCATTGTTACATATAGATTATGGTCTTTCGTTCTATTCGTTGAAGAGTTGTTGATACAATCCGATTAGGCAGAACCGGATATTTTTGTAGTACACGCATAAACCAGATTGTGTTTTCGTTGATGAACCGAAAACTATTATACCAGTGATTGATGATTGAAGCTATTTAGTGCAAGGGAATCACTTCCTTTCTTGTTCTATGGTTATAGTATAGCTTGTCGATGTGGACTGGGTATGAACAAAATATGAACAGTGTATGAACATTGGTTTACATAACATTTATTATCTGTGGTTATAAGTAGTTATAAGTTTACATAAAACCGTAGCTGGGGTATAGGTTTACATAAAATAATTGCTACAATTTGGAATTGATAACTAAGGTGTGGAAATTGGGAAATTTTTCCTTGGTCTAATATATTAGACCAATAGAACTGGAAATTTTTTCCTTGGTCTAATATATTAGACCAATACTGAGGATAATGCAATTTTGTTGCGTGTAGGGAGCAGGATTGTGTTGTGGTGTGTGCATATCTTGGCGGATCTGTGGTGCAAGTGGTGTGAGGTGCGTGGGTGTGAAAGTGTCGCGAGAAAACGTAGGACGATATATTTCCATCAGGGTCGATTTTTGCGAATAAATATCC
>OERA01000076.1_pt1 | contig 17885 bp, 19 predicted proteins | sample 1539901 | NCBI WGS metagenome assembly OERA01 (sample SAMEA3891873, study PRJEB23780) | metagenome | biome: terrestrial biome; feature: animal house; material: Caecal content | place: Italy | collected 2015-05-05
ATTGGCCGAAATAGCAAATACCTATCATCTATTCTTTTCCATAGCTTTTTCTTATGGTTGATTTTTCGCCCCGTTTTGTGTAAAATTTACGGCAACAGGAGGTAATGCAAATGGATTTGCGTATGCTGGAATATTTTTTAGCGGTGGCAAGAGAACAGAATATCACTGCGGCGGCGGAATCTCTTCACATTTCCCAGCCGGCCCTGTCCACACAGTTAAAGGCCATGGAAGCGGAGTTTGGCAAACAGCTGCTGATTCGGGGAACCAAAGGTTCCCGCAAGGTGATTCTGACCGAGGAGGGGATGATTCTGCGCAAACGGGCGGAAGAAATCCTGTCCCTCATGCGGCGCACCGAGGAAGAAATCAGCGGCTCCGACGAAACCATTGCCGGCAATGTGTACATCGGGACCGGTGAAACAGAAATCGTGCGCCTGTTTGCCAAAATCGCGAAACAGCTCCAAAAAAAATATCCGGATATCCGTTACAATATTTCCAGCGGCAACGCGGAACATGTTCTGGATTATCTGGATAAAGGAATCAGTGATTTTGGTCTTCTTTTTACGGAAATCGACCCGCGCAAATACGAGGCCATTCCGATTCCCATGAGGGACACCTGGGGCGTTCTGATGCGCAGGGACTCCCCTTTGGCTGTGAAAGAGTCTATCTGTCCTGAGGATTTATGGGACAAGCCCCTGATTGTCTCCCATCAGAAGGGGGATAATCTCTATCTGGGGCGCTGGCTGCAGCGGGAGGAATCGGAGCTCCATATCGTAGCCACCTACAACCTGGTGTTCAACGCCTCCCTTCTGGTAGACGAGGGCCTGGGCTATGCCCTGTGCTATGACAAGCTGATCAACACCCACGGCAGCAATCTCTGTTTTCGCCCGCTGTCCCCCCGCCTGGAGGCCCAGGGGAATATTGTCTGGAAAAAATATCAGGTATTTTCCCCAGCAGCGGAGTTGTTTTTAGAGAGGCTGCGCGAACGTTTTGGTGATTAAGGGTTGAGGGGGAGTAAAAAACAGCAACCGGGCATAATCGCCAGATTGCCGTTTTTCCTTACTGCTCCCCGTCCTCCAGAAGTTCCGGAGCCAGCAGCTTTACAATCGTGGGTTCAATCTGAAGAAACTTCAGCAGTCTCCGGATTTCCTCCCCATTCTTTCCTTTTCCCTTTCCTTTTACCGCCCGGATTAAGATATTCTTGGGCGTGTGCTCCATATCGATAAACTCCAAAATCTGCGTTCCATATCCCCGGTACTCCAGAACCTGGGCTCGGATAGCGTCGGTGTAAAGGGCGGCCATCCGTTCCCGAATCAGGCCGTATCCGAATACCGGAGCCATCAGCTCATTCTTCATCTGCCGGTTCAGTTCGTGCTGGCAGCAGGGAACGGAAAGAATCACCTTCGCCCCCCACTTCAGTCGGTCATTTTTTGCGGACAGTTCATACATGCTATCCTTTTCTGTTCTCTGCTCCTGCGTTTGCTCTCGTTTGATTTCTCCCTCCGTATCTTCTTGGCACAAGCAGGACAATACCTTGATGCACCAGAGCCCGGGACATATTCAACGCCGCACACCGTACAATTTTTAGCGGGCATTGCTGCCCACCGTTTTGTAGGTATGATATGTAATTCATCGACAAAGCCGATGAATTTATAGTAAATCTTGATTTCCTGCTTCACTGTTCCGTCTGCCATCTTCTCACGCTCCGAAACAAGTATCTTGTCTATGAGTGCGTTTATAACTGTTGCATCCAGTTCTTTTAAGCCTTGATAATTTCGGATAAGGGCGAGGAAGTCACGGATTCCCCGTGATTTCTCGTAGCTTTCATTAAGAGTTTCCGTCACCTCTTTCAGCCTTGCTTCAATTTCAAGCTGCTCTTTCTGGTATTTCCCCGACATCATCTCAAAATTCCGCTCGGTAATACGCTCCATGACCTTATCCTCGTAGAGAGAGGAAAACAGCCTGTCCAGTTCCGCAAGGCGTTTGTTCAGCTTCTTACGTTCTTTCTCTAATGCTTTCGCCCTGCTCTGGTCTGTTTCCGTGAGCCGCTTTTCTATGGCCCTGACCGCCTTTTCATCATTCACTGCCATATCCGCAAAACAGTTGATGTCGGCAAGAACGGCATTGAATAAATCCCTTGCTTCTATATTGTGGGCACTACACTCGCTTCTTCCGTTTCTTGCATAATTATTACATGAATACTGTACACAGTCGATAATCTCTGGGCGTTTCCTCCTGTGTACGTTCATTGCCCGCAGAGCACATCCGCAGTCCACACACTTGATAACGCCTGCAAAAATATTTACAAATCCTCCCTTGTTCTGTGGAAGCCTACGACTTGTAATAAGCTGTTGGACAATATCAAATTCCTCCTGCGTGACTATTCCCTCATGGGTATTGGGTATCACTTCCCATTCTTCGGGCAGCTTAGAGGGGCGTTTCTTGCTTTTCATATTGGCGGCAATCCGTTTGTAGCCTACAAGATTTCCCGCATATATCGGGCTTCTTAAAATGCTCCTCACGCTGTTCCCACTCCAAATATAGCGTTTGTCCTCGTTCCCCTCAAAATGACGTTCAAAGCCTGTTTCGCCACGCTCCGCCGCATAAGCGGCAGGGCGTAGGATATGCTGTTTATTAAGATGTCTGCAAATTTTGGCAACTCCATTCCCTTTTAATGCAAGGTCGAATATCTCTTTTACAACATGTGCCACTTTATCATCTATCAGCAGATGGTTGTGGTCGGCAGGGTCTTTGATATAGCCATAAGGGGCGGTAGTTCCCATGAATTTCCCCTGTTGAAACCTCGCCCGATATGCCGATTTTATCTTAACAGATATGTCAGCGGCATACATTTCGTTTAAAATGTTGCGGAAAGGCGTGATGTCCATAGCAGATTTATTCAAGGTATCTACGCCGTCATTGACCGCTATATACCTCACGTTATGCTCTGGGAAGAAAACTTCCAGATATAACCCACAATCAAGATAGTTTCTCCCCAGACGGGATAAATCTTTCGTAATCACGCAGTTTATCAGACCGCTTTCAATGTCTTTTATCATATTCTGGAAACTTGGTCTTTGGAAATTTGTACCAGAATAACCATCGTCCACATACGTTTTTGCTATGTGCCATCCCTGCTTTTTCACATAATCCGTGAGGATGGATTTCTGTGTCGCAATGCTCGCACTCTCGTTATCCGTACCATCGTCTTTAGATAAGCGGCAATAAATGCCGACTAAATAGATTTTCTTTTCTTCTTTGATTCCTGCCATACTGTAAAACCTCCGTATCTGTCCTATCTGTTTTCATGTCCCATTGCGTACATTCTAAGCGGACAGCCCCTCATTGTCGAAGGTGTCGCCCTCGGCAATCTTCTTCCGAATATCCTCGGAGATAATCGGGACAAACGCTTCTGTAACGGTCTGTGTGCCGACATATTCACGGCTGATTATCATCTGCACTGGTGCTTTTGGCACGATACGCTTTCTCTTTTTATCTGCTTTCTTATCCTCGCCCATACTTAAATCTTCCTTTCCAGACAGGGCAGGGAAGAGTTTGGAAATGTCCCCGCCCTGCCAATCAGATACCATTAATCCTCGCTGTTTAATTCTTTCTGTAATGCTTTAAGGAGTGCCGCCGCTTCATCAGCGTTCAGCGTGATTCCCTTGCCGCACTTTTCACGGTTCGGGGAAAAGCTGCGGATGTCATACTTCGGCTCTTTCCCATTCCATGAAATGAGATTGATTTCCTTTGTGTAGCCACTGTCGCCCGTAGACAATACTGCGATTTCCTTTACGATTTCATACTGGATTTCTCTCATTCTCCATACCTCAACTCTCTGTATTTACTTCCCGAAAAAAGAAGATTAGCGGCTGTCACGGTTGCGTTTCCTCTGCAACTCACGCTCCAAAAGTTTGATGATGGTTTCCTCCATCTGCTTCGGCGTTGTGTTCTTCGGAAAGTATTTTTTCAGCTTGCTTGTGTTGATTTTCAAGGTTTCTTTCTGGTTGCCCTTTTCCTCCGTCATAATCGCAAATATCGTATCCATGTCAAGCCGCCCGCTCTGGCTTAACTGTTTCATCCGCTGTGCCTGTGAGAGTGAGGGCGTTGCTTCTTCGCTCTCCATCGTGGCAAAGAGGTTTTCCTGCTCGTCTTTCTTCAAGAAGGACAGTTCCACCGCAGGCGTGAGGGCGATTTTCCCCTCGTCCACCATCTGCAAAATCGGCGGTATCAGTTCCGTCAGGCGGATAAAACGCTGCACGGTCATCCTGCCCACGCCGAAGCCCTGTGCCACCTTGTCGTCCGTCCGCAACTTCGTCACAACTTGTGACGAGGTTAAGTCTGTGCGGAAACCCTGCCGCTTCATGGCTTCGGATTTCATCTTGTAAGCAAACGCCCGCTCCGATGGCAGGATATTCTCACGCTGCAAATTGCTGTCTACAAGGGTGATGATGGCTCGGTCACGGTCTAAGGGCAGGACAAACGCAGGCACGGTATTTATCCCTGCAAGTTCAGAAGCACGGACACGCCGCTGTCCTGCAATCACTTCATAACCGTCCCCGTCCTCTTTCGGGCGTGTGATTATCGGCGTGACAATGCCAAATTCCTTGATGCTTTCCGCTAACTCTGACAGTGTTTCATCTTCTGCCACATGAAACGGATTGTCGGGGAACGGGTACAAGTCTTTGGTCTTTAACACCTTAAAATCCTGTTTCTTCATTCACATATCTACCTTTCTTTCGCTCTGCTTCTATGATTTTTCTGCAATTCTTCCAACACTTCGGGCGGTATTTTTGACAGCAGCCGCCCCATCTGCTCGTTGGTTCTCTGCAATTCAAATATCTTCTGATTCGCTTTCTGCACCTTTAGTTCCTGCTCGTACTTTTCATCACGCATACGCCCCGCATAGTCTGATTCCTGCCCAATTCTCTCTTTCAAACTGTCGATATACGCCTGCTGTTTCCCGATTTCCTTAGAGAATTTCTCCACGTCTGGCAGCCATGCAGAGAGTAAATCTAACGCTTTATCCCTTTTCTTCCCTGCGTTAAAGGCGTTGATGTCGGATAGGGCAGACACGATTTCTTCATACTGTTTATCAAGCCTGCCGCCTAATTTATAGAGCCATGTGGGGACGTGTTTCCGCTTGGTTTCCATTGAGGACTGCCCCCGTTCAAGCTGATTCCACCGTGAGGACATCCGCTCATGGTAGGCGGTCTGCCACTCGGATAATGATTTCTGGTTGCCTAAGATAGCTTTCGCTGACAGCTTATTGTCTGGCGTAATCGGCACAAAGCAGAGGTGCATATGGGGCGTTCTCTCGTCCATATGGACGACAGCGGAGAGGATATTCTGCTTTCCAACACGCTCCGAAATGAAGTCAAGAGCCGTCTGGAAATACGCTTTTTGTTCTTCGGGCGGTAACTGGTTCATAAATTCTGGTGAAGCTGTGATGAGCGTTTCCACCATCATCACGCTGTCTTTCCTTGTCCTGCACCCCGCTTCGGCTACCATGCGGTTAATCTCTTTCTTGTAGGTGTACTTTGGTGGTGCTATGAGATGGTAATTGTTTTTAGAGCGTTCCATATCTATATCTGGGTTGCTTTTGTAGGCTTCTTTCTTCCGCTCGTTGTGGCGTTCACAAGCCGCAACGCCGCCCGCTTTTCGTTTCTGGAAACGCAGGATTGCATAAGGCATAGGCGGATTCCTCCTTTCTTTCGGCGGGTGACCGTCCTTTGGGGTGACAGCGGTGACGGTGGTGACAGCAGTTTTGGGATACCCCCTGCCGACTGCCGCAACTGTCACCCTCACCCCCTGCATGACGGTCATGTCGATGATGACGGTGTTTTTGGGATACCCCCCTCGCAAGAGCCGTCACCGTCATGCCGCCATTCTTTTATCCGAAGCCGTAAGGCGTAGGATAGCAGGGCACAGCCCTGCCTTAAGGGAGTCCAGAGGGAACGTCTGGCACACGACTTTGCAGGGCAAAGTGTAGTGTGTTACACCCTGTAAACGCAGTCGGAAAAATCGGAATGATTTTTCTGACCGCAGGGGTGGTTTTACACGACCGAAAAGGGCGAGTAAATCTCACGCCTGCATTTTGCGTTTACGGGGTGTTCTCCCGTAGGGATGACAGCGGCAGGGTATCCTAAAATCACTGTCACCACCGTCACTGCTGTCACCCGCAGGGCAGAGCCGCCAGCTTTACATGGCTTTAAGCGTCAATGACAGTAACAGGGGGGTATCCTAATATCGCTGTCACCACCATCACCGCTGTCACCCGCCCTCCTTGCAAGGGCAATCCGCCTGCCGTCTTTCCTGCGGCTGTACTGGTAGCAGATACGGTTCTCGCTTAAAAATGTGGTGCGGTATTCATTCAGCCATTTCGTAATCACCGTGGGTATGGTTTCCGTTTCCCCCATAGCGGCTAACAGTTCCGTTGCCGTGCCTATCCATTCTTCCTTATCCCTCATAAAATCCACCAACCGAAAAAGGACATCTGGTATCGTTTCTTTCGCAAGCTGCTCCTGCGTTTTCCGCTCCACAAGCTCCCAACGGCAATCACGGAAACGCAGCGTGTATTCCTGATAAGGCGTGTCCCTGCCCGTCACATACAGCTTGGCGGTGTCAGACGCACGTTTCTCCTTTTCCAGAACAAAGGTAGCGTCCGCACTCCCCGTTAATCCTGTCGTCCCAGACACCTTGTTGAACACGTCGCTGTCATTCTGCTTTCGGATGTGGTGTACGACAATGACCGCCAGAGAGTGCCTGTCGGCAAAGTCTTTGATGAGGGAGATGTCCCCATAGTCGCTTGCATAGGCATTGTCTTTTGAAGCTGTACGGACTTTCTGCAAGGTATCAATGACAATGAGCCTGCTGTCTGGGTAATCTTTCAGATAATCTTCAAGCTGCACGATAAGACCGTCTGACAGCTTGCAGCTTGCCACGGCAAAGTGGAGCCGCCCGCTTGCTTCGTCCGTCAAACGAAATAACCTGTCCTGTATGCGGCAGAACGTGTCCTCAAGGCAGAGGTAAAGCACATCGCCCTCCATTGTCGGCATATCCCATAAAGGGATTCCCTGCGACACGCATAAGCATAGCTTCAGCATGAGCCAGCTTTTGCCTATCTTCTGTGAGCCGCAGAACAGCGATAAGCCTGTCGGGATAAGGCTGTCCACCACAAAGGACGGCTTCTCAAGCGGCTCATAAAGGAGCGTTTCGGCGTTGACTGTCTGTAACTTCTGCATGGCTTTCCTCCTTTCGGGCGGTGTCTTTGTTTTCGTTGCACATAGGCGTTGACCTCCTTAAAAATAGATTTACTCCCACGGAAAAAAGTGAGAGTATGTAATGCCGCCAATCCCACACAAATAAAAAACAGATTTCTTTTTCGGGCGGTGTCGGTCACGGTTGGAGATATTTCTTCAATTTCCGCCTTTACTTTCTCCTTTGCAATCGCAACAGATTTCTGTATTGCCGAAGCGGTGCAATGCTCCATAGCGGCGATTTGGTAAAAATTGAACTCATACTCGTAGTAGAGCAGGAAACGCCGCCTTTGTATCTCTGGAAGGCTCCCAACCGCCTTATAGAGCGTTTCATTCCGTTCTTCCTCAACCATGCGTTCATCAAGGCTCTTAGGCACACGCAACGCCCGTCTGTAAAGGGTTTCGTCCCATACCTCGTTAAACTCCCTGTGCCGCTCGTCCCATTAGAAAAGATTCCTGTTCCTGCGCTCCATCTGCCGAAACTCCATAAAGAACTGTTCCGACACTTCCAACTCGTGGGATTTGCCCTGCCCGTCCTTAAAGCTGATAAAATACCTTGTGCCGCTTTCCGTGGATTCCTCCCGAAGCGTGTATGCCTTAACCCTGTATGCCATCCTGTTGTCCTCCTGCAAAAAATGAGTGAGGGGATTTCCATCCCTCACCCAGTAGCCCGCAGGATGGCAGGCTGTTTTAGAAGCTATAAAATTTTCCGCAGCTTCTTCCGCAGATGGTCTAACCTCGCATAGATGGCACCAGTCGTCAAATGCACAAGCGGGGCAATCTCCTTTGTGGAATACCCCTGCATTTTCAGCAGGACGATTTTCAAGGTACGCCCGTCCACCGTGACTAATACTTGATAGAGATTTTCGCTCTCAATCTCTTCCAGTAACTCCGCAACCGTACCCACTTCCGCCTGCCGCTCCCTGCCTGCCATGTCCTCAAGATATTCCGCAACGTCATTCGTCCATCGGTAAAACCGCCTGTTGGAATTGAAGTCTGCCCTGTCCGCCATGCGTATCTGCTCAATGGTCGCTTCATCAACGCCGCACTCACGCAGCAGCTTTTCCTCCGCTTCTTTCCAGATACGCCATTTCCTGTCCTCCCGTCCGTGGTTGTATGCCATTCTTACTTCCTCCAATCAGAATTGATTGAGAGGGCAGAGAAAAGCCCCCTCATCTTCCCAAAGGAAAAAACAAGGGGGCTGAACGCCTTAAATTTTAATTTTCTATTATCTTTCTTAGTTTTATTAGGATTCTGGCTTTGCGTTTGTTTACAACGCTCTGGGTTATGCCCAACCTCGCCCCGACTTCACGCTCGGAAAGTCCGTCAAAAAAGATTGCCTGTATCAGCTCCTGTTCACTATCCGACAGCAAAGGCAGGGCGGCTTTCAGCCTGTCCACCATGACCGCATTGACAACGGTTTCTGCAATGTCCACCGCTTCATCAGTGATAAAGTCCAGAGGATTCCCCTCGCTGTCCGTAAATCCGTCGAGAGATAGCAGTCTATTCTTTGTATCTAATTTTTGCAGATAACGCCACCGTTCCTTGTCACGGTAGAAGTCTGTGTATTGCTCCCTCACGACTTCAAGCAGACAGCCTTGAATGGGGATAAACAGCTTGTCCATATAGGTCTGGTCGGATTCCCTGCAACGGCAGAACTCCGTGTAGGATAATTCCACATAGCCGCCACTTTCTCTGATATATACCTTTCTTGGTGCATATTTCACCATAAATACCTCCCATCTGAATTTTTGAAATGTAAAAAATCCAGATGGAGAGGCGGAGAACGACACCGCATATCAGAAACAGCCCTACGGCACTTTCCAACAAAAATCGACAAAAGAAAAACCGCAAAGGCTCTGTGACCTTTACGGTTATAGGAAATAGTAATTCTATTGTATGGAGATTGTACTTCTACTTTCAAGGTGAGAAGTACCGTTGCACTGGCAGAAATTTTTTTAACTGGTTTCCTGCCGTTCTCTGATATGCTATGTATTGATAAATTTTGCTTCGTATGAGCAGATAGATAACTGCCCGAAAAAAGGACATAAAAAAATCCCTCCAAATTTAAAAACAAATTCAGAGGGTAATTTAGGGTATAACAAAATAACCCACCCGAATATCGTTTTTTTTATTTGGTGAGTTTGTTCTTTCAAATACGAAACAAAAAGAGCCGATGATTCGTGAATTGTTCCACAATTTCATCGGCTCTGCGTCTTAAGCGTCTGGCTCTTTGATGACAGTTATCTTCAAGTTGTCAACTTTAATCAATCTTTCTTGTCTGCATTTTGGACAATAAAGGGGATAATTCTCCAAAACAGTGTCCTTCCTAATTTTATTACGGGTTTTGCTCCCACAAACAGGACACAATATCCATTCGCATTTCATCATAATTAGTCTCTAATCCTTTCAAATCTCATTTTATATGACTTTTGCAAGCTGTTAAGCTAACTTGTGGAACATATGCCGAACCTTATCTATACGGCTATTCGGGCGGCGGGGTTGGCAAATAAATTTACCAATAGCTGGCTGGTATCCTTTTAACTCTGTCAAGCAGACTCCCTGCCCATTTGTGAAATAAGTTAAATCGTTCCTGTATTCTTGAATACATCTAGCAGGGATTTCTCCTTTCAGAATGACCTCGTCATTCTTTATCTGAGTACTTACAATATCTGCACAATACCTTGGAGCATCATGATACGCCCGTGAGAGATATTCCTGCGGTGCATAAATTTCAAAGTGGAGATATGGCTCTAATAGTTCTGTCCCTGCTTTTTTTAAAGCCTGCTCCAATACGATAGGGGAAAGCAGCCGAAAGTCTGCGGGGGTACTTACAGGACTATAATACAATCCATATTCAAAACAGATTTTACAGTCTGTCACTTTCCATCCATACAGCCCCTGCTCGCAGCCATAAAGAACCCCCTCCATAACCGCATTTTGGAACGATTGATTTAAATATCCAAGTGAAACTCTGCTTTCATACTGCACTCCGCTTCCAATAGGGAGCGGCTCTATGGACAACCCGACAGAAGCCCAGAAAGGATTTGGCGGGACTTCTATGTGGATGGTATATTCTGCTTTTCTAAGCGGTCTTTCCATATATATAACAGTAGGCTCTTTTATTTCTGCCTCCACATGATATTTTTCCTCAAGGATGGCACAAATGACTTCCATCTGCACATTCCCCAAAAAAGAAAGTATAATCTCATGCGTTGTAGTATCCACATAATATTTTAAAAGAGGGTCGCCATCTGAAATTTCTGTAAGTGCCCCAAGCAATATTTCCCGCTGTTCAGATTTCTTTACTGCAATCGTTGTTTGGAGCATAGGGAGAGGATTTTCAATAAATTTTCTCTGCGGCAACAGTATTTCGTTCCCCAAAATACTGTTTAGCTGCAAAACATCATTTGGTAAAATTACAATATCACCAGAGCAGGCTGTATCGGATGAATATAATTCACCGTTTGTCGGAACACACATCTCTGTGATTTTTATTTTCTCTTTTTCAGATATTCTAATAACATCCCTCAAATGCAATGTTCCGCTATATATACGCACATAAACAAAACGCCGCCTTTTCTCTGAATATTCAATCTTAAAAACCTGCCCGCATAGTTCAGATTGACCTTCAGGCGTTGATGAATAAAATTTACTGGCAATTACTTCTATAAGCTGCCGAATCCCCAGATTGTTTTTAGCGCTTCCGTGATAAACGGGAAATAACGTTCCGTTTTGGAATCTCCTGTTTTCTTCCTGTTCCAGTTCTGACATTTTAAACGGTTTCCCTGACATATATTTCTCTAATAGTTCATCGTTTCCCATAATTACCGCATCCCACTGTTCCATATCGTCATTGTCCGTTACATTTATATGGGGATGCTGCCCAACCTTTTGCTTCACTATAATTTCCGAAGAAAGCTTTGCTTTCATTTCCCGATATACCATTGGCAAATCAATCCCCTCTTGGTCAATTTTATTGATGAAAAAAATTGTCGGAATCTTCATTATCTGTAGTGCATGAAACAGTATACGGGTCTGTGCCTGTATGCCATCCTTTGCAGAAACTAATAATACTGCTCCGTCTAATACGGATAAAGAACGGTATACTTCCGCCAAAAAATCCATATGGCCTGGCGTATCTATAATGTTGACTTTTACATCCTCCCACTGAAAAGATGTCACTGCTGTCTGGATAGTGATTCCCCTTTGACGCTCCAAATTCATTGTATCTGTCCTTGTTGTGCCTTCATCTACGCTCCCTAGTTCTGCAATTGCACCACTGGTATACAATAAACTTTCCGTTAATGTTGTCTTTCCTGCGTCAACGTGAGCCAGAATGCCTAAGTTAATTATTTTCATGTGATTTTCCTCCTATCAACACCCAAAAAAGGGCATAAAAATACCCAGTGATAAATACTCCTATCACTGGGTAAATAACTCCAATAGCCCCAAAACACTTATATGTTTTCGGGCATATAAAATTACATGATAAAAGTATTCTTAAACTGGGTACAAAAAACTAAGCCCCATATTAAAAGTGAAACGGGACTGCTACTTTTTGTTCCCACTATCAAATTGACAGTTTATTTAAGAATACCTTGCCGCATATTTATTAACTCCTTGTATAATACTGAATCTAATTATATTCCTTAACCCTTTATTTGTCAAGCTGACAAACTAAAGCAGAAAAAGCGGCAGGATTTCCCCCTGCCACTAATCATCTGTTTATGCAAAAATAATTTCCTTTTCCACAATCTCCCTCGCACAAGCCCTTATGTTATTGAGGCATCCTGTCCATTCTAAGGCGTTTTCTGCCTTTAGCTGTTCCGTTATGCCCTGTGCCTGTTTCATACCCTCTATGAGCCTTTCAAAGCGTTCCTGTGCCTGTCTGTTGATGTCGGCAAGGTAGGCGTTTAGCCTGCCGCTTGTAAGAAGATTGGTGTATGTAACTTTACGGTACTGTTTTAGATAATCTAAATGCCGTTGCCCCCAGATGCCTATTGCCTGTTCTTCTTCGGCGGGTACAGTTAAGCACGGTATCAAATAATCCCCTTGCCTTTCGTATTTGCCGCCCAGTTCCTCAAATAATGATTTTGCCATTGTCTGTTACCTCCACATTCTTTTTTATTTTGAATGTCCGCAAAATCCGTCCTACATCTCGTGGACGCCACGGGCAGTCCAGGTCGTGACTGGCGATGATCCGGTCCTGCACATTCGTGCCTGCGCCCATCTTAAACGTACTGCCCATAAGGATACGGACAGCGCCCCGCCGGACTTTGGAAAACAGTTCCTTTTTGCGCACATCCGTATTGGCGTCATGGATAAAGGCAATCTCCTCCGGCGGGATTCCCCTTGCCAGAAGTTTATCCCGGATGTCATTGTACACGCTGAATGTACCGTCTGTTTTTGGTGTGGACAATAGTGATAGGTAAGAGTTTGATATTATCTCTCCCTTTTCCCCCACTCTAAACCGTGCATGAACCTTTCAGCTCACACGGCTTGCCATCAAGAATTGATGAATCAGCAGTTTAACAGCTCTCAACAAAAGCAAGGCTTCTAAGTTTCAACAGCTTATCTGACTGTTTCTTGTCAAGGTTTAACTTATCCATTTCCTCAGAGAATGTCTTTATGTCTTTAACATTTAACAATTCCTGTATCTTCCTGCATACGAGCAACAGGTTACTGTATTTGTCAGTGCCGCCTTGCTCCTTGGGAATCTTTTTAATACATATCACTTCGTCCGCTTCCATCTGCTTTCCAGTAACCGCACACTTTCCTTTCTGCGCTGAATACAGTGACAGCCTGTTATCATTAAATTCAATGGATTCTCCGTCAATCGGATTTCTCATTAAATTATGCAGGACTGCCATATCAACACCATCCAGCTTTTTGTGTACTAATTTTCTGCCTTCTTCCGTATATGAATTTGCCCCATATGCTTTCTGTATAGGATGGGAATGCCTCACATACCCTATCGGGGCAAGCGCAAGGTCATTCACATACCGCAGTTGGTCGCTTTTTCCGTATTTATCACGGATTACATTTGTGATATGAACCGGGATTTTGTTTCTCCTGACTTCTTTAGCCGTTTTAAGCCGTTGTCTCATTCTCGCTTTCAGGCTCTTTTGGACTGAAAAGGCGATTGGTCTGAAATCTGCACTGACTTTGGTCGCCATGCTGTAATAATCATGGACTCCTACCACAAACGAATTATACCTGCTCATTTCGGCGTAAATGCAATGCGCCTTGTTTGGTGGATACTCGATTGCATAAATCAGTTTTCTCAGTTCCTCTCTTATCTTTTCTATTGATTTTTCTCTGACATGGCTTTCCACTACATAGCGTGGCTCCCCTTTGTTGGCTTTATTTTTCCTTTTGCCACGGGGAATCACCTTCATTCTGAATCCAAGAAATTCAGAATATTTTTCTTTAAGATTGACAATCTTTGATTTTTCTGGACTTATATCCAGTCCGAGGCGGTCTTTCAGCCACCCTTTTGTTGCATAGAACAGTTTTACTGCACTCCGATAACTACTCGTGAAAATCTTAAAATCATCGGCGCTATGCCGAAATCGGCATAGTGCTGACTATACCGAAGTTGAAACTATGCCGAAACTTTCTTTTAGATACAGAAAATATCAGAGGTTTCGCATAAAAATTTCGGCATAGTTTTTATCATAATCGATACAGACGTTCCAAGATATCCGGGTCGCTCCAGCTTTTTACCCCATTATCAGGATTAACGGCTTCCATCGCTTTTGCAAGGACATCCAGCGTGGCAAATGCATAAAAACCGCTGGTTGTGGAAATATTTTCATGGCCAAGCAGCTGCTGGATATGGGGCAGCGGTACGCCTTCCCGGTACAAGTCCATTGCACGGGTTTTTCTTATCATATGACAATGGACACGGTCGGGCATCGGATACCCGCCTTCCCTGCACTGCTCGGCATACCGTTTTATCATCTTCTCAAAAGTGTCGGATGAGAGTTCATGCAGCAGGCCATGTGCTTTTGCGTAGAACAACGGCAGATCTGTTTTCGGATCAGATCCATGGAAATCCTTCAGATATCTTTTTAAATGAAGGACCGTTTTTTCCATAAGGGGAATGTTCCGGTATTTCCTGCCTTTTCCAAGAAGCGTGACATAAGGTACGCCTGCATCAAGATGGAGATCCGATACTTTTACCTGGCGTGCTTCAGCCACTCTTGCAGCTGTATCATATAGGAAAATAAGCATCATCTGATTCCGGCGGTCTGTTCTACTAGTTCCGGAAGGGGCCGCCAATAGAGCAGTCATTTCATCGGGTTCAAAATACTCAATCGCATGGTTTGGTGTCTTGACTCCGGCAATGGTGCACGCATCTGTATAAACCGGCATGAGCCACAGGTATTCCTGTGCTGCGTATTCCAAAAAAGAACGGATTGCCGTTAACCGGAGATTGCAGGTTTTCGGAGCCAGTCCCTGTTCCGTGATCATCCACGTTTGATAGCGTTTTATTGTTTCTTTCCCGAAGTCATGGAAAGAGATCTTTTTCCGGCTGATATTTTCAACCCGTTCAAGATAATCAATAAAGCTGTTCAGACAATCCCTGTAACTGTCTATCGTATGGCTGCTGACCTGCCGGATCACCTTCAACTGATGGCCAAGATACCTGTGGGCTGTATCCCAGAACTGTGCGGTAGCTTTCTTACTCATCACTCACCTCCGGGATACGGTCGTTCAGCCGGCAGGAAAGCTGTTTGTAATCCGCATAAAAATCCGGCACGAACCTGAAGTAATACAGCGTATGCTTGATACAGTTATGCCCCATATACCGCATCAGGTATGGGAGCATGGCATTTACGTCAGTGCCTTCCCTTGCCCAGCGGTTTATGGCAGCCCAGGCAAAGTGATGGCGGAGATCATAGATGCGGGGCATTTTTCCAGACCACTCAGGAAATGCCTTCTTCCATATGAGGCCAAAGTTATAACAAAGTGCCTGTACAGAATACGGTTTATCGATATCTGCGGGGAAAAAGTATTCCCGTTCAGGCAGCATGGCGGATACCTGGCTGTCATAAAGCATCAGATAAGAAACAAGTTCATCGCTGATAAATATCCGGCGGCTTTTGGGGCCTTTTGACTGCAAGATATCGATATATTTTCCTGCAAGGTTTACATTTCCGTAAGGTAACATCCTCGCTTCTTTGGGACGCAGGCCACAGCAGTACAGTACCCGGAACAAGGCAGGCATTATGATCCCCCGCATACGTGGGCCGGGATTTTCGGCATAATAGGAATCACATTTCCTGAAGAACAGGGAAAGTTCGTCTTCAGAGAAGAAATATGGCGCTTCAGGATGGAGCTTCGGCATCTGTTTCGGTGGAATGAGGTAGGGATTCATATATCCCAGCCGGAACAGATACCTGGAGAACTCCCTCAGAGGGGCCATAGCGTTATACAATCCCCCGGCCTGTCCTTTGTACTGGTCAAGGAAACAGTCTGTACTCTCTTTGTCTGGCAGGTCAAGATGCGGATACCGTTCTTCCATATGGCGCTGGTAGTGTTTCAGATACCGCTCCGCTGTATCATAGACATAACCAAGGCTCCGTTTGTACGCAATGAAACCATCGATCTTTTCTCCGATCGTTGTCTTTCTCATTCGCCATCACCTGCCTTCGGCAAAGGGAGCGTCAGTGATGACATCGTCCCCTGGTCAGTGGACAGGTATACCATTGTAGAGTCCTGGCACTTGTGTCCAAGCTCTTCGGAGATAGCGGGAAGGGGAACGCCTTTCCTGAGCATTGCAGACGCTGCGTTGTGCCGGAACATCCTGGTCCCTGTAAGACGGCCGCCAGTTTCAACACCTGCGGCGGATACAGCGCCCTTGACGATGTGCCAGGTAGTGTTCAGTTTCACATAAGGCGCATGGACAGAAAGGAAAAAATAATCCTCTTTCCCATGCGGCCGCTCTTCCAGAAGGTAATCCGCCATAGCATTGCCATAAGAGGAGCGGAGCGGCAGGTTTAAAGGCCGTTGCGTTTTTGACTGGACGATGTGGATAACACTGTGCTTCCAGTCTACATCGCCGAGCCTGAGGTTACAGATATCGACACTGCGCAGCCCTGTTTCAAAGGAAAGCAGACAGATCGCTGCGTCCCGGCGGGATATAGCAGGGGAAGATAAAAGAACGGCAATCTTATGCTGCTCCTCTTCTGAGTATACCTCTATAATGGAGCGTTTCCGTGGCATCCTGGATGGGATCTCCAACCTGAATTGCCGGATCTCCGGGAACATCCCATAGAAACGCCGCATTCCGGAAATGGCTGTCACAAGGCTTGTCGGGTCATAATGCTTATCCAGCATGTCACCGATCGCTTTGATGGTGTCTCCGGGCTTGATGTCAGAAAGCTTCTGGTATCCAAGGGATGTCATATACTCCAGGAGATATCGGATTGGGCGGCGGTTCTTAATAAGGGAAGCCTGGCTCAGCCCAGAGGCCTCTTCTGCCTGGTCATAAAGGAGAAGGGCTTCAGCAAACCCGCCAGAAATAGCCTCCCCGACAGGTTCATGGAACTTTTTGATGGATACTTTCCCTGTTTCCAGATAGGATTCGAGGAACCGTATGCACCGGTTGTGGGCAAGAAACCTTTCATGACGGTATTCGCCAGACCGGGAACTTTTGTTATCTGCCAGGAACTGCGTGATAAGTTCATCGGTAAGACATTCCGTTCCGAGTTGCTCCGCATGGCTAAGGAGCCGACCATAAGTTCTTTCCAGATCGATAAGATATGATTCGGGATGTCCGTTTTCCTGCTGGCACTTGAGTACCCCGTCAATTGCTTCTTTGAGAGTAATGCTGTTATTCATGAGAACACCTCCACTTTTTTGTATACAGAAGATGTTTCATGAACGAGGGCTTTTGTCAACAAAAACTATGCCGAAAAAGAGATTTGAAAACGTTTAAGGCTATTGGCTTTTATAAAAAGTTTCGGCATAGTTTCAACTTCGGTATAGTCGGCGTATCTTACACAGGTTATCTCCTTTAATCCACTTCTCCGCAATGACGCAAACTTATTCCCCCTGCACGGACTGCCGTTAGGGTTCCGACGGTCATTGAACGGATATTTGGATGGAAATTCCTCCCACTGGCTTGCAAGCCACCAGTCAAGTTCATTCAGCACCACATTTGCCAACAGTGGGGAAATAATTCCGCCTTGCGGCGTTCCCTTTGTTGGGTGTTCTGTGTGGCCGTCCGGCATGAGGATTGGAGCTTTGAGAATCCTGCGGATTACATAGAGCAATTCTTTATCCCGAATATTAAGTGACCATAACTGTTTTATCAGCTTTGAATGGTCTACATTGTCAAAGAAGCCCTTAATATCAAACTCCACAACATAGTAAAGTCCTGACCTCTGCATAAGCCTGTAGATTGCCGCTATCGCATTTTCAACCGACCGATTCGGACGGAATCCATAGCTGTTATTGCTAAATCTGGCTTCGCAGAGAGGCTCCATGACTTGCTTGATACATTGCTGTACCAATCTATCCCAGATACAAGGGATTCCCAGAGGTCTGGTACTCCCGTTTGGCTTAGGGATTTCTTTGCGTCTCACGCTTCTTGGGGTGTAGCCGTTTTTACCTCCC
>OERA01000078.1_pt1 | contig 17732 bp, 21 predicted proteins | sample 1539901 | NCBI WGS metagenome assembly OERA01 (sample SAMEA3891873, study PRJEB23780) | metagenome | biome: terrestrial biome; feature: animal house; material: Caecal content | place: Italy | collected 2015-05-05
CATGCCCGCAAAGAAAATGACAAAATAGATGGCTGTAAAAACACCCACATTGATTAAATCTTTCGCCTGCAGTTTCTTACTTTCTACTTTCACGCTCTATATACCTCCACTTCAGTTAGATTGCGCTAACCCATTTCGTTAAAAAATCGCGAAACGAGATTTCGCATGATTAAATCCTATCATAATACCAATAGTTCTCACCACTCTAAATAGTTTCAAAATGCTCCATTTGGTTTTTAAATACAAAATGGAGCTATTGCTACTCATGGCAAAATAGCTCCATCACTTACATGTATAAGCTCTATCAAAAAGGCACACATTACTTACAGATACAAATCAGCTTCTAGGATTCTGGCAAGTGTAATCTCTTTCAGCACCCGTTCCAACATACAATCCACCTTCCTATACTCATTCTTTAACATGAGCATCTCCTTCGATACTTCATCCGATGGTACTCCGCAAATTTCCCCGGTCTTGATAATTCCTTCCATTCCCAAAATTACATCATATAAGCTGATTTCTTCCGGTGCTTTATCCAATGCCAGCCCTCCAGACGGACCATGAGCGGCCCGGATAAACTCGGCCGCCCTTAGCTTCGCACTGATCTGGAGCAGATAGCGATGAGATACGTCGATAGCTGCTGCCAGCTTCGAGGAGGATACGGTCTTTCCCGCCTTGGCCAGATACACCAGCATCTGTATAGCATAGTCTGTAGAACGGTTCAACTGCATTGGCACTCTCCTCCTCTGTTTTTCTTATAGTCCTTTGTTTTCACTTTCGCTTTGGTATTTTTCTTTCAGCCGGTGGAAGGTTTCATCGCTGATCACATGCTCTATGCGGCAGGCATCTGCCTCTGCAGTTTTTGGATCAACGCCGGCCTCTATCAAACGATCTGTAAAAAAGCGGTGCCGCTCATAAATCTTTCCGGCAATCTCTTTTCCTACCTCCGTCAGATGCAGAAAATGGTCTTCATCCATAATGAGAAAACCGCCTTCCTGCAGAACTGCCACTGCATGGCAGACACTGGGTTTGGACACTCCAAGATGCCGGGCTACATCCACGGAGCGCACCATACCCATTTTCTTATGAAGAACCAGAATAGCCTCCAAATAGTCTTCTCCGGACGCATGAATCTTCATATCACAGCGCTCCTTCCACACATCAGGCAATGCTCCAGCCCTCTGCCTGCTCACGGATTGTAATAAAACGGCGATAAAGACCTTCCTGCTGAACAAGCTGCTGATGTGTTCCTTTCTGAACAACTTGACCTTTATCCACCACTAAAATCTGGTCAGCGTGTTCAATCGTTGCCAGACGGTGGGCGATAACGATAACCGTTTTTCCAATGGTCAATTCACTGATTGCCTGCTGGATCAGATGCTCATTTTCGGGGTCAATACTTGCTGTTGCTTCATCAAGAATTACAATGTTGGCATTTTTCAAAATGGCGCGGGCAATAGAAATGCGCTGTTTTTCTCCGCCAGACAGCGTAGAGCCGCCCTCACCGATCACCGTTTCATATCCATCGGGAAGAGCCATAATGAAGTCGTGGCACCGAGCCTTTTTCGCAGCTTCTATAATTTCTTCCTGCGTTGCACTTGGATTGCCGAAACGGATGTTGTTTTCAATGGTATCGTGGAACAGGTAGACCTTTTGAAAGACCATCGAGATATTGCGGAGCAAACTGTCACAGGTCATGTTCCGCACATCCTCACCGCCTACTGTGACCTTGCCGCTGTCCACATCATAGAAACGGGCAATCAGGTTGCAAATCGTGGTCTTGCCGCTGCCAGATGGCCCTACAATGGCCGTAGTGCTGCCCTGGGGGATGGAAAAGCTGATATTCCGCAAAACAGGGACTTTATCGTAGGAGAATGTCACATCACGGAAAGCAATGTCTGTGTTCTGCAAAGAAATATCTTTCCCGTCTTTGTCTATAATGTCGGCGTGTTCAATGCCGTCCAGTTTATCCAGCGTAGCATCAATGACCTCCAATACATGGGCGGCGTTGTTCATGGCTTCCACACTTCCAAAGATCATAAAGGAGAACATATCCAGCATGAGCATGGTAGGAAGTTCCATACTGCCGTTATAGGTCAGCATAGCAGCCACAGCTACAATGGCAATGGAGGCGGCTTTCAGAGAAAACAGGTGCAGGCAGTTGAAGGGCATATATTCCACTTCAATTTTGATGTTGATTTTCTTGCTGTCGTTGTATGCTTTGCGGATACCGGCAATAGACACGCCTTCCTGCTTAAAGGCTTTCACCACCTGCATCCCTCGCAGATACTCGATGGAGCTTTCCACCATATCGTCCTGTGCCTTTTGATGGATAGGCGCGTTTTGGTGGCTGCGTGCCTCCAACAGATGGAGGAATAGGGCAGACAGAAGGACACCAGCCAGAGCAATTCCTCCCGCCAGAGGACTATAAAATGCAAGGAACAATATCAGGACGATAACGGTGATATAGCCATTAACAACGGTGTTGACCATATTCATGGCGAACATTTCCATAAACGAGAGGTCGGTTGTGGCCGCTGCGGACAGTTCGCCCATATTGTTCTTACTGAAAAAGCCCAGCGACACCCGTTTCAAAATATCTCCCAGCCGTATTCTCTCGTCAGCGGTTGCTTCATAACCGACACTTTCCTGCGTGATAGCTCGGAGATATGAGAACAGGTATCGGCCCAATACAGCTAAAATCATGGCCCCCAGCATGATCCAGATGTCCCGGCCCTCCAATGGTTTAACGCCATTGAAGTCATCCAGAACAGCACTCAGTCCCTTTGCAGCCAGCATAATAGGAATTGCGGTAAAAATGCTATGAATGAAAGCGTAGATAAACCCGATGTAAATACGCCGTTTATATTTTCCTGTCCATTGGATCAGTCGATTTACAATCCGAAACATATCAGTTACCTCCTTTCCCGGAACCGGCAGACCAGTTCTGCGCTCCGATATGCGCCTCCCACATATCCCGATAGAGAGAGTCGCCATCTAAAAGCTGCTGATGAGTACCTGTGTTCTCAACCTGCCCTTTTTGCAGGACAATAATCTGATCGGCATTTTTGATGGTGGACAGACGATGTGCGATGACCAGCAGCGTTTTCCCTTTTGTCAAAGCAGCGATAGACTGCTGGATTTTTTCTTCGTTCTCCTGATCAGTGAACGCGGTTGCCTCGTCCAAAATCACGATGGGGGCATTTTTCAAAATCATGCGGGCAATAGAAATGCGCTGTTTTTCACCGCCTGAAAGCCGGTTCCCCGCATCCCCGGCCATCGTGTCATAGCCATTGTCCAATTTCTGTATAAATTCATCACAGCAGGCGGCTTTTGCTGCCGCATATACTTCTTCGTCCGTAGCATCAGGGTTTCCCAGCCGGATATTTTCCTTGATGGAGCAGTTGAACAGGAAGTTATCCTGTGTAACAAAGCTGACAATATCGGCAAGCTGGGCCAGCGGCATACTGCGAATGTCCACACCGCCAATGGTGATTTTTCCATCGTTCACATCCCAAAAACGGGCAATCAAGCGGGCGATGGTGGACTTACCTCCACCGGACGGGCCGACAAGTGCCGTAAACTTTCCCTCCGGGATTTTCAGATTGATATGGGAAAGCACCTGTTTACCGCTCTCTTTATCATAAGAGAACGAAACATCCTGAAGCTGAATGTCTTTGGACCGCACCTCCACTGGTTTTCCAGTATCGGGCAGTTCTTCCACATGGAGCAGCTTGTCTACATCGTGTACGGCATACTCAACCGTTTTCGTTTCATTGACATAGGTGGTAAAGTTCATCAGCGGGCCTACAATACCCAGCGAGAGGATTAGGCACATTGCAAGGTCCTGCGGCGTAAGGCTACCGTTCCAGTAGAGATACATACCAATCGGGAGCGTTCCCAAAAAGGTGGACGGTAGCACAGCAGCAACCAAGTTCATCACTTTCCAGGAACTTTGATACCATTTGAGGGTGTAGTCTTTGAAGGACTCTACCGCCTTGGTGAACTTTTCGTAAGAACTGGAGGACTGATTGAACGCCTTGATAACTTCGATACCCTCCACATACTCCACGATCACGCCGTTCACATAGTTGTTGGACTCCATGTAATCAGCATAGAGCTTGTTAAAATTCTTCATCATCATAGCAAAAGCAATCAGAACGAAAGGCAGCGTGACCAGCATCGCCAGCGCCATGCGCCAGTCGATGCAAACTAGATAAACAAAGACTGCCACGGGGAGCAGCAGGTTGGAGATACACTCCGGGATCATGTGGGCCAGCGGCAGCTCAATCGTTTCCACCCGATCTACCAATACATTTTTCAGTTTACCCACAGACTCTCCGATGACTGTCCCCAGCGGTGCTTTCATCAGCCGCTGGGCAAGAGCCAAACGAATATTCTCCAAAATGGTATATGCGGATATGTGGGACAGGCTCGTTGAAATACCATAGAGCAAGAAGCGTATCGCATAAGCGCCAAGTCCGATCCAGCACCATTTCCAAACCTCTGCCATCACAGGTGAACCGCCGATAAAGAGCGTGATAATTTGGTAAACACTCCAATAGGGTATCAGTCCGGCAACCACACTGATGATCGCACATAAGACGGACAGGGCAATCTTGCCCCGGCACTGTGAAGCAAAGGAAAACACAATAGAAATCCAGCTTTTCTGCTTCATTTCCTTTCCTCCTTAAGCAAAATAATAGAGAGTATCAATCGACTTGATACTCTCTAAGTATTGCAGATATTCATGTTGTCCGCCACTCTGCCCGGGCGGGTTTTACTCCATTTAGATTTTAACTTTTCGATATTCCAGCGGCGTTTTTCCTTTTACCTTCTTGAATGCTTCGGAAAATTTGCTGGTATTCGTATAACCGACTTTTCCGGCAATCATCGTAATCGGTTCATCTGTCTGTGTCAAAAGAGAAGCTGCCAGGTCCATACGATAATTTCGCATATAGGTATAAATGGCGGAGCCATACACGCCCTTAAAGCACTGCTTCAGAGCAGAAGTGGAAATATCGAACTTTTCAGAAAGCTCCTCCATTGTGAAATGGTGCTCCGGCTCATTTGTCATAAACGACATGATAGCCTTGACTTTCTCTACCTGCGTTTTATAAAAATAGGGACGTTCCACACCTAAGACCGTAGGGTCTACCGTCCTGAGCGTGACCAACAGTTCTAACACCTTTACCCTGAGATATTCCAGACGGATATTTTCCGGCACCTGGTACAGTTCCGAAATCACATGGTCGGGAACGGAATTTCCGTGCATAATGAAAGGTCGAGTCTTTAAGGTGAATTGCTGCTCGATTTGCTCCAGGTCAATGGAAAACAGGGACAAGAGATCCCCCAATCCCTCTACCGCTTCAGGAACAGAGATCGTAATTGTGATCCCGTGGTAATGGCTTACGGGAAAGCTGCAATGGTTGTTTTCCGTGGCAGAACTGTCCAGCATAATATCGCCGGACGCAAGATAAAGATAAGCGCCATTGCTGACTTCCCACTCGACGCGGCCTTCTCTGCAATGGTGAATTGCAAAAGTGTGCGTATTTTGTTCAAACTTCCTTGACGGGCAGTGCTCCATGTGAAAATCATTATACATGACACCTATTCCGGGATATACTTCATAATAGGTTGCAGTTCCGTCTCCTGTTTCATTTTTCATTTGGTAGACCGAGCAGGATTCATCCCGGCAGAGCAAATTCATATTTTGCTGCGAGAAAAACAGGTCGCTTCTGTTCAAACTGAAATCACCTCGATTCTATAAAAAAATTTTGGAGGCGCTGGAGCCCTGCGGCATCCAGTGCATATTGTTCCTGTACCATACCATGCTCCAAATGCAGAACATGAGTACAGCAACTGACGATCAGCTCATAATCATGGGTGATGACAAGAGATGTCTTTCCCATTTTCTGTATCGTCACAAGTTCATCAGCCACTTCTTTCATGTGCTGTAAATCCAGACCGCTGGTAGGTTCATCCAGCACCAAAATCTTACGTTCAGAAACAAGAGCGGTGGCAATCGCCACCCGCTGCTTCTGCCCGCCGGAGAGCGCCATCGGGTGTCTCTCCTTAAACTGCAACAAATCCAATCTGTCAAGAACCGCGTCCGCCTTGTCGGGAGCTGGCTCCGCCATACTGATGAGCATTTCTTCCTCTGTGCTTTCCGTAAACAGCTGATGGTTGACATCCTGCATGACCATATAGCACAGAGATAGCCTTTGTTTTCTATTATACGGCTTCCCGTCCACTTTCACAATGCCCTTGCAGTGTTTCTCCAGACCACAGAGGCAGCGGGCCAGAGTGGATTTTCCCGCTCCGTTATGGCCGATTACTGCAATCACGCCCGCCTGTGGCAGCGAAAGACTGTCAATATCCAGCGCATCCCTCTGCTTTGTATAAGCAAAACGAAAATTCTCACATTCGATAGAACCACTGCTTGCAACAGGATGTGCTGTCACAGGGAACGCGCCCAGGTCAAAAGGCCGCAGCCCCATTTCTGCCTGTTGCGTCACGGACAGTTTAAGTGCATCCAGAGCCAAGTAATCTTTTTCAATTCTCCCATCTTTTAGATACACAACACGGTCTATCAACTCTTTCAGATAATAGAGCCGATGTTCCGCAATAATAACTGTTTTCCCTTGCTGTTTCCAAATCTGGATCATCCGGCGCAGATCTTTTGTGGCTGACATATCCAGATTAGAAGATGGTTCGTCCAGAACGATGATGGGCGGATTACTGGCCGACACGGAGGCACAAGCAATTTTCTGCTTTTCTCCGCCGGAAAGAGAAAAGATATTTTTCCCCAGCAGATTGTCCATATCAAACTGTTCCGCAGTTGATTTCACCCGCTGAATGATTTCTTCTTCAGGCAAGCCCTGATTTTCGCATCCAAAAGCCAGTTCGCTGGTGGAGTCCACCGTAAAAAACTGCGTGCGGGGATTTTGAAAAACGCTCCCCACATATTTCGCTGTTTCATAGAGTGGAAGTCTGCTGATGTTCTTGCCATCCAGCAGGACTTCGCCGCTTAACTCGCCCTCATAATAATTCGGGATCAGCCCATTCACCAACCGAGTCAGGGTTGTTTTTCCGCAGCCAGATTGCCCACACAAAAGGATAACTTGCCCGTCCGGGATGATTAAGTCAATGTTTACAAGCCCACCGGCATCCGTTCCCCCGGCATATCGAAAATTGATATTGCGAAGTTCAATCATAGACTCCTTCCTCCTAACAAATAAAGAAACCGACCCAACAAGGTATCGCCAGCAGGAAGAAGAAAATGTCCAAAGGCCCAAAGCCAATTTTACAAATGTTTGTCCGTTTCTGCGGCGCTCCAAGCCCTCGCGTGAGAGCCGCCGCAGACAGTTCTTCTCCGATTTTGGCAATCGACATCATCAGAGGAACCACCCGGTATTCCAGCATCTTCATGGGACTGCGGAGAGTAGTGATGCCGCGCATCTTCATGGCATCCCGTATAGCCGCATATTCCTCTTTTACCGTCGGGAAGAAACGAAACACCACGGACACGGGGATTACTATTTTCTCGGGAACATGCATCCGCTCCATAGCTGCGACAAATTCGCTAACAGTTGTAGTGCTTACCAGATAATATCCCATGATAAATCCGGGAAGCATGTGCGTATAAATCCCGACTGCAGCTCCCAGGATAAAATTCCATGTACCAGTGAGCAGCGGCAATACCGTTAATTCCAACGCAAACAAAATGGCGTATGTAACCGCAAATCTGGCTGCGGCCACCCATTTCCTTGAAAGAAGTAAAAAAATGATGGGGCAAGCCATTAGACACGGACGGACAAAATTCATAAACCCGCCAGTGCCGCCGGTAATCATAATGGTGCTGACTGTAACTGTCAAAAACAGTTTTGTCCTCGGATCGGTGGGAATAACAGCTTTGCTTTCAAATTTTAGCGTTGTAACCGCCGCATCCATCAGGCAATCCCCGCCTTTTCAAAATGCTTCTTCAACACAGCTTTACCAAGAAGCGCCCCCAAAATGCCACCGATAAAGGTGACTACAAACAGAACTGGATACATCCAGCCAGGAGTATAGGACATGAGTGTGTCTACATATTCCTGCCCATAGCTACTTACAAGTGAAGCGAAGAAGGTATCACGGGTCAAAAACATCCGGCTCACATAGCCCATGATCCAAAGGGAAAACACCCCGTTACCAAGGAGCGTACACTTCCAGCTTTGATATTTTCCGGCTCGCAAAATGACATCACCCAGGACACCAAAGATGATGCCAAAAATCAGAACCAACACACCGCTGCCCATGATTAAATTCAGCAAGCCAAGGATAATGCCGGTCAGGGATACCATACCAAACTTCTTGACCTTTGTTAAGTACAGCATAAAGGGAATACCGCACAGGATGGGGCACACCAGTCCAAGAAGCGGGATAAAGATAGGGATATACCCCAGCATCATGCCCGCAAAGAAAATGACAAAATAGATGGCGGTGAAAATGCCTACATTGATAAGGTCTTTTGCTTGCAATTTGTTGCTTTTCAATTCCATTCTCTACATACCTCCACTGTGGTTAGGATAAGCTAACTTGTCGCCCTAAAAAATTGCGAAACATGATTTCGCATGATTTGATTTTATCATAAGCCAAATGGGTTGTGCCACTCTGGATAGTTCAAAAATACTCCGTTTGGTTTTGCTTTTTAATACAATAAATGCGGAGATATGAACCTCCGCATTTACCATCAAATAAAAAGTATTTCTAATCGAATGATTTCCTCCACCTGTGCTTTTAGCAATCCATCGGCTCTAACCTCTTGCTTTCATATTGCTTTTTCATGCAGGATAAGATATACTAAATACATATCGGTTAGTTGTTGCTAGCCTTCTGGCTTGCTTAAAAGTAGAAGAGGGATGTATATGAACTGGACGCGCACATTCTTGGACGGGCTCGCCATGGCGGCCTATTTTAACCTGTTCGCCGCGGCGGTGGCGCTGTATAAACCCCGGCTGATGTTTCCCTGCTATCCGACCGCCATCATCAAGGCGGCGAAAGAACCGCCGACAAAGGCCGAAAACCGTTTTTACTGGCTTTGGATCTGCTTTGGGGAGTTGCTGCCCCTCCTTCTTTATGGTGCGGTCAGCACTGCGGAGGGCGGGACAACCGGCTTCTGGCGTTTGGCCCTGACGGGATATATCCAGTGGATGGTCGTCAATGTCTGTGATCTGCTTTTTCTGGACTTCTGGCTGATACAGAAAAAAGCAAAACGCCGTTTTATCATCTCAGGAACCGAAGGGCACCCAGGCTATGGGTTCAAAGCCTGGATGAAGGAATACGCTCTGCCGGAGCATCTGCTCCAGTGGCCGCTCTTGCTGTGCCCCCTCATGGCGGCGGCCCAGGCGGGATTGTGTCTGCTGCTGCAAAAAATTTGATAATAAGGAGATGGTTCAAATGAAGCAAAATCAAGTTCAGCAAAAAGAAATCCGCCTTGGGACGCATGGGGAACATTACGGGAGCTGGATGTCAAACCCTGTTTTCTATGTGATAGGCGCCCTTTTGGCGTTGTCTGTGGTACTGGCGGTACTGTCCTTTGCGGTGTTCCATATCACGGCGCTTGGTGTGGTGTTCGTGATTGCCGCAGTGATTCTGCTGGCGCTGCTCCTGTGGTGCGCCTGGATACGGCGGCAGTATGCCTTTGGGGGCGGCGGCATGATGGAGCAGGTCCACCAAATCGTCCTCTCTCATCTGGATTTTGACGGGCAAGGGCAGCTTCTGGAAGTAGGCTGCGGCTCCGGGCCATTGTCCATCCGGGCGGCCCTGATGTGGCCGGAGGCAAAAGTAACGGGCATTGACTATTGGGGCGCAGACTTCGGCTACAACCAGACTATGTGCGAGAAAAACGCCGCAAGCGAGGGCGCGGCGGCCCGGTGCGTATTCAAGCATGGGGACGCGAACAAGCTGGATTTCCCTGATGAGAGTTTCGACGCCGTGGTGAGCAACTATGTCTACCACAATGTAATGGGTGCGGACAAGCAGGCTCTGCTGTTGGAGACCCTGCGGGTGCTGAAAAAAGGCGGCGTGTTCGCCCTCAACGATGAGATGAAGCCCCACATGTACGGGAACATGGAGGCCTTCGCCCAGGAACTGCGGGACATGGGATATGCGGATGTACGGCTCATCGACACGGCCCAGGAGGCTTTCGGTTCCCGCCGCCGGGCGGCCATGATGATGCTGGGCGACTCCCGGATGCTGGTGGGGCGGAAGTAAGACGGAGGTTTGTCATGAACTATACATATTGTGAAAGGCTGATGTGGGTTGCCATCGCTCCTGCCGCATTTCGGTATCTGGCAAGGCAGGAGTTGGGATGGGATATTTCTGCGTTGAAGCAGCTCTCTAAGCAGATTTACCGGCAAATGGTATCCCGTACCCCGGATATTGGCTCCATGATGGAAAACCCGTTGCGGGTCTGCCTGACTGGTGGAATTCTATGGCTGTCTATCTATAAGGCGGCAGAAGAAAAAATGAGTGAAAAGTGCTTTGAGGGCATGGTAAGTGCCAGTATGCGTTCTCCTCTGGTTGTGACCGCCTTCCGGGGCAAAGCCAAGACTGCATTTACATTGAAGGCTCAATATAAGCGAGCAGCGACTGCATCTTTGGCGGATGCAGATAGGAACCCCTTTCAGTGGAATGCCGAGGTCATCTTCGGCCGGGATGCAGAGGAATATACGATCCTTTACCACCAGTGCGGTCTGTGTGCCCTGGGCCGACAGGAGGGCCTTCCTCATCTGGTTCCCTATCTATGCGCTCTGGACACGATGTCCGTCGACTGGATGGGTGGGCGGCTCTACCGTACCAAAACGCTGGCTGCCGGCGGTGACTGCTGTGACTTTTATATCTGCAAAAAGGGTTCCCGTTGGGACAAAGAACGGCAGGGAAAATAGAAATCGGGAGATGGAAGATGGTTCAAATGCTGCTGGCAGAGGGTATGCTCCTGTGTTCCTTGTTTTGGGCTTTTTGCTGGCTGGGCACCGGGAGCGACGAGAAAAACATCCGTAATTTTTCTACTTACCCGGACGAGGTACAGAAGATTGTGAAAGCCCGCCCGGAGCTATCAGGAAATATTCGGCAGCGAGGTCCTGCGGCCATCTTCGCTGGAAATCTGCTTTTGTTTACTGCGCTCCTGTTTGCGATGGGGCTTCTCACCCGGCAGGAATATTTTGCAGGCAACTTTTTGAACACTCTGCTTTTAGGACAGGCGCTGAATCTGTTTGATTTTTTGGTGATCGACCTGCTTTGGTGGCGGCACACAAAACGGGTGCGGTTTTCCGGCACCGAGGAAAGTCCGGAATTATATGCGGACCCCCGCAAACACTTTTACGCTTTCCTGCGGGGAGTTCTTCTGTTTTTGGCTGTTGCTTTAATCAACGGGTATCTGCTCACCTGGATCTGAAAGGAGGAGTTCCATGACACTTGCAGAATTTCGCCGGACTTATCCCGCCGCCACCTTCACGGTCAGCAGCGGGAAACTCTTTACCTATCGCTACTATCAAAATCCCCAGGCCAAAGCCACGCTGGTCCTGCTCACGGGCGGCATTGGGCTGTCCGACCTGTTTTATAAGCACTTTGCCCGGTTCGCCAGGGATTTTTCGGTGCTGACCTTTGACTATCAGCTCCAGTTCGGGGACAACGGCGAGTTTGCCGATGCCGTGGCTGAACTACTCCGCCACCTGAAGGAAAAGGTCTGGCTGGTGGGACAGTCCCTGGGCGGCGTAGTGGCCCAGGTCATCGCCTCCCGCCACCCGGAAGTGGTGGAGGGGCTGGTCCTCTCCAACACCTGCTCGCTGTCCGGCAACATGAGCAAGGCCGGGTATCAGGATCTGATGAAGATAATCGAAAGCCAGCGGAAGTTCAAAAAATGGCTTGCCTTCCTGCCGTTTCCGCTCATCAAGCGGATGATGAGATGGGCGGTGATGAAAAAGAAAACCGATGGCTTTACAGCCCAGGAAAAGGCCGCTATGGAGGAACTGTGCGGCGCTATGATGGAACTGCTCACCAAGCCCTATGAATAGCACATGATTGACTTTCTCTGTGACGCAGAACACTACTTCGGCATGACCCGCGACGACTTTGCCCCGTGGGAGGGGCGGGTGCTGCTGATCCTGTCCGAAGACGACACCACCTTCACCTCTGCCTGCCGGAAGGATCTGATCTCTCTGATGCCAAGTCCCACGGTGCTCACCGACCTGACCGGCGGCCACCTGGCGCTGATGGTGCGGTTAGAGCAATACGCGGATCTGGTGACTGAATTTATTCAGGGACGCACATAAGGAAGAAAGAATCAACAAGTATTTGTGGATACAGATTCGGAAGATAAATAAACCGATGGAGGAAGTACGGTTTCCTCCATCGGCTTAATTTTTGCCATTAAGCGACAGTCATATTACTTGTTGGCATCCAACAGGTACGCCAGCTTCTTCAAACCACGCCGGATACTTGCCCACACGCGGCGGCGGTCAACGCCCTCGATTTGGGCAATCTCCTTCACCGCCATGCCTAGATAGAACCGGGCGTAAATGCGCCGGGCCTGGATGGAGGGCAGCTGCATTAGTGCAGTATACACTTCTTTCCGCAGCTGTTTCTGCTCCAGGACTTCCTCCGGGGTAAGCGGCCGGGCAAGCGCATCATTTTCAATGCCATCCTCCCGGTCCAGAGAATAATGAGCCTTGTGCCGGAACTTCCGGCGCTCATAGGAAGCGTCAGTCTGCTGACTGTTCTGAATCACAGCCAGGATTTCCTCGGCCACCTCTACAAAGACATCAGTTTTATATACATCGGGATACAGTTCCCGAAGATTGATCTTCTGCATTATGTACCTCCATTTCGATTCACGGGTTGACGGGTGAACCGAAATGAAGGCGGTGAGCGACACCTTTCGGGGAAATTCCCGAAAAAACGACAAGCAAAAGCGCCAGCATCCGAAGAACGGCGGCTGGCGCTGCTAAAAGAGGACTTATGACGCTTATGGACCAGCCACGATAGTGCCTGTTCATAAGCAGATGGAGGCCGATTGACGGTCAGGCTTTTTTTGACATGTAAATTCCTGCCGAATTATGTCGAAGCGGTCTTTGCTTCACGGCGGCTCCCTCCTAAAGCCGCCGTGTCAGCGTGTAGTCGTCACTCCTTTGTCGAGGGCATAAGGAACGGCGGCCTTGATTTTGTCAAAGCCGCCGCAATATATAATGATGGCATAGCGATTGCCTGCTGAACGACGGCTTTTTTCTTTTGCCGTCGTCCGGCAGAGTTAAAGTCACTTTGTAATCGGTTGAGCTAATTCCGCTTTTGCTTTTGCAGTAAGATATTCTTCTTTTATGGATATAAGATAGCGTTGACGATAAGCTGTTATTTGGCTGCTATCAGAAGTAACAGCATATCCCACCCTTAAGTTTTCAACTACTCCTTGTTGCTGCAACTCCCGGATCGCTTTTCTGACAGTTTCTGGGCTACATCCTGCTTTTTTTGCGAGTTCCGCGTAAGAGGGGAGTTTTTCTCCCTGTGCATATTCTCCATGTAAAATACGAAAGAAAATCTCATTTGCAAGGCGTAAATATATTTTTTCTCGAACATCAATATCCCAGCCCATAGAATTGCCCCCTATATTTGTGATTGATATAGACCTGTAAGCCATAAATACACTTCATCCAATGAGCCGCGATTGATACTATATATCCTCCGTTTTTCTACTTGACGACAGCAAATTAAGCCACTCTTTAGCAACAGGGAAAGATGATAAGAAATCGAGGCAGGTGTTATCTGAAAATATCCTGCAATCTCTCCCGCAGAGTGGGGTTTTTGGTTTAGCTGCATTAAAATTTCCCGTCTGGTTTGATTTGATAGTGCATGGAATTTTTTGTCCAGTGCATTTTTGCGTTCATTTCTCATGACACATCTCCATTGTTTCCGATAATAGAATATTACCATTATGGAAATATAAAGTCAATAGAAAACGCCCTTGTATCCACAGGGCGTTTTCTCTCTATTCGTCTGCTTTATGCTCCGGGGAGATTATCAATCCAACGGTTCTTAATTTGCGATCCGGCTCTGGTTTGTTATCTTGCAGCGGATATAAGATTTGAGCAATATCCGATACCACTTTTTCCAGTTCTTCATCCGTCAAATAAACATGGGAAAGGCTAAGACCAGACCGATCCTTTTTTATATCAATTCCCGGTGTTTCGCAATATTCTTGAAAAATCTTGGCGAAGGTTAAAAAATACTGAAAGAACATCTGCATATAAATGGCGCCAGAATTTTCTCCGAGAACTGATGGAGGATCAGACGGGTCAAAAGTTAATGCGTAAGTCTTTTCAACCGTTCCGCGTATTGGTGTTTCATTAACAATTTTCAATAGTCCATCATCGGTCATTCGCTTTAAATTACGATAAAGTGTAGTTTGAGGAATATCCGAGCATTTTTCAGCCAGATACTTCGCGGTAACTTCCCCCCGACGCATTATTTCTATCAGCAGGCGGCTCTTGGCCGGATTTGAAATACATTCCATAATCTTCTCATTCAAATTCTTGCTGCCCATGTTCAACCTCCTTTTGTGAAAATATTACCACCGTGGAAGCAAAAAGTCAAGCGAGGGTATTGCTTTTTTATTTCCATTATGGTAATATAACCTATGCGGGAATAATAAGGTGAAAATACCGATGCCCCGCAAATACAGATACGAATTATAACAGTAGGAGGTAAATTGGTATGTCTTTGTTGCAGGAAATGTTTCCGCTTCTTATTCCCATCTTTGTGATTGATGTGATCCTTGCCGTGGCCGCTGTCCGGCATATTCTCCGGCATCCGCATTATCGCTTTGGGAACAGGGCCATGTGGCTTGTAATCTCTCTGGTTATCCTTATGTTTGGCCCGATTATCTATTTTGTTTTTGGGAGAGGTGAGGAAAAATGAATGTGCTTTCTATCCGCAATCTATCTAAAAGCTTCGGACAGCAGCAAATTATAAAAGATCTGAATATGTCTGTTCCAGAGGGGAGCGTTTTTGGCTTCATTGGACAAAACGGTGCAGGAAAAACAACAACAATGAAAATGGTTTTGGGGCTTTTGCAGCCCGATCAGGGAGAAATCCTTGTGTGTAATGAACCGGTTCGCTTTGGGCAGACCAAAACAAATCAGTATATTGGATATTTGCCGGATGTGCCGGAATTTTATAACTATATGACTGCCATGCAGTATCTTACACTGTGCGGAGAAATTGTTGGCCTTCCCAAAGAAAGCATTTCTCAAAAGGGAAAAAAGCTACTTTCCCTTGTCGGTCTTGATGGCGTAGAAAAGCGCGTTGGCGGTTATTCGCGTGGTATGAAACAGCGCCTTGGAATTGCACAGGCGTTATTGGCTGATCCTAAACTGCTGATTTGTGATGAACCTACCAGCGCCCTTGACCCGGTGGGAAGAAAAGAAATCTTGGACATTCTTTATAAAATCCGTGGGACAACAACGGTTTTGTTTTCAACGCATATTTTATCCGATGTGGAGCGCATTTGCGATCATGTGGCACTCTTGAATGACGGTAATATCGCTGTTGGCGGAACACTATCAGAGATTAAGGCGCTGCACAGCCATGACAGCCTGTTAATTGAATTTTCAGCCGAGGCCGATTTACAGCATTTCAAAGAATGTATGACAGGACAATCGCTCCTGAACGGATCAGAAGAAAAGGGGCGGGAAATTGTAATACACAGCCGGGAGATGAAAAAGGCCCAGCATACCATCTTCTCCACTTTAGCCGAAGCAGACCTTGTGCCGGTCAAGGTGGAACTTATGGAGCCGTCGCTTGAAAGCCTGTTTTTGGAGGTGATAAAATGAAAGGCTATATTGCATTTGTAAAAAAAGAGTTTGTAGAAAATCTAAAAAACTACCGCTTTTTAATCCTGTTTGCAATCTTTGCGATTTTCGGAATGTCCAGTGCTTTTCTGGCAAAATTCACGCCGGAAATTATAGCTGCATTTGGAGCCGGATTAGAAATCACCGAGGAACCTGTCGCCCTTGACGCATGGCAGCAATTCTTTAAAAACATATCCGGCATTGGATTTAGCGCATTTATCATTCTGTTTGGAAGCTGTATGTCCAGTGAGTATTCCAAAGGTACATTGCTACTGCTGGTGACAAAGGGATTGGCAAGGCCATCTGTGATTATGGCAAAGTACACCGTAGCAGCAGTATCTATGACGGTTAGCTTTTGGGTGAGCTTTGTAGGTGCCTATGGATATACCTATTACCTTTGGCCGGATGCTTCACTTTCAAATGTTGTACCGTCTGCGTTTTTTATGTGGATGATTGGATTTCTCTATCTTAGCATCCTCATACTCGGTTGTGTTCTATTCAAGCAGACTTTTACAAGTATCCTGTTTACTGGCGGGATTGTAGCCCTGTTCTCTGTTTTAAGTGTTGTAAAACCGTTATCTGCCTTTAACCCGGTTGTCCTCACTTCACGAAATGTTGACCTGATTTCAGGTGAGATTTCAATGACGGAGTTTCTTATTCCATTTATTGTTTCAGTGGTTTTATCTGTGGTATTTTTAGCGGTAGCAATCAGGGCATTTAATAAAAAACAACTGTAAGTCTGCACATTTTCTCCGATGACATCCTGATATTAAGATAATGGAGTGAACGAATAAATCAGTTTTTGGAATTATAAAATGAAGGCAAAACGCATATCACATCATTCCCGGCGCATCCTATGAACAATAGAATGTAATAGGGTGATGTGATATGCCGAATGTAAAAGATTGCCCTGGATTTGAAACCTTCGGAGCAGATGTTCAGCAGGCGCGTGAAGCTGTAAAAATGTCCCGCCGGGAGCTGGCCGAAAAGATCAGTATCGACCCGCGCTATCTTGCCAATATCGAGCTGTGCGGCACAATTCCAAGCGTGCCGGTTGTGATGCAGCTCATCCGTATTTGCAAGCTGCCCGCAGAACGCTACTTCACCCCGGAGCTGCTTCGGGAGGACAGTGAGCAACGCCAGCGGACAAGCCACAAATTACAGCTTTGCCCGGAGAAGTATCTGCCCATTGTGGAAGGTGTCATTGACGGAGCCATCAAATTGAAAGATGCGGATGATGAGAAGGAGGATGTGTAAGCGTCCTCTTTTCTCATTTGAAGAAATACCGCCCGAAAGGGCATAAATACGGGGTACGAGAAACCGGCAAGCAATTCCTCTGGCTATCCATTTAGCCAGAGGATGCTTGTTGGTGCACACCCCAAACCCCATTTGAACGCAGAAGTCCCTTCTGCGGCTGCGCGTTCTACGAACGCTTTGTAAAATTATGACCACAGCCTGCTCAACGCTGGCTGTGGTCTTTTTCACGCCCGGCCTCGGGCGCTTCCATGTTCAGCACCCGGTCCACGTTGGCCTTGACGGTCAAAAGCTCCCGCATCTTGTCACGGGCGCGGCGGTATTCTGGATACAGTTTTTTCTTTTGGCTCAGCACCTCTGCATACGCAGCGTTCAAATCTTTGACTTTGGGCAGCTTCTTCAGGCCCAGCTTGTCGAAGGCATCTTTAGCCGCCTTATGCAGGGCGATCTCCTCCCAGTGCTCTTCCAGAAACTTTTTGCTGTATCCCGCCTTGCGGTAGGCCACATAGGTATCTCGGGTCTTGGCGTAGTTGATAATCTGCGTCCGCAGGGTGCCGATCTCCTCCATCCGCTTTTCCGCTGACTTGATCTGCG
>OERA01000079.1_pt1 | contig 17601 bp, 15 predicted proteins | sample 1539901 | NCBI WGS metagenome assembly OERA01 (sample SAMEA3891873, study PRJEB23780) | metagenome | biome: terrestrial biome; feature: animal house; material: Caecal content | place: Italy | collected 2015-05-05
TGATTGACGCCGTCTGTGGCGGAGCAAAAGGTGTAGAAAAGGTGTAATTTCAAATCCCCTTCTCTGCACCTTGTTATGCACCGTTTCGTAAAGCGCTCTATATTGTGGAAGTTTAGTCCAGCGGCTTCATCGTGGGGAACACCCTTCTACCCTCTTCATCCGGTTTCATCACGCCTTGTACGGTCGAAAAAGTGCCGTTTTCACGAGGTTTTTCTAACTTTTTGGATTCCATAGTGTGTCCTCCTGTGCCGTCTGGTTCGGGGCAAAAGTTGTAAAAAAGTTGTAGAAAGTTGTATTGGCACGAAATCGGCTCAATGACGACTTAAAATTGGCACAACGAATGGCTACATTGTTTTCAAAGGGAACATTTTGAAAACCGCCCCACTTACAGTAAAAACTGCACGAACTTTGTATAGGATTGCCAAGCAAATCCATACATAAACAAGTATAGCATAAGTCTCAAAGATATTCAAGTCAACGGTTTTTTCGTTGGCGAACTCAATTTCATACCTTATATATAAAAAGGAGAAAGCCATGCCAACCTATCAATTACAAATTAAACAGGTGGTGGACTACCCACGCTGCCGGATCTACCGGCAGTTCGTCCGCTTTCTGATGGAGGACCGGAGCATTCGCGTAAGCGGAGGCTCCGGCCTTTTTTATTTTACGGTACTTTGCAGCTACGCAAACTTCCGCACCTCATACCGCCGCATCGACGGCATCAGCTATACCGTCTACCCCGGCGAGTGGGTCTGCACCCTCAAGGAACTGTCCCAATGGTTCCGCACCCGGTTCCAGTGTCAGGCGCTGGCCGTGCTGGAACGGCTGCAGAAGCAGAACCTTATTTCCTTTCAGGCCCTGGGCCGCGGAAATGTAGTCCGCTATAAGATCTGCGACTGGGCGCGGCATAATACGGTCCTGGAGTACAATGCCCCCTGCCAGAAGGACACCGGCTTTTTCTTCCTGCCGGTTTCTGTTGCTACCGATCTTATCAGTTCAGACCGCTGCTCCGAGATGGACATTGTGCTGGACCTGTGGATCTCCGCCATCTACAACGACAATCAGGTGCAGGGATCAGACCTGGGGCCAGTGGTCTATTTCCGCAACGGCACCGGCAATCCCCTTGTTACCTACACGGAGCTGGCTGCCCGCTGGGGGCTGTCCCGGGCGACAGTCGGCCGTGTCCTGAAAAAGCTGGCCGCGCTGGACTATCTCTCCCTCATGTCCTTCCCGGGCCGGCATGGCAGCGTAATCTATCTGCAAAAATATCTGTCCACCATGTTTGAGATCTCGGATGTGATGGTAGATAAAGAGGAGGTCGCTATGACGCTTAACATACGCCTGGAACTCCCGAAGGAGGACAGCGCAGGCCACGACGCTCCTGCCTTGGAGCATGAGGTCATCGTTTCAGATGAACTCGCCAGCGTTTCAAAATCGCACATTGAAATTATCCTTCAGAAAATGGCGCAAATCCTGATGGCACAAGGGATTTCGTGCTTTGGCTGCCCGCTCTCTCGCTACAAGTTATATCCCTTATCGGGCGACTGCCGGGAAGATTTACTCCCCCGCGCGCGAGAGCAGTCCCTGATGCGTTTTGGCCTTGCTGTTCTGTGTGGGAACAAGCAGGTCGCCACTTTTGAACTTACACTCTCTCCCTCGGCGGAGAATTGAACAGGAGGTCTTACCATGAAGAAATTTGTTGAAAAAGATGTCGCAGAGAACCCTCTGTACCATGATACCTGGAAACTGCTGAAAAAATACCGCGATGTGGTTTGGAGCTTGGAGATTTCCGTCCAGCATGTGCGGGCCAAGTTCGAGATCGAATACGGCACTTCCATCGAGGAATTTCTGGATTCCGTCTACCTGGCCGGCGCAGACCTGAACGGGAGCGACATTGAGCACCATGCCAAGTGCATTGAGCGCAGCCACAAGATGCTGAAGCTCCTGGATTCGGCAGTCGAATTGCTCCGCACCCGCCATAAGAACGGCGAGGCGTATTACTGGCTGCTGTACTACTCCTTCCTCTCCCCTCAGCAGCTGAAGAATGTGGAGGAAATCATCGAGAACCTGCGCCCACATATCCGAGACATCTCCTTCCGCACCTACTACCGCAAGCGGCGGGAGGCCATTGAAGCCCTCAGTTCTGTGCTATGGGGCTATACCTCCAAGGACAGTCTGGATGTGCTGGAGCAGTTCTTCCCGGAGCCGAAATCCTCCGAGAAACAGGCGGGCAAGTAATTGGCACAATTCGGGACTGAAATTGGCGCGTTCCTGCCCTTGAGCCGTAAATCCCTATGTGTTAGACTGAATATGCTCAAACTTGCACCCAAAACTGAATACAGGCAGTGAACAGCACCTTTTTCGAGGTGCTTTTTTGCTGCCCAAACGGTCTTTGGCCTGAGAAGGAGTCCACATCTGCACAACGGATGCGGGCTCCTTCTTTGCTTTTTGAGCAATGAACATCACATTTGGATTGGAGGTCCGCAAAATTGAAAAAACTGAGAACACCTCAACAGCAGCGGCGGGAAGATGACAGTAGCCCGCCTCGTCGAGTTTCCATCGGCCGGATCGCCTATACGGCGTTCCTCTGTGTGATGATGGCGATGATGTTCTGTCAGCCGGCATTTGCTGCAACCGATGTTTGGACGAAGGCCAAGGAAATTATGCAGGATGTCTACACGCAGATCCTCGCCATCTCCACCATTGCGGCCATCGTGACCGCCTCGGTGGCGCTTCTGCTCATGAACTTTTCGCGCTCCGGCCGGACAGTCGATGAGAGCCGGGCGTGGCTGAAGCGCATCTGCATTACCTGGGCCGTCCTCAATGGTCTCGGATTCATCATGGCTTATGTGACGCCTCTGTTCTCTGGTGGTCAGTGGACAGGCTGATGGCCGCCGCAATATACCCACTGGAAGGAGGCGTAAGCTATGGGTATCCTGGATGGCATCGTTGAATGGATCGCGGAGCAGGTAATGGCCGGCCTTGACCTGGTGACCACTTCGGTTTTGGGCGCTCTGGGCTGTGACATGGCTGTGTTTCTGCGGTACTTTCCCGCTGCCGAAACGATGTATAGCGTCTTTGTGGCGCTGGCTGTCGGCATTATCCTGCTGAATTGGGTCTGGCAGCTGTTCAAGAACTTCGGCCTGGGCGCAGGAATTGAGGCGGAAGATCCGGTCAAGTTAAGCATCCGGTCGGTCATTTTCATCCTGCTGGCGCTCTTTTCCGATGAAATCGTCAACATCGTCCTGACCATCGGCGGCACGCCGTATGGCTGGATCATGGATTCGGAGCTGCCGCCCCTCAGCTTTGCCGATTTTAACTCGGTCATGCTGGTGATCATCGGCGTCTGTGCCAATGGCGCTGTTGCGCTGATCACCCTGATCCTCGTCATCATCTTGGCCTGGAATTATCTGAAATTACTGCTGGAAGCGGCGGAACGGTATGTTCTGCTGGGTGTGCTGGTCTATACGGCGCCGGTCGCTTTTTCGATGGGCGCAAGCCAGACCACATCGAACATTTGGAAATCCTGGTGCCGGATGCTGGGCGGGCAGATTTTTCTGCTGATTATGAACGCCTGGTGCCTGCGCCTGTTCACGAGCATGGTTGGCTCTTTTATTGCCAATCCGCTCTCTTTGTAAGGAGGGGCGCTTTGAAAAAATTCAAGAAAATTTTGTTCCTTGCGCTGATGGTTGCTGCCCTCTCCTGCCTGTTTTGTCAGCCTGCTTTTGCCATCTCCGAGGAAGAAGTGCAGGCTCAAGTGGACGCTGTAGGCAAGGAGACGGTTTCCGGCAATGTCCTGATCTGGTTCATGTGTGCGATAGGCTTCTTGAAGGTATCGCAGAAAATCGACTCGTTCATGGCAAGCCTGGGCGTCAATGTAGGCCACACCGGCGGCAGTATGCTGGCTGAGGCCATGATTGCGGCCAAGGGCATCGGCGGCTTTAAGAACTTTTCCAGCCACCACTTTGGCGGCGGCCGCAGCAGCAGTTCCACCCATGTCAATGCCAGCGGCGGAGGCGGCCGGGGCGGCGCCGGGTTTGGCGCAGGCTTTGCCAGCGGCGGTCTGGCAGGCGTAATCAAGCGGAATGTCACGAACAACGCCATCAAGACGGCCACAACGCCCTCGGACGCCAAACCTTCAGGTCTCGGCGGTCTTGTGGGTGGTGCTGCTGGCGGTGTCGGCGGCCACATTTATTCTTCCTCGGTAAGCAAGGGCGGCAGTTTCGCCAATAATGTCATCGGTTCCGTGGCTACCGGGAACATCACTCAAATGGGCTCGATCACCGGCGAAAAGGCCGTTGAAGCCCTGCACTCCTATATGGGCCACACGGCACTTGGGCCTGGGGCAGAGAATATCCCCACCTACCAGAATGTCGAGATCGGCGGCGGCCGTATCACCGGCACGGAGGTCACGCCGGAACACCCGGAGGGCATTGCCTTCGGTATGTACCATGCGGACCAGTATGTTGCGCCGGAGGGCCAGTACACGACCGTTCATGCAGTAGACGGCACCGCCTGGTATAAGCAGTATGCAGTGGACGCTGTGGACAAGACGCCCTACATGGCGCCGGACGGTTCGATTGCCTACAATGAGTCCATCGTGAAGAAGCTGCCGCCCACCCCCAAACGAAAGGATAAGATCTGATGGCTGAAGAACGCAAGGACAGCTTTGCTGAAACGGTAGACACTGCGGCCTCCGCAGCGCATACGGTCAAGAGCGCCATCAAGGCCGGCAAGGCGATTTCCGGCGCGGCCAAGGGCGCTGCCGCCGGCGGTCCCTATGGGGCTGTGGCCGGGGCGGTTTGGGCCGGGCGCAAGCATATCGGCAAGATCATCGCCGTCATCATTACTCTGCTTTTGCTGCCGGTCCTGTTTGTTTTGATGCTGCCCGGGCTGATTTTCGGCGGTTTGATCAATGCCTTTTCGCCGGCGGACACGGAACAGCCTGTCCTCAACAGCGAAACTGCTATCGTGGAGAACGCCAACGACATCACATTTACCATCAATTCCATCTTGGGCGAGGCACTGGACGATGTGATAGCCCGCATTGAAGCGGACTTCGCCTCTTCCGGCGCTGACCAGATGGAGATCAAAAATCCCTATTCGGCCGGTCCCGTCTATAACGCCAATCTCATCGTCTCGCAGTATTGCGCTGCCCGGGATGAGGATTTTGAGAGCATTTCGCTGGATGATCTGGCCGCTGTCCTGCGGGAGAACAAAGAGCATCTCTACTCTTATACCAGCGTGCGGGAGAGCCGTGAGGTCACATCGGAAGACCCGGAGACCGGGGAGGAAACCACAACCACCGAGATCTGGATGGTCTACACCATCCGCTACAACGGCGAGTCTTATCTTGCTGACCATATTTTTGCGCTTACGGACGAGCAGAAAGAGCTTGCCTCCGATTATGCCTCAAACCTGAGCATGTTCCTGGGGGACGGCCTGCTGCAGAACCTGACGGAATGGACTGGAAACAGCATCCCCTCTCTGGGCGATGTTACCTTTACAGACGGCGTGACGCCGGTAGTCTATTTCAACCAGCTGGACGAGCGTTATGCCAGCCAGCCCTACGGCACCGACAATATCGGCGGCTACGGGTGCGGGCCTACCGCTATGTCCATTGTGGTATCCTCCCTCACGGATGAAACTGTGGACCCGGTGGCGATGGCTCAGTGGTCTTACGAAAACGGCTACTGGTGCAAGAGCAGCGGCTCTTATCACGCTTTGATCCCCGCCGCCGCTGAGGCATGGGGCCTGCCGGTATCCGGCTGCACGACTTCCGAGCCCCAGCGGATACTGGACGCCCTGGCTGAAGGAAAGCTGGTGGTGGCGATTATGGCAGAGGGCCATTTTACTTCATCCGGGCATTTTATCGTTCTCCGTGGCGTGAAAGACGGTCAGATTATGGTGGCGGACCCGGCCAGCTACAAGCGCAGCGAACAGCTCTGGGATCTATCCATCATCCTAAACGAAGCAAGCCGCCGTGCTGGAGCAGGCGGTCCTTTCTGGATCATAGGCTGACCTGCCCCTCGGCTGCGGAAACGAGGTAATACATGAGCAACAAAAACGACCATGATACTTATATCATACCGCCGAATTTTATAGAAACAGGCACCTTTTTCGGCGGTATGTTCCGTGCGCGGAATGTGATCGAGGCCGGCATCCTGGTGTTTGCCATCGGGGCGCCGGTTTTTCTGTTCCTTCCGTTTGGGCTGACCACCCGCATCATTATTTTGTGCCTGACCGCTCTTCCGGTAGGGCTGGTCGCTTTGATCGGCATATCCGGTGAGAGCCTTTCGCAGTTCCTGGTCATCTTTTTGAAGTACCTGCGGAACCGCCGCGTTGTCGGCGGTGACGGTGAGCAGCCGGAGGATAAGGCGGCGCCCTCCAAATCGGCCGGCAAGCATCTCAAGCAGCGGCCTCCCAAGGAGAAAAAGCCCAAGGCCCCGAAGCGCCGGCGGTCTGGCGAGGCAGATTTCCCGGCTGAATTCGATGAAGTGCGCAGCTATGAGATCCGTGAAAAGCTGCGGCCCAAGAAAAATGCCAAAAAGGAGCGTCCTGCCAAGGCTAATAAGGCGAAAAAGAAAGCAAAGAAGCGCCCTGAAAAGGGGCGCCTGCCTAAACGCCCTGCCCATGTCAAGGAGCAGAAGCCCGCCTGCCTCAATCCGGTGGCGGATTATCTGCCCATCGAGAAGGTAGAGAACGGCATTATCTACACCAAGGACCATCGGTTTGTCAAGGTGGTCGAGGTTGTCCCTATCAACTTTATGCTGCGGAGCGCCCGGGAGCAGAGGAATATCATCTACTCCTTCGTTTCGTACTTGAAAATCTCGCCCGTCAAGCTTCAAATCAAGGTCCTGACCCGCCGCGCGGACATCAACCGCCACCTGGACACGGTGCGCCGGGAGATGGCCCATGAGGAAAACGAGCAGTGCCGCTTGATGCAGGAGGATTACCTGAACTTTGTGCAGCAGGTCGGCTCCCGTGAGGCTGTTACACGGCGGTTCTTCCTGATTTTCGAGTATGAGCCCTGGGCCAATACCCGGCGGTCGGAGCAGGAAGATGAAGCAATCCAGTCCCTCCAGAGCGCCGTCCATACGGCCTCCAATTATCTGCGCCAGTGTGGAAACGAGGTCATCGCCCCTGAAAACGAGGATGAATTTACCGTTGATGTCCTCTACAACCTGCTGTGCCGGAACGAGAGCGCCGTCAAGCCGCTGTCGGTACGGGCGCAGGAGGTGGTGGCGCAGTATATGGAGCATGGCCGGGAAAGTGAGATCGACCATATCCCGGCGGCGGAGTTTGCCGCCCCCCGAAGCATTGATTTTTCCCATGGACGCTATATCTGCATGGATGGACTGTACTATGCCTATCTGCTGATTCCTTCGGACGGGTACAAAACGCAGGTGCCCGCAGGCTGGCTGAGCCTGATCGTCAACGCCGGCGACGGCATCGACATGGATATGTTCCTTGCCCGCCAACCTAAAGAACGCATCATCCAGCGGGTGGGCCAGCAGCTCCGTATCAACCGCTCTAAAATCAAAGACGCCAGCGACACCAATACAGATTTTGATGACATCGACGGCGCTATCCGGAGCGGATATTTCTTGAAGGAGGGTCTTGCCAACAACGAAGATTTTTATTACCTGAATCTGCTGATTACTGTGACAGCCCCCTCTGTGGAGGATTTGGAGTGGAAAGTCAGCGAAATGAAAAAACTCCTGCTGTCGCAGGATATGAATGTCAGCGCCTGCCATTTCCGTGAAGAGCAGGCGTTTCTTTCTGCCCTCCCGCTGGTTTCCATGGAAAAAGGGCTTTACGAGCGCGGCAAGCGCAACCTGCTGACGGGCGGCGCGGCCAGCTGCTATCCCTTCACCTCGTTTGAGATGTGCGATGACAATGGCATTCTTTTGGGAGTCAACAAATATAACAGCTCTCTGATTATCGTGGATATTTTCAATTCCGCGATCTATAAGAACGCCAATATGGCGATCCTGGGCACCAGCGGTGCCGGTAAGACCTTTACTCTTCAACTGATGGGGCTCAGGATGAGGCGCAAGAACATCCCCGTTTTTATCATTGCGCCGCTAAAAGGGCACGAGTTCCACCGGGCCTGTGCCAATGTGGGCGGAGAATTTATCCAGATTTCCCCAGCAAGCCCGCATTGTATCAATGTCATGGAGATCCGCAAGGTGGATCGGTCGGTCAATGAAATGCTGGACGGCCCCGGTATCCAACTCTCGGAACTGGCGTCGAAGATCCAGCAGCTGCACATTTTCTTCAGCTTACTCATTCCCGATATGAGCCATGAGGAGCGGCAGCTTCTGGATGAGGCGCTGATCCGCACCTACAATGCCAAAGGCATTACCCATGACAACGCCTCTCTGGAAGACCCGGCCAATCCGGGCCACTACCGGGAGATGCCGGTGCTGGGCGACCTGTATGAGATTTTGAAGGCCGCCCCGGAAACCACACGAATGGCCCATATCCTCAACCGTCTGGTGAACGGTTCCGCCAGCACCTTTAACAAGGCCACCAATGTGCGGTTGGATAACAAATACACCGTACTGGACATTTCCTCCCTCACCGGCGACTTGCTGACTGTGGGGATGTTTGTCGTGCTCGACTTCGTGTGGGACCGCGCCAAAGCCGACCGCACCGAGGAAAAAGCCATTTTTATCGACGAGTGCTGGCAGCTTCTTTCCGGCGCCGGCGCCACGGGCACCCGGCTGGCCGGCGATTTCGTACTGGAAATTTTCAAAACCATCCGCGGCTATGGCGGTTCAGCGGTCTGCGCCAGCCAGGACCTGAACGACTTTTTCAATCTGGACGAGGGCCGTTTTGGGAAAGGCATCATCAACAACAGCAAGACCAAGATCATCCTCAATCTGGAGGATGACGAGGCAGAACGGGTCCAGGAGACCCTGCACCTGTCCGACGCGGAAACGATGGAGGTCACCCACTTTGAACGCGGCAACGGCTTGATTTCCACCAATAACAACAACATCATGGTGGAATTTAAGGCCAGCCCGCTGGAAAAGGACCTGATTACCACCGACCGCCGCGAGCTGCGTGAAATTTTGGAGCGCAAACGCCGCGAGCAGGAATCTGCGTAGGTTCAAATGATATATATGCGAGGTGAATCCCATGTTTTGATGTACCGCGCTGGGTGTGCGTCTATATGACGCCTTCCATGAAGAAAAGCGCCGGTTTGACGCCCAGATGGCGTCTTTCCGGCGTTCCAATATTCGATAAGGCGTTCCGATGACGCCTTGATGACGCCATTTGATAAAGGAGGTGAGCCCCCATGAAGACCAGGGCTGAAATCTATGGAAATGAGGCTGCGGACTTGCTGCGGACGGTCACAATGTACCCTGGCCTCAGTGAACAGCAGCTTCTTTGTTTTCACCCTGGCAAAGAAGATACGGCAAAGGCCCTGCTCTCCCACCTGGAGAGGCAGGGCCGCATTTTTCAAACAGAGAGCGGCGGCTATTTCCCGGCCGGCCAGTCAGCAAAAATTGACCGGGCGCTTGTCCGGGCAGTATGGGTCCTGCTGGACTTCATTCAGCGGGCCGATTACCATGCTCCCGCTGATTTTCCTGTCAAGCTCGTTTTCTTTGCCGATGGCGAACTCTACGAGGTGGCCTGCGTTGAGGACGGGCAGGAGGCGCTTGTCTGCCATGCCCTTCGGGGCAATAAGGGCGGCAGCCGCCGCATTATTCTGGTCGATTCACCGGCGCAGATCGCCAAAATCGACTGTCCCGGCATTTCCGGGTTCTGCACCGTAGAGGAAAACGGCCAGACACACTATTTCAAGAAAGCAGGAGGCACATGATTGGACCGAAAACTTATATCCCGCCGGATCGGGAGCATTCTTGATGATATATCCCGGCTGAGCAACGCGCTGTATGCGATGGACACCACCGACATCCAGCGTTACCCCGATAACTATGAGACTCTTTCCACCGATGCCGCGCTGCGGGCAGAGCGTATCGCCTGCCGGCTGCGGCATCTAATTTATTCCAGCACGACGATCCGCAAGGGCGATTATCTTAAATCCGCCAGTGTGATGCACGGTATCACCATCACCTATGAAAACGAGGTTCTTGCGGTGACGCTGCCCAGCCTTCTGCCAAAGCGCAGGCAGCGGCAGAGCGCCGAGTTTCTGCTGGACCCCCTCTATTTTGCCCTGGAGCAGTACGCCAAAGAGAACACTTTGCCCCACTACCGGGAATGTGTTGTCTGCTTCGCCCAGGTGTATGACCAGGCGCTCCCCACCAGGCGGGTGCGCGACTATGATAATCTGGAGGAAAAGCAGATTTTAGATCTGCTGTCCTCTTTTGTAATGGCTGATGATACCGGCCTGCTGTGTGATGCCTATAACACCGCCGAGCTGGGCGAGCAGGACTGCACGATGATTTTCGTCATGGAGAAGCACCGCTTTCCCGGTTGGCTTGCAGAGCATAAATCAAGCCTGAAATCCATCTCGGATTTCTGAGCATTTTGGACCCCTTGCGGCCCGACATCCCGCAAAGCCGCTGAAAGCCCCGGATTTTCGGGCTTGCGGCCACTTGGGAGAAGCTTTATTTTACCGAAGTTCTCAGTCATTACGGTAAAAATCCAGCACCGACAAAGGAGGTGATCCCTTGGGAAAAGCAGCCGCACTTTTCCACAGCCGGATACGCTCCCGTTCCGGCTTTTATCGCTGACCGCCATCTCTGGAGAGTTCCCAACCAGCCAGCTGAACCGTCTCCCGGCCAGCCCCTACTATTTGGAGGCGGTCGTGACCTCGCTTAAAAAGAGCGGGCTGCTGCGGACCTACTACCGCGACAGGCTCCGGGGCTATCGGCTGGGGGCAAAGGCCAAGGCCGCCCTGCTGGACGGCTGGCCGGAGCGTTTCTCTCCCTACCTGACCGGCGACACCGACACCAACCGCCTCAAGAGCGAGGTGAACCGGCGGCTCCGGCTCCACCGCCTCGCGGAAACCTATGTCACGATGGACAATGCGGGGATCGGGCTCTTTCAGGATGAAAAGCCGAAGGTCTTTTCGCCGCAGGGCTATTGTGGCGAAGCCATCGAGTATCCCGCCTTTTACAGTTCCCGTGAGGTCAAGGAAATGGGGATCGACACCACGCAGGTGCGAAGCTCCCGGTTCGCAGGGGTGCTTCTGGCGCCCACCGGCATTTTTGTCACCTACAACAGCAGCGCAGCCCTGATGAAATGGCGCTGCAAGTCTGAGATGCGGGTAAAGGCGCTGATGTGGAGTGTCCTGTGCCAACAGCGTCTGGCCAGTCAGTACCGCGCCGAAGATGTGCATGGGCTGGTGCTGGGCGACAGCATGGAACTGGCCTACCAGATGCTCACCAGCACCGGCGGGGCCAAGCACGACTATTTCATGCTGGACGGCAGCTACGACCATTTTTATTTTCTCACAAATAACCACCAGGGGGAGGTGATCCTTGCTTTACTGTGTGACCCCTTGAAAACCGCAGAGCTTAACCGCATTCTGTCCCAGGGCTTGATTGCCGGGAACGCCGGAAAGGCCATTGAGCAGGATGCTGCGGAGCAGGACGGCACGCCGGTGCTGTTCGGCTACTCCTGCGACTTGCCCCGGATCGCACGCTTTAACACCTCCCTCGACCTGATGGAGCGCCCCGGCACGCTGATCTGTTTTGACTTCCAGGCAGATGTGCTGCGCCGCTACTGCGGCGGCCGGGTCCGCTTTCAAACCATTGATTTCACAAAATTCGAGGGGAGGTTGTTCCCATAGATAAGAAGAAACTCATTGCAGGCCTGATCGCTGCGCCGTTTGCCATCCTTGCGATTCTCTACGCAGGCGGCTTTCTGGGGCAGATATTGGGCAACTACGCGGCATGGAAACAGGGCGGCGGCATCCCCGGAGACGGCACATCTCCGGCGGCAGCGTCGCCCGATTTTTTTACCTGCCTGACCTCTGTGCTCCATCCGCCCTATGGGGTGTACGGGGTGCTGATCTGCATTGGCCTGCTGGCGATCCTGCTGCTCATGGTCATGAGGATGGGCTACAGTGATACCGGCGAGTATGACACAGACCGGAACTTTGTCTATTCGGCCAAGGGCACCTATGGCACCTCCGGCTGGATGGGCCGCAAGGAAATGAAGGGTGTGCTGGATCTGGTGCCGGACCTGCGCAAGCACAAAGGTATTGTACTGGGGATGCTGGACGGGAAAGCCGTCTGTATTCCCGAGAATCCCCGTATCAACGGCAACCTGGCCGTGTACGGCTCCAGCGGAAGCATGAAGACCCGTTCGTTCTGTATGAACCGCATCCTTCAGGCGGTGATCCGTGGGGAATCGCTGATCATTTCAGATCCGAAAAGCGAACTCTATGAAAAATCCAGCGAATACCTGCGGGAGCAGGGCTATTGCGTCAAGGTTTTCAACTTGGTGCTGCCGGAAAATTCAGACAGCTGGAACTGCCTTTCCGAAGTGGAAGGGCAGGAACTGATGGCGCAGCTTTTTGTGGATGTCATCATCAAGAACACCAACAGCACCGGCAAGGGCGACCACTTCTGGGACTCCTGTGAGATGAACCTGCTGAAAGCCCTCGTCCTCTATGTGGACCAGAGCTATGCCAAAGAAAACCGGAATATCGGCGAGGTGTACCGGCTGCTGACGCTGAACGGGGAATCCGACTTGGATAGCCTGTTTGATGTTCTGCCGCCCACCCATCCGGCCAAAGCGCCCTACAGCCTGTTCAAGCAGGCCAGCGACACGGTGCGCAGCGGCGTCATCATCGGCCTTGGCTCCCGGCTGCAGGTGTTCCAGTCGGAGCTCATCAAGAAGATCACCACCCGGGATGAGATCGACCTGGAACTGCCCGGCCAGGAGCGGTGCGCCTACTTCCTCGTTACCAGCGACCAGGACAGCACCTTTGATTTTCTGGCAAGCCTGTTCCTGTCCTTTTGCTTTATTAAGCTGGTGCGGTATGCAGACAAGAACTGTGAGGGCGGCAAGCTGCCGGTTCCCGTCCATATCCTGGGGGAAGAGCTCACTGCCTGCGGGACCATTCCGGACCTCTCCCGCCGTCTCAGTGTGATTCGATCCAGAAACATATCCATGAGCTGCGTCTTCCAAAACCTTGCGGGTCTCCAAAACAGATACCCGCTCAATCTCTGGCAGGAAATTTTGGGAAACTGTGATGCGCAGCTGTTTTTGGGCTGCACAGACAGCCTGACGGCGGAATTCATCTCCGAGCGCACTGGTCTGGCCTCTGTGTCAGTGTCCAGTAAATCCAAGCAGCTGGGCACCTGGCGCATCTCCAATTATACGCCGGAATACCGGGAGACCTCCGGCGTCGGCAAACGGCCTGTCCTCACCCCGGATGAAGTGCTTCGTCTCCCGATTACACAGGCGCTGGTTATTATCCGCGGCCAAAAGGCCCTGAAGGTAGAGAAGATGGACTACTCCAAGCACCCGGAATCGTCCAAGCTCCGCGACTGCAAAGCCTCGGCGCACATTCCTGAATGGCGCGAGTTGGAGGAACAAGCGCAGCCGAAACCTGCCGCCGCGCCGCCCCCGGCCCCCAAGCCGAAGGAAAGCGTCCCCAAGAAGCCGGCGGCAAAGAGAAAACCGAAATCTTCCGGTACGCCGGCTGCCCCGAAATCGCCCCCGTCACCGCCTGCTTCCGAGGCCCCGGACGGGATCATCACCACAGACAAGGACTCGATCCTTTCTTAAATTCACAACATAAGGAGGTTTTTACTTATGGCAACCAAGAAAAAAGAATTGCTGGAGCAGGAAAATTCCGCTCCTGAGACCACGGTTCCCGTGGAGAACACTCCGCCCCCTGATGAAGCGCAGGCTGATATGGCGGCGCCCGCTGATGGCGGCGATTTGAATGAGCTGCTGGCCTCTATGGACCAGCCGGATGAAGAGGCAGCCACCATTGAGGATGACGGCAGCCTCCCGGAACTCACCGAAAGCGAGATGTTTGGTGAGGCAACTGCCGATACTGCGGCGGCAGACGCCCTCCCCGGCGAGGACGACACCGCTGTTCTGGCAGAGGGCCCTGACAGTGATGATGGCGAAGGTGCCTCTGCTGTTCCCGCTGATGATGGTGCAGCCGATGTCCCCAGTGAGCCTGTTTCTGGAGCGGCCGAGGAACCGGAACCGCCCAAGCCCAAGCGGGCCACCCGCAGGAAAAAGACCGCACCGGCTGAGAGTACGGAGCCGGCGGAAGGAATTCCCGCAGAAGCAGAGCCTCCTGCGCCGATGGCTCCCGCTGAGGAAGATGTGCCGTCTGATGATAGTGAAGCGGCTGCGGCAGAAGCTCCTGCCTCTCTGGCCGAACCGCTGGCAGAGGCCGCCCCTGCTCCCACTTCTACTCCCAGGCGCACCGCCGCTCCCCGCCGCAGTGAGCCTTCAATCCTGACCATCCGCAGCCGGGAAGATGTGGAGACGCAGGAAGACCGTGAGGACATCATCTGGCATGAGATCCACAACGCCTACCGCACCCGCCGCATCCTCACCGGCAAGCTGGGCGGCATTGAGCAGCTGGACAACCGCAAGACGGTAGCTGTGGTGGACTATAAGGGATTCCGCATCATCATCCCCCTGAAAGAAATGATGATCAATCTGGGCCGCAGCCCCTCCGGCCAGGAATACACTGACCTGATGCTGCGCCAGAACAAGATCCTGGGGAATATGCTGGGCGCCGACATTGACTTTGTGGTGCGGGGCATTGACTCCAAGACCCGCAGCGTGGTAGCCAGCCGCCGGGAGGCCATGATGCGCAAGCGCCAGACCTTCTATTTCGATTTGGACCCGGATGGGATGTACCGCGTCTACGAGGGCCGCATTGTCCAGGCCAGGGTCATCGCTGTGGCGGAAAAGGTCGTCCGTGTGGAGGTGTTTGGGGTGGAGTGCTCGATTTTGGCCCGCGACCTTGCCTGGGACTGGATCGGCGACGCTCATGAGCGGTTTTCTGTGGGCGACGAAGTGCTGGTACGCATCCTCAGTGTGCGGCGCAACAGCCTGGAGGATCTGGGCATCCGGGCCGACATCAAGAGCACTTCGGAAAACACTGACCGGGACAACCTGCAGAAGTGCCGCATCCAGGGCAAATACGCCGGAAAGGTCACCGATGTTCATAAAGGTGTGGTCTATGTCCGGCTCGCCAATGGCGTCAATGCGGTAGCCCACTCCTGCTACGACTATCGGATGCCCGGAAAGAAGGATGATGTGTCCTTTGCTGTCACCCGCCTGGATATGGAGCGTGGCGTGGCCGTGGGCATCATCACGCGGATCATCCGACAGAACCTGTAAAAGCAAAAGTGCCTGGAGAGTAGTGACGAACTGCTCTCCAGGTTTCTTTTTTGTCATTATCAGATCTACCGCTGTATATCTTTATCACATAGGCTTCCTTCCAAATTCCCATTTCAAAGAATTTATTTTGTGTTTGCGTTGATTTTTCACAAAATCTGAGTTATAATATATAAAAATAAAGGTTTAGGAGGTCGCTTATGCTGATTCAATTTAGTGTGGAGAATTTTCTATCCATCAAAGATAAGGTTGTATTATCCCTGCTGGCCAGCAAGGATAATGAGCATCCAGAGCATCTTATCGTGGATGGAAATAAAAGCTATTTGAAGTCTGCTGTCATTTACGGAGCCAATGCTTCGGGGAAGTCCAATGTCCTAAACGCGTTCTGGTTCATGGTAAACTATGTACTGACCTCACATAACCAGCAGCTTCATAAGACCATTGGCCGTTCGCCTTTCAAGTTTGATCCGGAAACGCCAACGCGCCCCAGCAGCTTTGAGGTCATCTTTACCACTGAAGGTATCCGATATGCGTATGGTTTTTCTGTGACAGATAAGGCTGTTACAGAAGAATACCTATATTACTATCCCAACGGCAGACAGGCGCTTATTTTTGAGAGAAAAAATACCAAAGATTTTCGTTTTACGGTGGATATAGATGAACAAAACACGCTCAAGGAGCGCACTTCTGCGAACAAACTCTATTTGTCAGTTGCATCAAACTGGAGTTACTCTAAAGTGATTCCGGTTTTGGAGTGGTTCGCTTCTTGTCAGATCATCACGAAGAATTCCGTGGCGGACGCTTATGGGCTTGAGGCAGAGCAGCTGAAAGATGATGATTACCGGCGTGTGATCGCATCTATGCTGCGTGTTGCAGATTTGGGAATACAGGCTTTGCAAATGCGCGATGCAGAGCCTGCTCCTTCGCAGCACGGTGACAGCTTTGCAAATATTGAGGCCATTCACACGGTACAGGATACCAATGGAAATGCATTATCCTATGCGTTAAATATGGCAGAGGAATCTGACGGCACCAACAGTTATTTCAAACTGATCGGCGTTGTGAAAAAGGCTTTAGACCAGGGAACGCTTCTTGTGGCTGATGAGATGGACGCACATCTGCATCCTCTATTGACCAGGCATCTGGTATCCTTGTTTGACAGCACAGAATTCAATCCAAAGGGTGCTCAGTTGATCTTCACATCTCACAGCACCAATCTTCTTGATCTGGATTTGTTGAGAAGAGATCAAATTTGGTTCACAGAAAAAGACGAACAGACAGCAGCCACCGATCTGTTCTCCCTTTACGATTTTTCCGTTCGCAAAGACACTAAAGTAGAAAAGGGTTATTTGATCGGCCGTTTTGGTGCGATTCCCTTTATCAAGGGAGGGCTGTAAAATGGCACGCGGACAAATTGAAAAGCGTGGGCAGCGGCGCAGAAAACTAAAACCTGTCATTCTGATTGTGACGGAGGGTTCTCAAACTGAACCGAAATATTTTGAACATTATCGCAGCCGCCAGACCAATATTGACATTCGTGTAGTCGGCAGCCGCACCAAAGGAGGTGAAACCGATTACCTTGGCCTGATTCGGAAAGCCGTGGAATATCAAAGTAAAAATCAGATTTCTGCATCAAATGGGGATGCGGTGTGGGTCGTTGCTGACGGTGATGTAAACTATAATAATCCTGATCCTATCGCCGCCAAAGACAACTTACTCTCCAGAGCAAGGAAACTGGCAGATGCAAAGGGAATTCACATTGCGATCTCGAATCCTTGCTTTGAGTTTTGGTATCTGCTGCATTTCCAGTACACAACAAAATTTTTCAAAGATTACCCTGCAGTGATGACAGCCTTGACCGCCTACCTCCCGGATTATGAAAAAGCCGGCGATGTGTATGCGCAGTTATCTGAACATACAACTGATGCGATTCAGAACGCCAAGCGTGTAGAACAATACCATATTCAAAATGACTGCAATAAACCGTTTGGGATTGCCGTTAATCCATTCACCGACATCTATCAACTGATAGAATCACTACTGTAACGGTACTCAGGATTTGAATTAAAGGCCGCATGGGATGCAAAAGCCCCACGCGGCCTTTATGTTTTGCCCTTGAAATCAAATCTCTATGAGTCTGATCTCTCGCCCTTGAACATGGGCATCGCGCAGCGTGAACAGCGTCCCCCCTTTGTCCCGTCCATCATACACCGCAATCACACGTTGCGACTGGGCAACCATATAGCGATTGCGGTTCATGTAGCACGAAGGAACATAGTGGTCGGAGATCACTTTCAC
>OERA01000080.1_pt1 | contig 17569 bp, 12 predicted proteins | sample 1539901 | NCBI WGS metagenome assembly OERA01 (sample SAMEA3891873, study PRJEB23780) | metagenome | biome: terrestrial biome; feature: animal house; material: Caecal content | place: Italy | collected 2015-05-05
TTGCTCATTTTAATCCTTTCCCTATTTCAGTGTCTCTGTTATAGGGAGCATATCACGGCGCCCACCTCGCCGCAGCGGACCACCGAGGCCCCCATGGCGGAGAGGATGTCCTTGCATTGGTCGAAGATCTCCCGTTTGCCGCCCACCATGAAGGACAGGGTGCCGTCGATGGCTTTGGGCTCGCCGCCCGAGACGGGGGCGTCCAGCATCTCGACCCCTTTCTCGGCCAGGGCGGCGGCGATCTCCTTGGAGGCAACCGGGTTGATCGAGCTGCAGTCGATGAAGATGCTGCCCGGCTTCATATGGGACGCAACGCCGTTGTTGGCGCCGCCCAGCATGACCTCCTTGACCTGGGGGCTGTTGGGCAGCATGGTGATGACCACGTCGCAGCTTTCGCCGATCTCAGCCTGGCTCGCACCCCGGGCGCCGGCGGCCTCCAGCTCCTGGATGGGAGCCTGGCTGCGGTTGTTGACCAGCAGATCCGTATATCCAGCCTTGAACAGATTTTTTGCCATGGGCTTGCCCATGATGCCGAGACCAATAAAACCAATTTTCATCGTGAGATTCTCCTTCCTGACCAATAGTATTTTCATCAAACAGTATAGCCGGCGGCCTGCATACCGTCAAGCAGCAGCTCGACCAGGTCGCTGCTGGGCGCGTTGTCGTAGTCCATCGTATCGAACACCTGCTGGTAGACGCCGGTGCCCTCTGCTTTCAGGGTGTCATCTTCAAACAGGGGGTCCAGCTGGAATGCGCAGAAATCCATGACCCGGGCATTCGACTCCTCCACCAGCGGATCGATGGCCCCGGCGGCCTCGGCATAGGCCAGGCCCGCCTTGGAAGCAGGGATGCCGCACTCGGACCCCATGATGGATGCACCGGTATCTTCGTTCAGCAGGAAGTTGATCAGCATGGCAGCCTCGGCAGGGTTCTGGCAGGTCTGGGTGATGGCAAGACCCATAGAAACTTTGGTAAAACCGCCGTTGTAGTCGCCGAATTTGATTTCATCCCCAACGGTGAAGCCGTCCCGGTTATCGGTATCCAGAGCATCCCGGTACTTGGTGGCGGCCGAATCCCATTCAAGGATACCGGCAATTTTACCGGTGATCCACTCGCTGGACTGGCTGGCGGAACTGGAACCATTGTTGCCGTAATATACAGGCAGCGGCATCACGACATGGCGGTCCACCAGGCTGCGCATAAAGTCAAATCCGGTGGCAATCTCTTCCGGAGTATAATTCAGGGTGGAGGTGGCAGGGTCGGCCCACTCCTTGCCGTACATGGATTCCAGATAAAAAACCATCAGGATCATTCGGTCGTAGCCAGGCAGATGCAGGGGGTAATAATCATCCCCCAGGACGGTTTTAAAAGTTTCTCCTGCGTTATACAAATCTTCCAGCGGTTTTGGATAGTCCTCCAAACCTGCTTTGCGGAAAGTCGTCATGTTCCAGTAGAAAATGCGCCCGGTCATTGAGGTGGGCACCGCCTGTTGGGAGTCAGCTACAAAGCAGAGGTCAATGGCGCTCTGATCCCACTGGGAGAAGTCGATGTAATCGCTGTATTCGCGCAGATCGGTGAATACCTGGCCCTGACCCGAATATTTGTACATCCAGTTCCAGTTGATCTGGCAGACATCTTCCGCCACGCCGCCGGCAAATTTGGTGGACATGGTATCTTCCCAACGGGTCCATGCCGAAAAGGTTGGGTTCACCGTGATGTTGCCGTGCTCTTCCATAAAAGCGGCGATGGCTTTCTGGTATGCCTCGTGGCGGGACTCGCCGCCCCACCAGCTCATGCTCAGGGACACTTCGCCGTCGGCGGGCGCGGTGGAAACAGCGGCCGACGAGGCTGCGGTGGTCGAGGTGCTGCTGCCTCCGCAGGCAGCCAGCAGGCCGGCCGAGATGTCAATCAGGTCGAACCAGTGTTCCTTCATCTCGGTGCGGCTGCACACCTTGATGACGGGGGCGACATCCAGCCCGTAGGGAGTGCCCCGGCCGGTCATGAACACCTGCAGGCCAATGCCGCTGGCCAGCTGGCTGGGCCCGCAGACAATGTCACTGGCAGGGGTGGCGGCAAAGATCAGGCCGTGTTTGGAGGGCTTTTCCGCCGGGGAAAGGACCTCCACGATGGGGGAAGTGCCGCTCTTGGCGATGGAGCCCATCGCCTTTTCCACAATGTTGGCAAGGCCGCCTTTTTTGTTGCCCGGGGTGGGGTTGGCGTCCCGGTCGACACCGCCGGCGGCCAGATAGTCGTCGTACCATTTCATTTCGGCGGCCAGCTTGTCCCGCACCCCGGCGCTGACGCAGCGGGCGGCCAGCATGTGCACGCCATCCCGCACTTCGGTCACCTCGCTGAACAGCACCGTTGCGCCGCCCCGCACCAGCATATCGGCGGCATAGCCGGCGCTGGGGTTGGCGGTGATGCCGCTGAAGGCGTCCGACCCGCCGCACTGCATCCCGATCAGCAGTTCGCTGAGGGGCAGTTCTTCCCTGCGGCGCCGGTCGAGCCTTTGCAGCTTGCGGTCGGCCATGTCCAGGATGGCCTGCATCATGGCGTCGTGGCCGGCGTAATCCTGCAGGGTCAGGACGTTTTCGGGGGTGATGTCCTCGGGGGGCAGCACCCGGTCGTAGGTCAGCTTTTCGCACCCGAGGCCCACCACCATGATCTCGCCCCCAAAGTTGGGGTGCCGGATCAGGTTGCTCACCGCACGGATGGGCAGATACGCCAGCGGCGCGTTGATGGCGACCCCGCAGCCGTAGGGATGGGTGACGGCCACCACGCCGTCCACGTGGGGGTATTTCGGCAGCAGCTCTTTTTTGATCCGCTCCACCGCCACTTTCAGCACGCCGGCGGCGCACTGGACGGTGGTGACGATCCCCAGCAGGTTGCGTGTGCCGGCAGGGCCCACCTTGTTGCGGTAGCCCAGCCAGGTGGTGCGGGTGGGGGCGGGCAGTTCCTCCGCCGCCTTGATGCGGGTGCCCCAGGGCATATCGGTCAGGGCCGGGCTTTCGGGCAGGTCGAGCATATGCTCGTTGATCCAGCTGCCGGCGGGAATATCTGCTTTGGCGTAGCCCAGCACCACCCCGTAGCGGACGATCTCGCCGCCGGCGGGGATGTCCCGCAGGGCGATCTTGTGGGCCTGGGGGATGGGGTCCCGGGTGACGAGGCCGCCCTCCAGTTTGGTACCGGCGGGCAGATCGTGCACCGCGACGGCGACGTTGTCATGGTCGTTGATTTGAATGGTCAAGCGTTCCGGCATTGTTTTCACCTCGTTTGAAGATTACAGGCCTGCAAAGTCGGCCACACGGTCCAGGATCTCTGCGGCGTCCTTTCGGGTCACCGGCTGCCCGGGGCCAAAGCGCCCCCGCTCATCCAGAGACATAAAACCAAAATAAAGCGCGCGGGCAATGTTGGTGCCGTAGTTGGCGGGCACCTCCGCCACATCGGCGCAGACCGGCATGGTGGTGGAGGCGTTGCGGTAATTGATCCCGCAGGCCTGCATGGCTACCGTCGCCATTTCCTGGCGGGTGACGGTCTGCTCTGGGCAAAAAAGCCCTCCCTCCAGGGACAGAAAGCCGTTGGCCGAAGCCAGGCAGGCGGCGGTCTCATCGCAATCGGCCGGGCGCGGCCCGGTCTGGTCCGGGTCGGCCAGGGGCAGGAGCATTCGGGCCAGCTCGGCGCGCGTCACCGGCTGCTGGGCATGATCCAGCACGGGGGCGGGCAGCATACCGCGGCAATACAGCCGGGCGGCTGCGCCTTCCGCCCGGGCAGGCAGGACGCGATAGGGGCGGCTGCACACCCGGCATCCGGGCGGATGCTCGGCCCAGAGGCGCAGCCATTGGACCGAAGGCGTGACCAACCGCGGGCCCGTGCCGCAGCCGGTCCAGTGCTGTCCGTCGGAGGAGCACTCCCATTGGAAAAGGAACGGGCTGTCCGCCACACAGCTGTACGCCCTGGCCTCGACTACGGCGCCGGGGCTGGGCGCCCCCAGAATCCGCACCCCATCGGGGCGGAGATAGGATTTGCCGTTGATGACGACCTGTTCGACCACCGCGTCCTGCCAGTTTCTGCCGTGCAGCGGGCGGCGGACGCCGTCGATGACGATGTTGCGCAGCACCAGGCCCCGGATGGGCACCTCCGGAAAGGATTCCAGAAAGATCCCGTAATCCCCGCTGGACGCCCGGATGTTTTCATTTGGCTGTGCCAGCCTGTAAAGCGGCCGGGCACGTATCTTTTCATAGCCGGTCCTTACGAGCTGCTTTGCGGTTGCCAGCGCCTAGGAGCACGGTGTATAATGAAAGCCGGGGCGCCTGGTGTTTTCCGCCAGGCCCCCGGCTTTCCCGCTTTTTCAACCGACCAACAGGAGAAAGGATCGACCCCTATGCCCATTGTGTTCCACCCGCAAAGCCGGACGTTCCATCTGCACAACGCCTCTGTCAGCTACATTTTTAAAGTGCTGCCCAGCGGCCATCTGGGCCAGCTGTACTGCGGCAAAGCCCTGCGGGACCGCCCGGACTTCGACCGCCTGTTCGAGACCGCGCCCCGCTCGATGTCGGTGTGCTACTTCGACGGAGACGACGCCTACTCGCTGGAGCATATCAAACAGGAATACCCCACCTGCGGCGCCGGGGATATGCACCTGCCTGCGCTGGACGCCCAGATGCCGGACGGCAGCCGCCTGCTGGACCTCCGCTACCAGAAGCATACCGTCACGCCGGGCAAGCCGCCCATCGAGGGCCTGCCCGCGACCTATACAGAGCAGGACAGCGAAGCCGCCACCCTGACGGTCACCCTGGCCGACCCGCTGGCCGGCGTCACGGTCAAGCTGTTCTACACCCTCTTTGAGCAGCTGCCCGCCCTGGCACGGCACGCCGAGATCGCCTGCACCGGCCAGGGACCGGTCCAGCTGGACCGTGCCATGAGCCTCTGCCTGGACCTGCCCGACAGCGGCTACGAAATGGTGGAACTGACCGGCGCCTGGGCCCGGGAGCGGCACGTCACCACCCGCCCCCTGGCGGAGGGGGTGCAGGCCGTCTATTCCCTGCGCGGGCACTCCAGCCACCACTTCAACCCCTTCCTGGCCCTCAAGCGCCCCGACTGCGGCGAAATGGCCGGAGAGGTCTATGGGTTCAGCCTGGTGTACAGCGGCAATTTCCTGGCCCAGGCCGATGTGGACCCCTACCACGTCACCCGTGTGACCATGGGCATCCACCCCCAGAACTTCCGCTGGACCCTGCGTCCCGGCGAGACCTTCGCCACCCCCGAAGCCGTGATGGTCTACAGCGACCGGGGGCTCAACGGGATGTCCCAGACCTACCACCAGCTTTACCGCACCCGGCTGGCACGGGGTGTCTGGCGGGACAAGGTGCGTCCGGTCCTGGTCAACAACTGGGAGGCCACCTATTTTGATTTCAACGAAGAAAAGCTGCTGGCCCTGGCTGCCCAGGCCAAGGCCCTGGGCATCGAGCTGTTTGTGCTGGACGACGGCTGGTTCACCCATCGCAGCGATGACCGCGGCGGCCTGGGCGACTGGGAAGTGGACACCGCCAAGCTGCCCGGCGGCCTGAAAGGCTTTGCCGAAAAACTCAACGCCATGGGCCTGCAGTTCGGGCTGTGGATCGAGCCGGAGATGGTCAACGCAGGCACCCGGATGTGGGACGAGCACCCTGACTGGGTGCTGCACCAGCCGGGCCGCCGGCCCCAGCCCAGCCGCCACCAGTATGTACTGGCCTATTCCAACCCCGACGTGGTGGACTTCCTCTACCGCCGTTTGGAGGCGCTGCTGGACGGCGTGCCGGTCAGCTACATCAAATGGGACATGAACCGCAGCATCAGCGACGCCTTCTCCTGCGCCGCCGGCCCCGCGGGCCAGGGCGAAGTGCTGCACCGGTATATCCTGGGCCTCTACCGGCTGTACGACCGGCTCACCAGCCGTTTCCCGCAGATCCTGTTCGAGTCCTGCGCCTCGGGCGGCGCGCGGTTCGACCCGGGCATGCTCTACTACGCCCCCCAGTGCTGGACCAGCGACGACACCGACGCGGTGGAGCGGCTCAAGATCCAGTACGGCACCAGCTTTGTCTACCCCATCTCCAGCATGGGGGCCCATGTGGCGGCCGTCCCCAACCACCAGCTGGACCGCGTCACCTCCCTGACCATGCGGGCCAACGTGGCCTTTTTCGGCGCCTTCGGGTACGAACTGGACCTAACCCAGCTCAGCCCCCGCGGCCAGGAACTGGTAGCACGGCAGGTGGAATTTTTCAAACGGCACCGCCAGCTGCTGCAATTCGGCACCTTCTGGCGGTTGCAAAGCCCCTTTACCCACAACGAAGCCGTCTGGATGACGGTGTCCCCCGACCAAACGACCGCCCTTGTGGGGGATTACCTGATCTTGCAGCAGGTCAACGCCGGCTACCGCCGGGTGCGTCTGGCAGGACTCGACCCCAGCCGGCTGTACCGCGTCACCCCGCTGGGCAGCGGCGCCGCGCCATGCGGCCAGCCCTATACCGCCGGCGGTTGAGGCAGCCTCTACTTTTATAGCCAACTCGACCGTTTAGCCCTCTGGGATCGATCTGATGTTGCCTCATTTCAGTTGACATTCTGCGTACATCTCGCCGTCTTTTCATTCAATTTTTTCATAAAAATCCTTTTTATAGCCCTTTTAAAGTGTTATCCTATATTTAGGGCGTGTTTGAAAACCCAAAATTATTGTTTCTTTCTACCAAAAAGGGGTGCCTACTGTGCCTAAAAGGCTTGAAATACAGGCGAAATCTTGCGGTTTGCTTCTTGATATTTACCCTTTTGGGGTGAATTATTCGGCAATATGGAGGTTTTAAAACAGACTCTAGCAAAGCTCCTGTTCCTTCCCAATTTATCAGAAAGGGTGAAAATCATCGTGCAAAGCCAACATTCAACCGCCTTTCTTGCGCATCTGTCCGAGGATAAGAGCCGTGTGCAGACGGTGCTGGAGCACCTGGAGGGCACCGCGGCCCTGGCCGGGCAGTTTGCTCTCCCCTTTGGGGGCGACGAGCAGGCCCGCCTGGCCGGGATGCTCCACGACATCGGCAAATACAGCGAGGCCTTTCAAAGGCGGCTGCAGGGCAGCAGCTGTACGGTGGACCATTCCACCGCCGGCGCGCAGGAAGCGTTCCGCCTGCGGCAGCCGGAAGCGGCCTTTGCCATTGCCGGCCACCACAGCGGCCTGCCGGATGGCGGTTCTTCCACCGACCGCAGCGAGAGGCCGACCTTATTCGGACGGCTCAAAAAAGCCGTCGAGCCCTGCGAAACCTGGTCCCGGGAGGTCCAGCCCAGCCTTTCAAGCGCAAAGCGCCCGGCGCAGATCGCGCCCGACAATCTCAGCGAAGCCTTTTACACCCGAATGCTCTATTCCTGCCTGGTAGACGCCGACTTTTTGGACACCGAAGCCTTTATGCGGGAAGAGCCTGCGCCGCGCGGCGGGTATGCGCCCCTCTCCGACTTGTTTCAGAAACTGCGGCAGCACATTGCCCCCTGGCTGACCCCTTCCAACGCGCTGAACCGCAAGCGCTGTGAGATCCTGCAGCGCTGCCTTGATGCCGGTCGGGAACGGCCCGCCGGCCTTTATACCCTGACGGTCCCCACCGGCGGCGGCAAAACCGTTTCCTCTCTGGCTTTTGCCCTCGCCCACGCCGTAGCTCACAACCTGTCCCGGGTCATCTATGTGATCCCCTACACGTCCATCATCGACCAGACCGCCGAAACCTTTCGGAGCATCCTGGGGGACGAAAATGTCCTTGAACACCACTCCGGCGCGGACTATTCTGCCAGCGACGATACGGTCGATGCCGCGCTTTACCGCAAATCCCTTGCAACAGAGAATTGGGATGCGCCTGTGATCGTCACCACAGCGGTGCAGTTTTTTGAGTCCCTCTACAGCAACCGGCCGTCCCGCTGCCGCAAGCTGCACAACATTGCCAACAGCGTTGTGATTTTTGACGAAGCGCAGACTCTGCCCGTCCACTCCCTGCTGCCCTGTGTGGAAGCCATCGGGCAGCTGGTGCAGTCCTACCGCGTCACCGCCGTGCTCTGCACCGCCACGCAGCCGGCCCTGCAGCCTCTGTTCGCGCAGCTGGCGCCCCGCCTCTCGATGCAGGAGCTCTGCCCGGACACCTCGTCCCTCTATGACTTTTTCCGCCGCACCACCCTGTGCCAGGCCGGCGCCTTGTCCGAAGAAGAACTTGCCAGCCGGCTGAACACTCAGCCGCAGACCCTGTGCGTGGTCAACCGCCGCTCCACAGCGCAAAAGCTCTATGCCCTGCTGGAAGCGGAGGGACGTTATTGCCTGACCACCCTGCTCTGCCCTGCCGACCGCAAGCGCCTCCTGAACGAGATCCGCGCCCGCCTGCTGGACGGCAAACCCTGCCGGGTGGTCTCCACCTCTTTGATCGAAGCAGGCGTGGACGTAGATTTTCCTGCCGCCTGGCGGGAAGAAGCCGGTCTCGATTCCATTTTGCAGACGGCGGGCCGCTGCAACCGGGAAGGGCTCCGTCCTGCCGCCGAAAGTCTGGTCACCATTTTTCGTCTGGAAGGCCAGCGCGCCCCGGCCATGATCCGGCCCAATGTGGATTCCACCCGCAATGTGCTGTCGCACTTTGCCGATCCGGCCAGCCCGCAGGCCATCGAAGCCTATTTTTCCTTTTACCGCACCCTGAAGGGCGACGCCGCCCTGGATCAAAAGGGGATCCTGGACGCCTTCCGCCGCGGTTACCAGGGCTGTGCCCTCCCGTTTGCCACCGTGGCGGAGCAGTTTCACCTGATCGACTCCCCCACCGTCACCCTCTATCTCTCCCTGCAAGAGAGCCAGCCCTTCATCGCCCAGCTGCAGGCCGGGCGGCCCAGCCGGGCGCTTTACCGCAAATTGGGCCAGTATGCCGTCCAAATTTATCCCAGCCACCTGCAGGCGCTTTTGGACGCCGGCGCGGCGGAGCTCCTGGACGGCGCTTCCTATCGTCTGACCGATCCCTCCCTGTACGACCGGAACGTCGGCCTTTCTCTGGAAGTGGACACCGGCAACGCTCTTTTGATCTGAAACGCCACGAAAAGGGCGGCAAGAGGTCGCTCCTCTTGCCGCCGCTTTTCTACAAAGTACATCCAATTTTTTCTATCCACAGCACTCCCCCCGCATGGGGCAAGTAGGCTGACATTTGTATTATATCTGATTTTTTTCAAAAAGCAAACCGGCTGTCCATTGTTCCGCAATGTCCTACAAAAAAATTATGACAAATTTGGGCAATCCTACGATCTTTTATATTTCTCTTTGTTTTTCGTCCGTTTGTCTTGACAGGATTCTTTTCCCGGTGTAAATTATAGTTACAAATTACATACAATTGAAAGGAGATGTAAGTTGTGATCCAACTGGAGGTCTGGGGGCCTTACGCCCTGTTCAGCAGGCCGGAATTGAAAGTGGAAAAGGTGTCCTATGATGTCCCCACGCCCTCTGCGGCGCGGGGCATGGTGGAAGCTGTCTATTTTCATCCCGGGCTGCGCTGGCGCATCGATCGCATCCATGTCCTGAACCCGATTTCCTTTACCAGTATACGCCGAAACGAGGTTTTAAGCAAGATCTCCGCCCGCAATGTCCGGCAGGCCGCGCAGGGCGGGCGGCAGGAACTGTACCTCGCCACGCCCCAGGAGATCGTGCAGCGTTCTTCGCTGCTGCTGCAGGATGTGCACTACGTCATCGAGGCCCACTTTGAGATGACCAGCAAGGCCGCGCCGTCGGACAACCCCGGCAAGTTCCAGGATATTGTGACGCGGCGGATGGAAAAAGGGCAGTGTTTTACGACGCCCTATCTGGGCTGCAAGGAGTTTCCCGCTTCGTTCCGCCGCTGGCCGGGCGGGCCGATCGAAGCCATCAAAGAGACCAGAGACCTTGGTTTGATGCTGTACGACTTCGATTACACCGACCCGCAAAACATTACGCCCACCTATTTCCGCGCCAGGCTGGAAAACGGCGTCCTCGACGTCCGGAATTGTGAGGTGTTCCGATGATCCTGCAGGCATTGACCCATTGTTATGAAGATCTGCTGAAACAGGGCAAAATCGGCCGCCCCGGATGGAGCCAGGTCAAAGTGGCCTACGGGCTGGATCTGGATGCGGAAGGCAACCTTGTCCAGCTGTTCCATTTGCAGCAGGAAGTCACCCGCGGCAAAAAGAAGGCCCTGGCCCCCCTCGAGCTCCTGCTGCCCGCACAGGTGAAGCGAAGCGTCGCCGTTGCGGCCAACTTCCTGTGCGACAACAGCGGCTACCTGCTGGGCGCAGACAGCAAGGGCAAACCGGAGCGCACCGCCGGCTGCTTTGCCGCTGCAAAGGCCCTGCACACCGAGCTTTTGCAGGATGCCGCCTCCCCGGCGGCCCAAGCCATCGTCCGCTTTTTTGCGCGCTGGGACCCCGCTCAGGCATCCGCCTGCCCCCTGCTGCAGGAGGACTGGGACGATTTGATGAAGGGCGGCAACCTGACCTTCTATTACGGCGGGCACCCGGCTGCGGAGGACCCCGCCGTCCGCGACGCCTGGCAAAACCATTACGACGCAGGCAGTTCCGACGGCGCAGAGGATATCCTCTGCCTGGTGACCGGCCGCCACGCGCCCCTTGCCCGGCTGCATCCCAACATCAAGGGGGTCGCCGGGGCCCAGCCCACCGGCGCGGCGCTGGTTTCCTTCAACGGGCCGGCGTTCTGCTCTTACGAGCATGAACAGGGCAGCAATGCGCCCACCAGCGAATACGCCGCTTTTGCGTATACCACCGCGCTCAACACCCTGCTGGCCGACCGGAACCACGTCTGCCGGGTGGGAGACACCACCATCGTGTTCTGGGCCGACGGCTCCGACAGCGCTTATCAGGACTGCGCCATGTTTGCCCTGTTCGGCGGCGGGGCAGAGGAAAGTGCCGCCTATCAGGAAGCCGATCTTTTCAACGTGCTCAAGCAGCTGTCCAGCGGGACGCCTGTCGACTGGGACGGCAGCCGCCTGGATCCCGGCACTCGGTTCTACATTTTGGGGCTTGCCCCCAATGCCGCCCGCCTGTCGGTGCGCTTTTTCTGGCAGAACAGCTTCGGCGATCTGGCGAAGAACCTCTCCCAGCATTACGAGCGGCTGAACATCATCCGCCCCGCGTACGCCCGGAACACACTGCTGACCATCTGGCGCATGGCCCTTGAGACGGTCCGCAAACCTGCCCCCGGCTCCAGGGCCCCCGAGCCGGCCCAGCGCCTGGCAGGCGATCTGCTGCTGGCGGTCCTGAACAACGCCCCCTACCCCGCCACCCTGCTGAACGGCGTCCAGCTGCGCATCCGCGCCCAGCAGGACATCACCTGGGGCCAGGCGGCCATCCTCAAAGCCTATTACAGCCGCAATTCCCGCGACGAACAACTCAAGGAGGTCATGGACATGAAACTGAACGATCAGAGCACCTATCTGCCCTATGTGCTGGGCCGGCTGTTTTCGGTGCTGGAGTCGATCCAGCGCAGCGCCAGCCCCGACATTAAAACCACTATCAGAAGCCGCTATTTCAACGCGGCGTCGGCCACGCCGGCCCTTGTGTTCCCCACTCTCATCAACCTCGCGCAAAAGCATTTGAACAAACTGGGCGGCGGGCTCGCCGCCTACTATGAAAAGCGTCTTACTGAGCTGCACAGCCGCATCACCGAGACCCTGCCCGCCCGGATGACCCTGGACGAGCAGAGCGCCTTCCAGATCGGATACTACCACGAGACCCAGAACCGCTACGCCAAAAAGGAGGAAAAGTAATCATGTCCGAAGCCATCAAGAACCGCTACGATTTTGTCATCCTGTTCGATGTGGAAAACGGCAACCCCAACGGGGACCCTGACGCCGGCAATATGCCGCGCGTGGATCCCGAGACCGGCTGCGGCCTGGTGACGGACGTCTGCCTCAAGCGGAAGATCCGCAACTATATTGAGGACGCCAAAGAGGACGCCGAGGGCTACCGCATCTACATTCGGGGCCAGGTGCCCCTCCAGCGCAGCGACGCCGAAGCCCTGCGCTATCTGGGCGTGGACAAGGACCTGAAAGCCGCCAAGAAAGACGATCCGACCCTGGACGGCAAGATCCGCGACTTCATGTGCCGGAACTTCTACGACATCCGCACCTTCGGCGCGGTGATGACCACCTTTGTCAAAGGCGCGCTGAACTGCGGCCAGGTGCGGGGCCCGGTGCAGCTGGGCTTTGCCCGCAGCATCGACCCCATCCTGCCCCAGGAGATCACCATCACCCGTATCGCCATCGCTCCCGAGGCGGACACGGAGAAAAATGGCACTATGGGCCGTAAGTACATCGTCCCCTACGGCCTGTACCGCGCAGAGGGCTTCGTCTCGGCCAACCTGGCCCGCAAGGTCACCGGCTTTTCGGAGGAGGATCTGCAGCTCCTGTGGGAAGCGATCCTGAATATGTTTGAAAACGACCACAGCGCGGCACGCGGCAAAATGGCCGTGCGCGAGCTGATCGTTTTCCGGCATGATTCCGAGCTGGGCAACGCCCCCGCCTACAAGCTGTTTGACGCGGTCCATGTCCAGCGTGTGGAGGGCGTGACCGTCCCCCGCAAGTACAGCGACTACCGGGTGACCGTCGACGCCGATCTGCCCGCCGGCGTCACCTGCCAGAGGCTGACCTGATGGACCCCGACCGTGATCTGCAGATGTCCGGCATCCAGCATTTCTGCTTCTGCCGCCGCCAGTGGGCGCTCGTCCATCTGGAACAGCAATGGGCCGAAAACCTGCGCACCGCCGAAGGGCATCTCCTGCACGAGCGCTGCCACGACGAAGCGCTTCACGAAAAGCGCGGCAATCTGCTGACCGTGCGGGGCCTGCGAGTGGTCAGCCACCGGCTGCATCTGTCCGGCATCTGCGACGTGGTGGAATTCCACGCCGACCCCGCAGGGGTGCCGCTCCAGGGGTATCCCGGGCTGTGGCTGCCTCTGCCGGTGGAATACAAGCACGGCGCACCCAAATCAAGCGATGCCGACCGTTTGCAGCTCTGCGCGCAGGCCATGGCGCTGGAAGAAATGCTGGTCTGTGAAATCCCACGGGGCGCTCTTTTCTATGCAGAGACCCGGCGCCGTGAATGGGTGGACCTGACCCCGGAACTGCGGCAGAAAACCCAGGCTGTGGCCAGCGAGATGAACGACTACTTTGAACGTGGCTACACCCCCAAGGTCAAACCCGGCAAGCACTGCAATGCCTGCTCCCTGAAAAAATTGTGCCTGCCCGTCCTCTGCCGGCGGGCCGATCCGACAGGCTACATCCGCACCCACCTGGAAGAAACGGAGGCAGATGCGCCATGCGAAAGCTGCTAAATACTTTATTTGTTTTGACCGAAAGCAGCTATCTGACCCTGGACGGCGAAACCGTTGTGGTCAAGCAGGGGGATGCCGAAGCAGCGCGGTTTCCGCTGCACACCCTGGAAGGCATCCTCTGCTTTTCCTACGCGGGCGCCTCCCCTGCTTTGATGGGCGCCTGCGCCCAGCGGAATGTCGACCTGGCGTTCTTCACGCCGCGCGGGAGGTTTTTGGCTCGCTCTGTCGGAGAGACAAAGGGAAACGTTTTGCTCCGCCAGCAGCAGTTCCGCGCGGCGGACGATCCCGGCGTCAGCTGCCGCTACGCCAAAGGGTTCCTGCTGGGCAAGATCTATAACGCCCGCTGGGTGCTGGAACGCGCAACGCGCGACCATCCACAGCGCGTCCCCGTCGAGCGGCTGAAAACCTTGTCGGGCCAGCTGGCCGCAGCTCTCCCCCGTGTTGAAGATGCCATGACCGCCGAAGAACTGCGCGGCATCGAAGGCGAAGCGGCACAGCTCTACTTCAGCGGCTTTGATGCCTTGATCCTTCAGCAGCGTCCAACCTTTGCCTTCACCAAGCGCACCCGCCGCCCGCCGCTGGACCCGGTCAACGCCCTGCTTTCCTTTGCCTACACGCTGTTGGCCCGCGATTGCGCCGCCGCACTGGAAGGCGTTGGCCTTGATCCATATGTGGGCTTTTTGCACCAGCCACGGCCCGGCCGCACCAGCCTGGCGCTGGATCTGATGGAAGAACTGCGCGCCTCTTTTGCCGATCGCTTTGTGCTGACCTGCATCAATCAAAAGACCATTCTGCCCAAGCACTGTGTCAAGCAGGAAAGCGGCGCCGTCCTTTTGACCGATGAGGGCCGCCGGGCCTTTCTGCAGGCATGGCAGCAGCGCAGGAAGCAGACCATCCAGCACCCCTTTCTGGGTGAAAAAATCCCCTGGGGACTGGTGCCCTATGTGCAGGCTCTGCTGCTGGCCCGTACCATGCGGGGTGATCTGGATCGCTATCCCCCCTTTTTCTGGAAATAAGGAGAGCGTCTATGTTGGTTTTGGTCACCTACGACGTCAACACCGAAACAGCAGCCGGACGGCGCAGGCTGCGCAAGGTTGCAAAGGCTTGTGTCAACCACGGCCAGCGCGTGCAGAATTCCGTATTTGAGTGCATCCTGGATGCCGCGCAGTACGCTTTGTTCAAAGCAGAGCTGGCCGCTTTGATCGACCCGGAGGCCGACAGCCTGCGCTTTTACCGCCTGGGCAACAGCTACAAAACCAAAGTGGATCACATCGGCCTCACGCCTCCATGGCCGCAAGATGAGGTCCTGCTGGTTTAATGCGCTCGTTTGTGGTATGCTATCCACAACGGGTGCGAGAGTCCAGCGAACAGAACCCCCCCTGTTCCCTCGCACCTGGCTGCTTTGGTCAAATAAGAAGACCATGCTTCCAAGATAGCACATCCTGCACAAATGCAGCCCACATTTTTGGTGAGCTGCAGCTTATTAAACAAATGCCGCTGATGATAATCTTTTATTTTTCAGCACATTTGCTGTCGCTCCCCTCGCGGGGAGCGTGGATAGAAATTTCTATAGGCATTAAACGTCTGCAGGCCGCCCTCTGGTCGCTCCCCTCGCGGGGAGCGTGGATAGAAATTTGATGACGACCAATGGGAAACCTCATCTCCGTCGGTCGCTCCCCTCGCGGGGAGCGTGGATAGAAATAGATTGACTGCAGTCAAGAACTCACCCGCCGCAAGGTCGCTCCCCTCGCGGGGAGCGTGGATAGAAATTTTGGCCCGCCGCCTCCATGATCTGGCCGCCGCTGGTCGCTCCCCTCGCGGGGAGCGTGGATAGAAATCGCCATCCCCCCGGCGGTTATGGACATTTTTGTCCGTCGCTCCCCTCGCGGGGAGCGTGGATAGAAATGCTGCCCCCTCCACCACTCGGATAAATTGGCAACGTCGCTCCCCTCGCGGGGAGCGTGGATAGAAATAACGAATGCAGGCCGCTGCAGGCCGCAGTCCCGCGTCGCTCCCCTCGCGGGGAGCGTGGATAGAAATATACTTTATCCTATATCTCATTGTCGTAACCTCCGTCGCTCCCCTCGCGGGGAGCGTGGATAGAAATATATTTGGGTCCATCAACACGATGTTTCGCTGCCCCCGTCGCTCCCCTCGCGGGGAGCGTGGATAGAAATATCTTCGACCACCTCGCCAAAGATTGCCTGGTACTGCGTCGCTCCCCTCGCGGGGAGCGTGGATAGAAATGTTCTGATCTTTGGATGATATGCGGATGTATCCATAGTCGCTCCCCTCGCGGGGAGCGTGGATAGAAATTGCACGACCCAGTTATCCCGATAGAGGCTGTTGGTCGCTCCCCTCGCGGGGAGCGTGGATAGAAATTGACATTCACCCCAAATTCACCCCACCAGACAAAACGTCGCTCCCCTCGCGGGGAGCGTGGATAGAAATCACCCGGTGCTCAGCGGCGCCTATGGCTATGCCGTCGCTCCCCTCGCGGGGAGCGTGGATAGAAATATCCGCGATGCGGTGAAAAAATGCCGGAAAGAGGGTCGCTCCCCTCGCGGGGAGCGTGGATAGAAATTTTACGAGATGTAATGCCTTTTCATCCATATCGGTCGCTCCCCTCGCGGGGAGCGTGGATAGAAATCCGCTCGGACAGGTGCCAGACTTTGGTGGGCAGCTGTCGCTCCCCTCGCGGGGAGCGTGGATAGAAATGTGAAAATTCTGGAAATCCTCCTCATGGGCGGCCGTCGCTCCCCTCGCGGGGAGCGTGGATAGAAATCTTTTTGCGCCCGGGCTGACCGCGCTGGGCCTGAGTCGCTCCCCTCGCGGGGAGCGTGGATAGAAATAATATCCCGGCCCAAAAGGACGAGCTCTTAGAGGTCGCTCCCCTCGCGGGGAGCGTGGATAGAAATCGAGTTGTCCACATTGTGGACAACTCCCCCGCACAGGTCGCTCCCCTCGCGGGGAGCGTGGATAGAAATAGCAGGTTTCCGCTCGCGCCCGCGTACTGACTGCGTCGCTCCCCTCGCGGGGAGCGTGGATAGAAATTCGACGGCTGCGGGCTGGCCGGGCTCCAGGGTCACGTCGCTCCCCTCGCGGGGAGCGTGGATAGAAATAAAAACATCCGCCTGCTCTTGCGTCATGCGGACGTGTCGCTCCCCTCGCGGGGAGCGTGGATAGAAATGCGCTTGTAAAGCTCTGCTGGGCGTTTCTGACGATGTCGCTCCCCTCGCGGGGAGCGTGGATAGAAATGCTGATGGTCATGCCTGCCTTGTCTGCCTCTTTCCGGTCGCTCCCCTCGCGGGGAGCGTGGATAGAAATATACTGGCTCCGCCTGGGTGACCGGCTCCGCAATGGGTCGCTCCCCTCGCGGGGAGCGTGGATAGAAATCATTCATGGTCAACATCTCCACGTTGGTCTCTATAGTCGCTCCCCTCGCGGGGAGCGTGGATAGAAATACAAAATTATTCGGCCGCCAGTGGATGCCCCTCCGTCGCTCCCCTCGCGGGGAGCGTGGATAGAAATCAGCTGGCCGGATTCTTTCAAATCGGCCGTTGTAGGTCGCTCCCCTCGCGGGGAGCGTGGATAGAAATGAGTTCTTCCTCGCAGATCAGCGCGCCGAGAAGAAGTCGCTCCCCTCGCGGGGAGCGTGGATAGAAATGCGAACCCTTGCGTCGCCGGTCACCATTGCGTCGGTCGCTCCCCTCGCGGGGAGCGTGGATAGAAATTTTGGTGCCAAATCTTCAATGGCTATCAGGTCATAGGTCGCTCCCCTCGCGGGGAGCGTGGATAGAAATGTGGCCCCTAGCAAGGCTTTTGCCGATTACGAGAGTCGCTCCCCTCGCGGGGAGCGTGGATAGAAATAAGTTCTCGCAACCTGCCCTCACGCTGTGACGCCATGTCGCTCCCCTCGCGGGGAGCGTGGATAGAAATGTTTGATTTTTGAAAGGAGCCGCCGTGAATGTACGTCGCTCCCCTCGCGGGGAGCGTGGATAGAAATCTTTCCCGATAGGGGAACCATGCCTACTCCACTCCGTCGCTCCCCTCGCGGGGAGCGTGGATAGAAATATATCGTCACACTGAAAACCCTAGCTTTAGGTGCCTGTCGCTCCCCTCGCGGGGAGCGTGGATAGAAATCTTGGTTCTGCCAGTAGGCAATGGCGTCGATGAGTCGCTCCCCTCGCGGGGAGCGTGGATAGAAATATAAATAAAAATA
>OERA01000082.1_pt1 | contig 17281 bp, 9 predicted proteins | sample 1539901 | NCBI WGS metagenome assembly OERA01 (sample SAMEA3891873, study PRJEB23780) | metagenome | biome: terrestrial biome; feature: animal house; material: Caecal content | place: Italy | collected 2015-05-05
GTGCAATCGCTCCACATCTGGGACTTTCTACGTTCCGATATTCCTATCTGTACATGATGCCCTTAGACTATCCTTTTGGCCAGTATGCTTGATAGCACCTGTAATGCTATAGGGAATTTCATTGCGACCGCCTTACTTTACCCCACATACACCATTTTCATGGCAACGGCATTTCTACCGTTCTTTCTTCTTGACCCGTGCATTCGGACTTTCGTCAGTGGTTGTCAGCCACATTCTTGTCATAGGCATTTTATAGACCCCCGACCTATAGACCGCACCATCCACCTCTGGACAGCTTTCCACATCAGCATATAGCTTGTTTGGGCGGTTCTCAGCCGACTTCAACGTGCTGTGTCAGCGCAGGATATTGCACTCCTTTGCTTCCAACGTAGTATTAGGTGAGCGTTTCAGGGCGTTACCCCGTCATTCCACTCGTCAGAATATCAGTTAGGGAAAACTCTGTTTCCCCGCTACTTTTACCTCCTCACAGGGCATTAGCCCCATTCATAGTTTATTTGTAGCAACGTATCGCTACACGGTCGCAGAACACAAGCTGCGTCAACTTTTTCTCTTTTCCGTCTTCCCAGTGCCGGTAAATTTCTTCTACGCAGGCGTTGACCTTGCTCCCCGGATCATCCGGCAGGAGCGGGTTGGAAAGCCTCTGGTCGAGGGCCAGTTTCCGCCCGTCATTGGTTATCTTGAGCATGTTGTCTTCCCTTGGATTGACTTCATTGTTCCGCACTCTCTCCGCACGGTTTCCCAGTTCTTCCACCATTTCTTCCTGCAATTCGGTAGGTTTTACTTTTACCACCCGGTATTCTGCCTCCGGTACAGGCAGATTCAGCATATCTGCCGTCTGGATATCTGCCACTTCCCGGAACATCTGCATAAGTTCCGGCAGGTTGTAAAACCGGGCAAACCGTGTTTTCAGCCGGTAGCCGTTCCCCTCCGGCGCAATCTCCAGAGCGGTCACAGTCTCCCCAAAAGTAGACGCCCATGCGTCAAAATGCTGTAAGTTTTTCTCCGCCAATGTTCCATACTGCAGATAGCGCTGCATGGTATAAAGTTCATAAGGTAGGAAACGCCACGCCATACTTCCTTTCGTCCGTGGTCTTGGCGTAACCCCCTCCAGAACCGTGCTTACACCTCTCGATGTACACGGCTCGCCATCTTTCATAGTTTAAGTGATTTTGTCTTTGCTTCTTCGTAGCATTTCGGGCAGAGAGCCAATGACTTCCGCCTTTTCAGTAACATCAGTTCATCAAATTCATTATCAGCGTTCAAATCTTTTAAGCGCTTTACATGGTGCATATACACTTTCACGGGGTTTGCTCCGCACATCTCGCATTGTCCGCTTTTTAAACGTCCTGCAAGACTATTCGGTTTTATCTGCCCTCTGTATTTCGGCATAATGTCTACAAATTCAGGTGCGATATTGTTATTACGCCTAAATCCTTCATTGTAAAACTCACACCGCTTTGTTCCACTCTTGGTTTTGTAATCTGCGCCAAAGTCGCCCTTTACGCTACGGTATTTCTTATACATCTTCATAACAGAAGAATTATATTTTGCCGCCAACGTCTTTAAACAGCTTCCACGCATGATAGAATGAAATTTCCCCAGATTGCATACATTGATTGCTAACCTGTAATAATTGTACAATCCTCTGATTTCAGAATTATATTTACTGATGATTGCCACATCGTCTAATGGCATAAGCGCCCCTCTGTGGAGTGGCTTCCAAATCTCTTTGCCGTTTTCGTCTTTTTTGATTTTAAACGCACCGTATTCGTGCAGTTTCGCAATCCATTTTTCTTTCGGCATATATAACTGCACTTTTCCATACCACACCCGTTGCAGACCTTTTTTCGTCCGCTTTGTGTCCTGACTTCTTGATATTCTTATGTCGTATCCAAGATACCGCACCTTTTCAGAGGAATGGGTAACGTGAGTTTTCTCCTCCGACATTGTGAGATTTAGCTTGTCTTTTAGAAATATCTTTACCTGTTCCTTGATATTTTCAGCATCCTGCTTTGAACCTGTTATTGAAATCAGGAAATCGTCAGCGTAACGGTTGTATTGAAGTCTTTTGTAATTCTCATCCATCTCGTCTAAATGTGGTGTGGACAACATCACTTTCCTTGCTTCTTTAAATGCTGCTAGGTTTGCTTCTGTGCGCTCTATTTCCAGATTTTTCTGCGCTTTCCGATAAGCCCAGCGTACCTTATCATGGTCTTTGTGGACTTTACGGCTTCTTGTATCGCCTTTGTCAAAACTCTTTTTCATCCTTGCCATGAACTCATCAAGTTCATTCAGATAGATGTTGGCAAGTATCGGACTGACACCGGAGCCTTGTGGACTGCCGGAGTACGTTTCATGGTATGTCCACTGTTCCATATATCCTGCCCTTAGAAACTTCCACATCAGCGATATGAACGCTTCATCTTTTATGCGCTTTCTCAAAAGCTGTATTGTGATATGGTGGTCGAAGCTGTCAAAACAAGCCTTAATGTCTCCTTCGATTATCCACTTTGCACCAGTGAACAGCGTTACGATTTCTTTTAACGCTGTGTGGCAACTTCTTTTCGGTCTGAAACCATGTGAATTATCAGAGAATGTCGGCTCATAGATTGCTTCAAGTATCATACGGACAACTTCCTGTAACAGTTTATCGTCCGTTGACGGAATCCCCAATGGGCGCTTTTTACTGCTGTTTTTCTTCGCAATATAAACACGCCTTGCAGGGTTCGGCTGGTATGAGTGGTCTCTCAGCTTCTGAATGAGCTTTTCAATGCGCTCCATGCTCATACCGTCAAGAGTGAATCCGTCTGCACCTGCCGTCATGCTCCCCTGAGAGGTCGCAATATTCTGGTATGCAAGCAGATAGAACTCTGGGTTGTACAGGTTACGGTATAATCTCTCGTACCTGTACTCTTTGTTTTTTGCTTTTTCACTTAAACTTTTCAATACATTTTCGGGACTTCTCATAATGCCTCACGCACCTTTCCTTATTATTTGTATTGAAGAAAGACTGTCTCCCTTCGCCATGTGGACGGCTTTCCCGTCCTCGGACTACTACGGAGACTCTGTTGCCATAGTAAATATTCAGAGTCACTTTTCTCATAGCACTCATAGCCGATTTTCGGCATTTTACCTTAGGCAATCCCCGTTTAGAACTGTAATAACATAAGCCTGTTATGATTTCGGATGTGACGTTCGTCGTTTTCCATTATCCTATGGCTGATTTACTCTGGGTATCTTGTGGATACGCATGGCCGACTCATATCCACCAGAGTACATGCGAGTATAACTTCCTTACGCATGGAGCAACATTTTGCCCAATCTCCGACTGTCATTCAGGCAGTTTAGCTTTCATCCTTATTCATAACTTTTCGCCACTACCACGCAAACACTTTGGAAGTTTCCGTGTTTCGTGCCCTCCGACATGCTACACTCCCCATCGGGTTTCCCCTTTTGGATAAGTCGGGTGACGATAGGGTGCGGATTATTCCGCTTTGATACCTTGCCCTATTACTTGCTCAAGGTAAGATTATTACAGCCCCTTACGGGCGCACTACCATAGAATTGCTGACCGGCGTTCCCGTTGAAAAAATCACGCCCTTTCCACCCGTGATTTCATCCAGATAGCGGCATTTCATATACATATCAGAGGATTTCTGCGCTTCGGTCTGTGCGACCCCGCCCACATTCCGCATCTTGGTTGTCAGGTAAAGGTTCTTATAGCCGTCCGCCTCATCCACAAACAGTCGGTCCACGCCCAGTTCCTCAAACGTAATCATATCATCTTTCCGGCTCTGGTCATGAAGCCGTTTCAGACGTGTCTCCAGCGATTTCTTGGCACGCTCCATCTGCTTTACTGTGAAGCGGCTCCCCTGGATCTTTTTCGCCTCTGCGATCCCTTCAATGATTTCATCAATCTCCATCTGCAGCATACGTTCCTGCCGCTCGACACTTAAGGGAATCTTCTCAAACTGGGAGTGTCCGATGATCACGGCGTCAATGTCGCTGGTAGCGATCCTGCCGCAGAACTTTTTCCTGTTTTTCTTCTCAAAATCCTTTTTTGTTGCCACCAGAATATTGGCTGCCGGATATAACTGGAGCCACTCAGCGGCGAACTGCTCGATGATGTGATTTGGCACCACGACCATAGATTTACTGCACAGCCCCAACCGTTTGCACTCCATCGCAGCCGCCACCATCGTATAGGTCTTTCCTGCGCCCACCACATAGGCCAGCAGCGTATTCCCGCCGTAAATGATCCGGGCCACGCCGTCCTTCTGGTGTTTCCGCAAAGTAATTTCCGGGTTCATACCATAGAAATGCAGGTGGCTCCCGTCATACTCCCGTGGGCGGATCGCATTGAACCGTTCATTATAATCTTCGGTCAGCCGCTGCCTGCGCTTTGGATCTTTCCAGATCCATTCCTGGAACGCCTGCTTGATCAGATCCTGCTTTCCCTGCGCAATGGCGGTTTCCTTTCTGTTCAGGATTGGCTTACGTTTTCCCTCCGCATCCTCCACATAGTCAAACACACGGGTATCCCGCAGATTCAGCGTATCTTCTATGATCTTATAGGCATTTACCCGGTTTGTTCCATAGGTGTTGGTAACACGGGGATTTCCCCGGTCCATGCTCTTCCCTTCGATATTCCATTCCCCGGTATGCCGGGAGAAATGGACTTTGATCTTCCACTGGGAATAGTTTGGCGTCTGCAACAGTTCAAACATAAAATCTGCGATATCCGATTCCGGTATCCATGTGGCTCCCAGCCGGACACTGATCTCAGAAGCGGTCAGATCTTTTGGCTGCACTTTTTCCAGTGCCTCCACATTGCTCCGGTACACCTCTGAAATCTCCGCTGCACGTTTTGCCTCCCGCAGTTTCTTGCGCACGTTGCCGGAAAGATACTCGTCCTCAGATACAAACCGGGGCTGCTCCATGCCCTCAGACTCCGGCAGACGGAAGATCACGCCTTTTAGTTCTTCTTCCACCTCCCCGGCGCTTTTCCCGGTCAGGGAACACAGATACTCCATATCCACGCAGGCTTTCTCAGAAAGGGACAGAGATAAAGCCTCACTTGCGGTATCCACTTTCGTTACCGTCTCGTGAGGCTTGATCGTCCGTTTCGTGAACATATCCGCCTTCCGTTCCAGCGTTCCGTCCTCTGCCACAATCTCAAGGGAACAGAGAAGAGGGTAACTGCTGTCATCAGAAAACGCCATACTGTTTGCCCTGGAATTCAGCAGTCCATACTTTCTCTGGAACAGATCATACAAATGGTTCAGCTTTTTCTGCTGTCTTTCAATCTCTTCATCGGGATACCCTTCGGTCTGGTAAGCGATCAGCTCCCTGGTACAGTCCCGGATAGCAATCATGCCTTTCACACGGTTCTGCGCTGTCACGGACAGTTCCACGGGTTTCATGCGGCTGTTTTCCCGGTAATAGATCTTCCCGTCATAGACCGTATAGGAAAAGTTCGCCACAGACGGATCAGCCGGGATCGAATGATCCTCTTCCTCCACCAGCTCCTCCACCTCATAATCCGTGATCTCCGCCTCAAGGTTTTCGACTGTCTGCTCCAGAAGTTCCTTGAAATCCCTGTCCGGATAGGGTTTGCAGATCAACTGAGGGCCATAAGGCCCGGACACGATCTCCTGCTCGCCCAGTACCATTTCCGGGTGCTGCTGAAAATAGGGATTGATACTGACCACCCGGTGTCGGCTCTCGCCCTGTTCATTTACATAGTCATTTTCATAGAGGCGCTCCACTTCCACCCAGTCCGGCAGATCCACATTTAAGTCTCTCGGCGTCTCCCGCTTCTGGAAAAAGAGAATATCCGTATTGATCTCTGTTCCGGCATTGGCAAGGAAAGCATTGTTTGGCAGGCGGATCGCCCCTAACAGGTCGCACCGCTGGGCGATATATCTCCGCACCCGGTCATCCCGCTTATCCATTGTCCCGCCGCTGATCCCGTTGGACGTAATCAGTGCAAGCACACCTTTCGGCCTCGTCTTGTCAATGGATTTTGCGATAAAATAGTCGTGGATCAGAAAGTTGTACTTATCGTATTTCCTGTCCAACACCTTATAACTTCCAAACGGCACATTTCCTATGACTACATCAAAAAAGCTGTCCGGCAGATCTGCGTCCTCAAAGCCCTGAGCGGCGATGGTGGACTTCTGGTAAAGCTGCTGTGCGATCCGGGCGGAAATGCTGTCGATCTCCACGCCGTAAACCTTGCAGTCGGACAGGCTCTCCGGTTTCCGTCCGATAAAATTTCCCGTTCCGCAGCTTGGCTCCAGAATGTTCCCGGATTTCAATCCCATGTTCTCCAACGCCTGATACATGGCGCTGATGACCACCGGCGGCGTATAAAAGGCGGTCAGCGTGGACTGTCTTGCAGCAGCATACTCTTCCTCCGTCAGAACGGTCTTTAATTCCAGATATTCCGTTGACCAGGAAGGTTTCGCCTCGTCAAAAGCGTCAGACAGTCCGCCCCAGCCAACATATCCGGCGAGGATTTCCTGTTCCTTTGGCGTAGCAAAGCGGTTTTCTTCCTCACACTTCTTCAATAGCTGGATCGCCATGATGTTGGCACGGAACTTTTCTTTTTCGGTTCCTTCCCCTAAATGCTCATCCGTGATCTGATACTGTCTGCGGCTCTCCTGGGGAATCTCCGGATGCGGATCAAACCCTCTTACCCTCCCAGCAGGTTTCTTCTGTGTCCATGCCGGGGCCAGATCCTCCAGAACTTCTTCCGGTTCCTTCTCAAAAGGATTGTCCTCCGGTTTTATCCCGGTAAATCCGTCCTCCTGCTCCTGCGCCATTTCCTGTGTGGGAGCCGGTTCCTCCTTGTCTTTTTCGGCTGGTTCCTCTGATGGTTTCCTGTACGCCTTCAGATGATCATTCGCCGGATTTTCCCGTACCCGGCGGTCAAACACCTCTCTTGGCATTTCCTCTGTGAAGAGCGGATACATCTGGTCACGCAGAACCACCATCTCATCGGAGATAAAGTCAATGGAATATTCCTTTGTGCCTATTGTGACAATCGTATCCACCTGCAGGTCATAAGGCGGATTCATAGCAGGTAAGTCTGCAATCCCGGCGATCAGTTCAGACACTTCGGAATAGTTTTCATCCTCCGTGTCCATCCCTTCCCGTACACGGATCAGATAGCTGTAAATTTCCTGCACGGACTGGGGATCGGCCAACTGTTCCTGCAACTGTCGCAGAACATCTTCCTGTGTCTCTCCCGCCTCAATCGTATCCTGATATTCATACCAGTCATACGACTGGTAAAACGCATTGAGACGTCCGGCCAGAACCTCTTCCCGGCTCTGTGCCGGGACAGGCTCCGGGGGAGCCTGCGTGTTTTCTCTTTCGGCTGGTATTGGAGTAAATAAGCTGAACGCTCCGTCCCGGTAATCCGTAAGGTCCTGGTGCGCCTGTTGCATAGACGGGTATCGCTGATCGTAATCTGCGGTTCCCGCAAGAACCTCTTCCATCATGGAAAGGATTTCTTTTACCCGGTTTGGATCATCAAGCTGCGGACGGATCTGGTCTATCGCTCTATGATAATCTGAGCCATACAGATACGGACGTAAAAACGTCTCCGGCTGATGATAGAAAAAGTTATAAATACCTCTCGCCAGAACTCCTTTTTCATACTCCGGGATATACTCCAGTTCCTTTTCTGTCATATACCGTCCGACAGAAATCAGTTCCTCGATCCGTTTTGCAACCGCTGTCCATTTCAGGGTAGTTTCATAGTCTTTCCATTTGATAAAATACCCTTTTGCACTGGTTCCCCGGTTAAATTTTTCTCCTAAATAGTCCGATCCTGATCCCCATATCCCGTATTCCTGTTTTAAAAAATCTGCTCTCTCCTTATTGCTGTGTCCTTGCAGAAAATAGGAGTAAATTCTGTATTTGCCATGTTCAAAGGAAGACCCCATCTGCAGTGCATGGTCGATGATTTCCTGTGGCATAGAAAAAGCAGGAGATTCCTCTCCTGCCAGTTCTTCCAAAAATGTCTGTTGTTCTGCCACCGTTGGCTGTGGCTCTGCAGTCGGTTCCTGCCTTTCCTCTTCCGACTGTGGTTCTTGTCCGGTTAGCTGTAGATCAGCTCCTTCATCACGATCTCTTCCGCTGCCTGCCGGATGTTGTTCATCTGCTGTACCCACGCCATCTGGTCTTTCGCTTTCAGTTCCTCTGTCACGCCCCATGCTGCTTTCATTTGTCTGGTCAGGACTTCCATCCGCTCCTGTGCCTCCCTCTGTACTTTGTTCAGATGTCGGTTCAGTTCTCCTTTTGTCAGCAGGTTCAGATACATCCCGTACCGGTAATTTTTCAGATAAGTATGACGGAGGGAAGCGTACTTCCCACGGTGTACTTCCGGTTCGTCCGGCACGGTCAGATCCGGAAGAAGATAATCGCCCTGTCTGCTGTATGTGATCGCTCTCATGTGTAACGCCCCTTTCTGTAATCTGTTCTCTGTTTTCGCTTTCATTATATCGGCCTGCCTCTTTCCCGGCAAAGGTGCGATTTTTCTTTCTCTCTGCCTTTCTCAGCTTATTGACCGTATCGGAAATCTCGGATAATGCCATTTCCGCCACATCACTGGCCGCAACGCCAAACAGGTTGACCATTTCCGGCGTATTAAAATCCGTGATATTCCGGAAGTCCTCTGTGTCCAGGTACAAGTCAGTATCCACGCCGCACCGTACCATGACCATGTAAGCAACACTGGCGGATAAAAGCTGACGTGCCTCCACTTCTACGTTGTACTCGTCCACTTCTTCCAGATAGCTGTTCTTTCGTTCTGAGAGCAGATCCGGCAGATAATCCACAAGGTTATCTTCTGCCGCAATCTTTGCCGCCTCCAGTATGGTTCCTTCAAATCCTGTCACTGTCTCATCCACGCCAAAGGCATTGGCGAGAGTTTCCCTCACATCCGGCTGATATTCTTCCGGCACTTCCCACAATGGCACTGGACGGAGCAGGCGGCGGTAACGCCCTTCCTGCGTATCGGAAACGTCATAATAATATTTCAGTCTCAGTTTCGGGCTGTCCTTGTCAAAAACGGCGATCCCTTTGGAATCCCGCTTTACCCACCGCCCAAACTTCTCATTCCAGACTTTCATAGGCAGCACGGCGGACGCCTCCGGACGCTGCACATAGATCAAGATCTGTTCATCAAAAGGCAGACGGAAGTTCCGGCAGGCAGAGCGTAGGAAAGACATCCAGTTTTCCGGACTGGCTGTGACTTGCTTCACTGCCTCCGCATACAGGTCTGTGATCAGGTCATATTTCTTCTTTGCCACCTCTTCCCCCTCCTATCGTTCCTGTTCTTTTTCTTTCTGTCTGGCAGGTGGGTATTTTTCCATAAACTCCCGGATTGTGCGGCAATCTCCATCACAAAAATCCCAGTCCTTTTCCGGATCAATCTCTAAATATCCGTCTGGCGGAAGTCTGATCGGTTCATGGGTAATAATAGAACCAAAATGATTGACCATGATCCCCTTTGCAATCTGCACCGGATCTCCCAGTCCTTCATCGTCATACCGCACTTCATATAAATACAGCCCTTTTGGTACGGTACTCCGGTCAATCCTCAGATCATGGAAAAGGGCCGGTTTTCCTAACACCCGGACTTCTGTAAAAGTTTCTTCCATTGCGTTATATCTTGCCATGCGTTCTGACTCCTTTCCTATTTTTCTCACTCAAGGGCCGATACCGGATTCCATTCTTCTCCATCTGCTTTGCAAACTGACGGATATTCCTGCACTTTCCGTCTATTTCTACCTGTTCCTCGCTGTGGTAACGGCAGAACGCACAGGAGCTGTCCCCGTTCCCATACTCCAGACACAAAAAAGAACTGTCCGGAAGTGAAAAAAGCGGGTTCCCCCGGCTGTCTGTAAAGCAGATCACTTTTTCACTGCTCATATCTCCCCGCCTCCCAAAAATGTGATAAATTTCCCGGCTTTTACTGCTTTCTGGATCTCATTGATCATCCCGATTTCTGCCACTGTGATCCCCGGCAGAGACAAAACATCATCCATTGTCATATTTAAGACTGCTTTTTCACTGTCAAATCCCGCCTCCATCAGCTTTGAGAGGGAACGGACAGCCTTATGGTTAATCTGTGCCAATTTTTTCATCTCCTTTCGTCTGTTATGTAAAGAGGCGGCTTCCCGCCGCCTCCTGTCACGTTCTGTCTACTTCTTCCGGTTCCGCAGGTTCAGCCAGATTAAACCTCCTGCGATAAATACCACTAAGGCAACTGTTATCAAAATCTTTGCACTCACGCCTTATCTTCCTCCTTCCTTTTCCTCATTTTTACTGCGGTCAGAATGCCAAAGGCTGCTACTCCCGCGCCGGACAGAGCAGATAACCCGATCCACAGGCCCGGCCTGCTGTCATCCCCGGTCTTCGGTGTCGTGATCAGTTCTTCTGGAATCTTCTCATTGGTCATGGTAGCTTTTACGATCTGTCCGTCTTCCTTGATCTCAAAGGCGTATTCGGACTCATCAATCTTGTAGCCTTCCGGGGCATTGTACTCCTGATAGGTGTATTTTCCATACCGCAGGGTAAAAGTGGCAATCCCGTTCTCATCTGTCACGCCTGTTGCGACGATGTTCCCATCTTCGTCTTTAATGCGGAACCCGGCATTTGGAAGAGGTTTCCCGTCTGCAACGTCTGTCTTGGTCAGTTCCAGTTTTCCGGTAATCGGCTGGTTGATAAAGCCAACGCCCGCCTCATTTTCCACATCAACGATCTTTCCGTCCTCACTGATCTCAAAGTAATAAGCGTTCTCATCCAGCTTGAAGCCTTCCGGGGCAGTCTTTTCTTTCACAAAATATCCTCCATAGAGCAGGCCGTCCGTCTGGTAAATGCCCTCTGAGATTTCCGGGATTTCTCCCACAAGTTCATCCTTTTCGGTCAGTTTCTGGTCTTTGTCCGTATCTGCATACAACTCAAATACAGCGCCCGTCAGCTTGTTCGCCGGATATTCTGCGTCCACTTTTGTCAGACGAACACTGCCCTCAATCAGTTTGTTGATCAGCTCCACCTCGATCACTTCCTCATCTTCCGTAACCGATACATAGTGGAGGGCCTCATTCAGCACATATCCTTCCGGGCTTGCGATCTCCCGCACAATCCATCTGCCAAAGGGTACATCCTCAAATGCAAAGGCTCCGTCCTCATCAGAAGTAGTTACCATTAAGGCAGTATCTTCCGTAAATTCCTCTGTACCTGCGGAAAAGAGACCAATCGTTGCGCCTTCCAGTGCCTCCCCGTCTGTGTCTACTTTCCGTCCGGAGATCTTTCCCCGGATCAGTTCATTCTCAATGGCATTTCCCTCATTTGCGGAAATATGGACAACAGCGGTATCCTGCCCCTGATAGGTAAAGTCCACAGGATAGGTTTCTTCTGACAGAAGATAATGCTGATCCGTGGCAACTTCTTTCACATAATACTTACCAAAAGGCAGGTCTGTCTGAAATGCAGCGGTTCCCTCTGTACTGCAGAACACGATCTCGATCAGACCGTCCGCCGGAATCACGGAACCGTCCGCTGCTGTCAGCTCCTCTGCAGCATACAGGCCAAAGGCCACGTTCTGGATCTCTCCTGCACTTCCGATCCCAAAGATTTCATCCTGTTCCAGTGTCTTTGTAAGGTCAACCGTCACTTTCTGCCGCTCATTATAGAAAGCGGTGTCCGCCTCTGTTACAGATACTTCCTGTCCGGCATAGGTCAGCTCCACCTCATGGGTTTCGGTATTCAGCACCAGACCGTCCGGCGCTGTCTTTTCCACAATCTGGTACTTACCCAGGTACAGTTCTTTTGTCTCTGCCTTGCCTTCCTCATCTGTGGTAATGGTATCCACCACTTCCCCGGCGGCGGCCCGCACGGTTCCGTCCGGCGTCACGATGTCCTCGGCGGCGATTACTTCATATACCGCCCCGGCCTGCCCGGTTACTGCGTAAACAGGCGTGTAAATATTCTCGCCTTCCGCAAGGTTCCCGTCTTTATCTACTACACCGTCTCCGGACACCTGCACAGAGGAGAACTCCTCCCCGGTTTTCGTCACAAGGATCTTGCCTTTCTGCGGCATATCCTCTTTTTCCACCGTGATCACGGTCACTCCGCTGTCCTGCCCGGACTGCTCCTCAGATACTGTAAATGGAACCGGCGTACTGTCCAGTACATACCCATAGGGAGCCTGCACCTCTACCAACGTGTAATTCCCGTAAGGCAGTACCTCCGGTGTAATCAGATAACCGTCACTTCCGGTATAGAACGTATCCAGCTTTGTTACCTCCGGATAGGTATACTGCATGGTCACAAGATTCCCGGATTCGTCATAGATCTGGAACCCGGCTCCCGCAAGGGGGATGGTCTTTCCGGTTTCTGCGTCTTTCTTAACGACCTTGAGATAGGATTCAAACAGACGGTTGTTGATAAGATATCGGTAAACTTCTCCGTCACTGCTGATATACACATCAAAGTCTCCGATCATCTCCCGGCCTTCCCAGCCTTTTGTCTGGTGTACCGTATAAATGCCATAAGGCAGGTCTTTCGTCTCGGCATATCCGTTCTCATCACACACCAGCGTATCCCGCTCGCTGTCCTTTGCGCTGTCATAGCTTCCTGCGCTCTTTAAATACACCTGGAACTCTGCGCCTTCCTCCGGTGTTTCGATCTGCGTACTTCCGTCATCCGTGTGCTTGATGATAGAAATTCTTCCCTTGATAACCTGTTCCGTCACATCATTGGAAGTATCGTTCAGCTCTACCGTATAAAGGGTTGCCTCCGCTCCCACGTGGTAGGAAGTCTCATCCAGAAGATACCCTTCGGACGGGCTGATCTCCCGGATGGTCCAGTTGTCTCCACACACATAATATTTCGTGGTAAAACTGCCGTTGCTGTCTGTGGTATAAGTGTCGATCAGTGTATCCCCGTCATAAATCCCGTACACTGCGCCTGCCAGCGTAGCGTCTCCCTGCGGGATTCCTGTCTCCCGGTCTGTCTTTGTGACCGTTACCCGAAACTTTTTCAGTACGTTATGGACAGTGGCATTGGTCACTTCGTTCCAGTTGACGGTCACGTTCTGGGCCGCCGGAACCACATACCGGTCTGCTGTCTCCACTTCCTCCAGCGTATAGGGCGTATCGCCGGAGATCAGGATATCAGAAAATGTGGCAACACCTGTACTGTCCGTAACCGCATACTCGTCCACCGGAATACCGGAAAGAGAAGTCCCGTAGAGATGGAACTTCATGCCTTCCACCAGGCCGTCCTCAGAAGTCTTGGTCACTTTCAAATCTCCACGCTTGAGGATATTGGAGAAATCCACCGCAGCGGTTTCCCCGCCTTTGACCTCCACTGTCTGCGCTTTCTGCGGTTCATACCGGTTCTCCGTCAGCTCCGTTACCGTATAGGTTCCCGGCTGAAGGTTCTCCACCTTGATCGTTCCATCCTCCCCGGTGGTAACAGTCTGGTCAATCCCGTTGCCAGTGATCTGGAATTTCAATCCGGCCACCACACCGTCCTCGGAAGTTTTCACGATCTGGATATGCCCATAAGGGATTTTCACATTCAGATATGCTTTCACGGCTGCGGTATTCTCCACGCCTGTGACAATGTCCTGCAAAGACGGATCTCCATAAGCGATCAGCTTGGCGCTGCTGCTCACGGTAGGGATCTTCTTGGTTGCGGATAACTGCACGTTCCCGGCAATCGCTTTGCTGGACGTGATGGTCAGTGTATTTCCGGATTTGCTGACTTTCACATCACTGTTGGATGATGTGAAATTGAATTTTGACAGAACACCGTTGCTGTCTGTCAGTTTCAATACATACTGTTTTCCGTCCCATTTCAGTTCCTGGGGAGCGCTGTCTGTACTTCCGGACGCAAAGCTGGGGATGGTTCCGTGGCTGACCATGCCGGAAATGATCTGGTTGTATGCTGCCGCTATCCCGCTGTTCGCCCCGCCTACACAAAGGCTGTTATAAAATTTGGCGTCCGTCTGAGCATACGGGGCGGTGGCATTCCTGCACCCGGTCACAATCTCCCAGATAACCATCTGTGTCGCAAGCACCTTTTCATCTTCCGTGCCGGACAGACCGCCCATGCTGCCCTGTGCGCCATACAGCAGGGCAAGATTTACAGCGTCCTGTTTTGCCTTTCCTAAGTTGTTCCACACCACAGAAGCGTCCTTCTCCAGTGTGTTCCCGGTATGCAGGGAGATTCCCGGCTCGATACAGTAGGCATTATCCCCGTCTGCATAGATCCGGGTTCTGGCCTCTCCCGCATGGCTGAACGTGACTCCGTTATGAGACGCAGTCTGCTGATAACGGATGGTATTCCCATTTCCGTCATAGCAGTAGGCGAACGTGATCGTTGCCCGCTGGGACGCAGCCGATACCGTGGCGGCCGGAAGGACGGACAGTGTCGTGACCGCCGCCAGTGCCAATGCGACTCCTTTCCTGAATAACTGTTTGATTTTCTTCACTTCATTCTCCTCCATTTCTGAGCCTTTCGGCCCACATAAAAAAATCCCTGCTTGCTGGCAGGGCTGGGTACTGATCCGGTGGAATGTGGATAGCCACCGGCTCCTTATTCTTCTTTTCGGCTGGTAAACTGCTGGTAATCCGGAAGGGGTAGGGTGTGGGGAGGGGAAACCGGGAAACCCGGAAAAAGGGAAACACCAAAGGAACCCACTTTCCCCCAGGCGTTCTCTTACCTTTCCCGTCCTCTCTCCCGTCTGCGGTACAGTTCCAGCGCCTTAATGATCGTGTCCTCCATCTGCTTTGGCGTGGTTCCCGGAGAAAAATATTTGTCAATCCTCTTTTTCGGGATTTTAAACTGCTCCACCTGGTTCGGCTTTTCCTCGGTCATGATCGACAGGATCACATCCTCGTTCAGCTTTCCCGCCTCCGCAAACTTCCGCATTTTAATCGCCTGTGCATGACTTGGAGTACAGTCCTCCAGTTCCATGGTGTCAAAAAGTGTCTGTTGTTGCTCTTTCGGCAGGTAAGACAACTCTACTGCCGGACGCATGGCAATCTTTCCCTCATCCACCATATCCAGAATAGGTGTGATGAGTTCGGTAAGGCGGATATAGCGGCGAATTTGATCTTGGCTTTCTCCCACTTGCTCCCCTAAAAGTTGTCTTGATGTCTTTCCTTGTAACTTCTGTGCCAGTGGCGCAGAAGTTAAATCAGTGCGCTTACCCTGCCTTTTCATTGCGTCCAGTTTCATCTTATAGGCAAAGGCTTTTTCTGACGGTAAGACTTTCTCCCTTTGCAGGTTAGAGTCCACCATAATGATCGTAGCCTCATCATCCGTCAGGTTCCGCACGATACAGGGCATGACCGCTTTCCCGGCAAGCTCACTGGCGAATTTTCTCCGGTGTCCTGCCACCATTTCATAACCGCCTTCCGGTTTCGGACGCACCAGAGCAGGATTGACCACGCCTTTTTCCCGGATACTTGCTGCCAGCTCTAGCATACTTTCATCCTGCTTTACCTTATACGGATGGTCAGGAAAATCGCTGATTTCTGTCAGAGGAATATCTGCAATAAACTCCCGTTTTGCCTCGTCACGTTCCTCCTGCGTACTGAACAGATCATCTGCTGCGGGAAGGGGCAGTTTTATTTCTCTGCCTTTCGCCATCCCGTACCACCTCCCTTGTAAATGACGCATAGGCTTTTGCTACTGTACTGTTTTTGTCATAGCTGTAAATGCTTTGTCCTGCGGCGCTTGTTTCCGCCGCTTTCACGCCAACCGGAATGACAGTCTGGTAAACCTTAACCATTCTCCCGTAATTCTGACGGATACTCTCTGCGGTCACACGGGCCAGATTGGTCCGCATATCCGCAAGCGTTAAAAGTACACCGTCCACCTTCAGCGCCGGATTGATCTGTCTTTGTACCTTACCGATTGTTTTCATGAGCTGTGTCATTCCCTTTGCCGGGAGATACTGGGCCTGCACTGGAACAATTACACTGTCGGACGCTGCCAGTGCATTGATCGTCAGCATACCCAAACTCGGCATACAGTCGATTAACACATAGTCGTATCCGCTTTTTACTTCGTTCAGGTAATTTTTCAGCGTCAGTTCCCGGCTCATGGCATTGACAAGCATAACTTCCAGTCCTGCCAGTTCGATATTAGACGGGATCAAATCAACGCCTTCCTCATGGTGTAAAATTCCGGCGTGGCTATCCATTTCCCGGTCAGCCACAATCCCCTCTAACTGTGTGGCAAGTGTCACAGAAAGATTATCCTGCTCCGGCCATCCCAGTGAGGTTGTCAGATCGCCCTGCGGATCAGCGTCCACCAGAAGAACCTTTTTCCCTTCTCTGGCAAGTCCGATCCCTAAATTGACGGTGGTAGTGGTTTTCCCTGTTCCGCCTTTCTGGTTGGCAATCGCAATTACTTTGCAATTCGCCATAATGGTTCCCTCCTTTCCTAAAATTTAATAGCCATCTTCCTGTGTGGGGAAATGGCTATGTATAAAAATGGGCATGAAAAAAGCCGACTGGTTTTTCTCCTTTAAACCAATCGGCTACCAACAAATTTTTGCACGAATAACAAAACTATATACAGGGCAAACGTTTTTTTAAATCAAACATATTAATATGCTCTCTTTTTTCAGCAGCGTTATCTATGTAATGTCCATAATTCTTCACAAAGTCCTCCCATGCTACAAGAGAACAATATGAATCCTTTTCCGAATCAAATATTCCGTCACAAGGATTCGTTTTATATTCCTTTTTTATATTCATCATATTTTTTCTAAATAAATTATCCACGTTTAAAATATTAGACACTGTTTGCTCTCTATTGCAAATATTACATTTATGTATTGTCGTTGTCATTAGAAGTGGCATAGCTTCTTTTGTATAAACAGCAACTAATCCGTTACATCTATTATTCTCTCTATCCTCTAAAGAATAACGTATCTCATCATACATCCAATCATCATAGTATCCATAACTATCTTTCTTATGATTCACAGCTTGAGGCGTAATTAGAATAATCGTTACGCTTGTTGTTCTTAATTTTGAATATAAATATTTTTGTATTGTATCCTCAGACATTTTAGAACGATCTTCATCTTCAGAACAATTAATAATTTCCGTGGAAGTGTCAAATAAATCTGTTAACTGATTTTTATAGGCTTCGCCATCGCTAAACCTAAATGAAATAAAAACTCTTCTTGCCATCTTATCCCTCATTTCATAAAAAT
>OERA01000083.1_pt1 | contig 17188 bp, 19 predicted proteins | sample 1539901 | NCBI WGS metagenome assembly OERA01 (sample SAMEA3891873, study PRJEB23780) | metagenome | biome: terrestrial biome; feature: animal house; material: Caecal content | place: Italy | collected 2015-05-05
AAACGATTGAAAATTCAGACAAGATTGTTGTTGTAGATCAAGGAAAGATTGTAGCGGAAGGAACACAAAACGAATTATTAGAAAGTTGCTCTCTTTATAAGCGACTGTGGAACGAGACAATATTAACTTCAGAGCGGAAAAGAGGTGATTGCAATGCTTGAAACCATAAAGCGAATTTTGGCAATGGCGGGCAAATATCGTCACAAAATTACAATAGGAATTATCATCAGCCTATTACATTCCTTCTTTTCCGCAATGGACTTATTTGCCATACTTTATATTTCTTTTTCTATCAATACCCTTACCCAACAGAAAATTGGAGTTGCTGCTGCGATTTTACTTGTGGGTCTTACAGGCAAGATTATTTGTAAGTATCAGATAACTGAACATATATCTGGTTCCAGCTATGATGTCTTTTATGAAAAGCGTTTGGAGGCTGGTGAAAAATTAAAGAGAGCGCCGATGGGTTATTTCAGCGAAAAGAACCTCGGTGAAATCCAGATGGCAATGACTACAGATATGAATGCTTTGGAATCCTCGGCAATGTCTGTTGTAGAAAACATTTTGGGCAGCCTGATCTATGCTGCGGTTTGTACTTTAGTATTGCTTCTTTTTAACTGGAGAATAGGGCTTATTACATTAGCGGGCCTTGGAATCGGAATTCTTTTGCTCCGTGTCGTACAAGAAAACGCAAAAAAAGTAATGCCAGTACGTTTTCAGGCTCAGGAAGAAATGACAGAGAAAACGTTGGAATTTATACAGGGCAATATGGTTATGCGCCTTTTTGGAACAGGGCGGGATGGTTTGAACAGAGTAAAAGAAGCATTCCATAAAAAACAGGAAGCAGACATTCGTCTGGAAAATACAGCGGTCTGGCCAATCAGCTTTTACAGATACATATTTCGGCTGGCGAGCTGTGGAGTAGTATTGATTGCCGCATTGCTCTATGTAAGACAAGAAATGATATTTCCTATTTGTGTTATGTTCCTTTTCGCGGCTTTTCTTGTCTACTCACAGATGGATGGACTTGCCTCTAATATTGCTCTGCTACGAATTGTAGATACTGCTCTTAGTCAAGTTGAGTCCGTATTGGAAATTCCGGAGATGTCAGGTAATGACACCATAGATAGAATACAGAATTATAATATTAAACTTCATAATATATCCTTTGGCTATGAAAATCGTCCCATCATTCAGAATGTTACATTAAAAATCCCAGAACATCGAGTAACGGCTATTGTAGGACCGTCTGGCTCTGGAAAAACGACTTTATGTAATTTGATTACAAGATTTTGGGATGTGCAGCAAGGCGAAATTATGATTGGTGGCAAAAATATCAAAGAAATAGAGTTTGAGGAATTGATGAAACTGATGAGCATCGTGTTTCAGAAGGTATACCTGTTTCACGATACTATAGAAAACAATATAAAATTTGGGAAACCTACTGCCACGCATGAAGAAGTTGTTGAGGCGGCACGTCGAGCATGCTGCAATGAATTTATCGAAAAATTACCAAATGGATATCAGACAATTATTGGTGAAGGTGGTTCAACACTATCTGGTGGTGAAAAGCAACGTATTTCTATTGCTAGAGCAATCTTAAAGGATGCTCCTATTATCATTTTGGATGAGGCCACATCCAGTGTTGATCCTGAAAACCAGCACGCATTGTTGACAGCTATCAACGAACTAACATGTGGCAAAACGCTGATTATCATTGCCCATCGGCTTTCCACAATCAAGGATGCCGACCAGATTATCGTTCTGGATAACGGGCATGTTGTCCAACAGGGGACACATGAAACATTGCTTCAACAGGATGGCATTTACCGTAGGTTTGTAAAAATGCGGCAGACAGCGTCCTCTTGGAAATTATAAAACACAAGGAAAGGATAAAGAGTATTATGGAAAACAACAAACTTAAAGTCAAAGACTTAGTGAACATTGGGATTTTTTCAGCATTGTATATGGCCATCGCAATGGTAGTGATGCTTCCTGTGGGAATCACACCAGTTCTTTGGCTGCTTTGGCCAGGAATCGCAGGTCTGTTCGGTGGAGCATTTTTTACTCTTTTGTTGGCAAAAGTGCCTAAAATGGGATCTGCTCTCCTTCTTGCAATTATCAGCGGTATCCTGTTTTTTGCGACAGGAGAATGCACATGGGTGATTATCGTTACATTTGCTGTTGCCGGCATTCTGGGAGAAATTGCAAGAAAAATATTCGGATATAAATCCTTCAAAGGCATTGCATTAGCTGGCGGTTTTTCTGCGATTGGTTTTATTGGTTCTCCTTTACCTATGTGGCTGTTTCAAGAATCTTATATGAAATCCATTGAAGAAATGGGTATGGGTGTAGAGTATGTGGAAGGGCTACAGTCTATGATCTCAGTTGGCTCATTTATTGGAATGTTGGCGGTTGCTTTTGTTGGCGGTTTTATTGGAACTTTAATTGGACGCAAAATGTTAAAAAAGCATTTTGAAAAGGCAGGAATCGTTTAATGGGTACAATGAAAAAGGGAATTTTGGTTCTTGACCCACGCACCAAAATTCTCCTGCTGTTGGGGATCAATATTTATGTTTTCACAAATAGCTATGTCTGGGCTGAAATAATTGTAATGGCAGCTTTAATTATTCTCCTGTTGTTATGTGGCGTCTATAAGGCTGCCCTAAAAAGCGCGGTTACATATATAACCCTACTTGCAATCAAATACTTTTTGCTGCCATTTTGCCCGGAAATTATATTAACTTCGCTGAATATTGTCGTCATTACTTTCCGCAAGTTGCTTCCCTGCGTAACATTAGCAACTTTGCTCGTTCAGACGACACCTATTCGGTTGCTTATGCACGCATTGCAAAGGTGGCATTTACCTCAGACTGTAATTATACCGTTAGCAATCACAGTACGCTACTTCCCTACTTTGCGTGAAGAACAACAGGCAATCAGCGATGCGATGAAATTGAGAAATGTACATGGTGTTTTTCAAAAATTGGAGTATATCTATGTACCGCTCATGTTATCAGCCTCGACAACAGCAGATGAATTAAGTCAGGCTATTACTGCGCGTGGTATAGATAATCCACGCCCTAAAACCTGTGCAGTATCTATGCGGTTCCATATACAGGATTATGTACTCTGCTTTGTCGCTATTGTACTTGTTATTATTGCTTTTGTGTTGCTTTAAGAAGGGGGGGATTTTATGATAACATTTGAAAACCTGTCATTTTCCTATGGAAATACAGGTGAAGAACAGTTAAATTCCCTTGACCTGCAAATAAAAAAAGGGGAATTTGTCCTTCTTTGTGGAAGAAGTGCCTGCGGTAAGACAACTGCAACCAAGTGCATCAACGGATTGATTCCGCATTTCACAGAAGGAAAATATTCTGGCTCTGTTGTTGTTAAAGGAAAAGAAATTGCCAAAACGCCAGTTTATGAAATATCAGAAGATGTAGGCTCAGTTTTTCAAAATCCTAAAACTCAATTTTTTAATCTTGACTCTGATAGCGAACTGGTTTTTGGAATGGAAAATTTAGGAATAGAGCCAAACAAAATAAATGCCCGCGTTCAAGAAGTAGCTCACGATCTTATGATTGAAAATCTGTTGGGTCGAAGTGTTTTTGGCCTTTCTGGTGGCGAAAAACAGATACTTGCTCTCGCTTCTATTTATGCCGTAAATCCGGATATTTATGTCCTTGATGAACCAACGGCAAATATTGATAAAGATGGAATTGACCGGCTGCATGAAATTCTTCTCAAATTGAAGCAAATGGGTAAAACGATTGTGATCTCAGAACATCGCTTATATTTTCTCATGGATTTAGTGGATAAGGCTGTTTATATTGAACACGGCGCTATTCAGAAAGTATATACAGGCGATGAATTTCGTGCGTTAGCGGATTCAGAACGTATTAGGCTTGGATTGCGCTGCTTTACCTTGGACAACGAAAAAGATGAGGTGCCTACGAAGTGTAATTCAGGCATATTGGAGATTGATAATTTATCCGTGAGCTATAAAAATAGAACCATTTTCAGCAACGCATCTTTTGCAGCGACTCGTGGGGATATTATTGCAGTTACTGGACGCAATGGAAGTGGAAAGTCCGCTTTTCTGCGTGTGCTTTGTGGGCTTATGAAAGAAAAAGCAGGAAGAATTGTGTTTGATGGAAAGCCATATCCATATAAGAAGCGCCGAGAACTGTGTTACATGACGATGCAGGATGTTGTCCATCAGTTATTTTCGGATAGTGTATGGGAAGAATTTTCTCTTCTCAATAAAACTGTTGATGAACAGGAAATCGCAAAAATTCTAAGACGACTGGACTTATTGGATTACAAGGATAAACATCCTATGACACTCTCTGGAGGTCAAAAGCAGCGGCTTGCTCTGGCAGTAGCCACTCTTGCAAATAAAGATATTATGATTTTTGATGAACCGACCAGCGGCTTGGATTATGGCAACATGATCAAAGTTTGTGAACTTATCAAAGAGTTATCTTCCAATAGAATAGTATTTGTGGCGACACATGATCGTGAGTTAATGGGATTGTTGTGTACTCGTCGAATGGAAATATCAAATGAATCAATCTCTGTTTACGATCTCACGACTAAATAAGGAGGTTCAGATGAAACTCTATGCGTCCGGGGAGGACTACCTGGAAACCATCCTTGTTCTCCAAAAGAAACTCGGTATGGTACGCTCCGTAGATGTGGCCCGGCACATGGAGGTGTCAAAGCCCAGCGTGTGCCATGCAGTGGCTACCTTGCGGGACGGCGGCTTTCTCACGATGGACGAAGATCACTTTCTCCATCTGACCGATGTGGGCCGCGAGGTTGCCGAAAAAATCTACGAGCGCCATTGTTTCTTTACCGAGCAGCTTATCGCCGCAGGCGTTGACCCCAAGACAGCGGAGGCCGATGCCTGCCGGATTGAACACATCATCAGCGATGAGAGCTTTTCTCGGCTGAAAGAGGCAGCTGCAGAAGGGAAAAATTAAACCCGACAAGAGTAATCCACCTGACAAGGAAAAAACCGGTGCGGGGCAGATATTTTCGTGTACTCAATCAACAATATCGCCCCGATGACGGCTTTGAAACACATCAAGGCCGTCACTCTTTTTGTGTATTCATAAGAGTAAACTATTTCGGAGAAACCGCTGTGAAATATAAAGAACCTCGATCTCGTCTGGGATGTTTTAGCAATCAACCAAAAAAATTCTAGCTATCTATCCCTCTATCTCTACCTTTGGATGGGCATTATCGTATCCATTTAAAAGGTTCTATTGGACTTTTGACAAAAGTGTGGGATTCACTGAACAGTGTCGCCCACCACCTCTGTTCGTGTTCACTCGTTGATTCGTGAACCGTAATGGAGGTATCAATGAAGGAAATCAATCTGCGGGAACTGTATCCTGATATATATAGCGCCGATATCTTTGTGGAGGTGACTGACGAAGTATGGGCTGCAATTCAGACAAGTCAACGGGTAGAAGCTACATACGAGCGCCAGAAGTTCAGGTATAAGGCTTACTATTCTCTGGACCATGGAGACGGAATAGAAGGCTGCCTTTTAGTACAACCCCTAGCTCCAGAAAATATCATAGAGAATAAATGGTTATATATAGAATTGCAGAATGCAATCCGAAAGCTGCCACCCGCCCAAAGAAGGAGAATATATGCACGATTCTACTTGGGTAGGACAATTGCGGAGATTGCACGGAAAGAGAGGGTTGACCAGCGCCGGGTAGGAAAAAGTATCCAATGCGGGCTTGAACGGCTGGCATGGCTACTAGAAATCGATTCATAAATTTAGAAATAATAAAACACAAGCCGGTAAAGGATACCCCCACCGGCTTGTGTTTTATTTTATCAGGATGAAGAATCCGCTTGATCTGTGGATTTGTCCATAAGTTTTTTTAGTTCATGGGAAAGCGTACGTGTTGCGTTTAGTAGTGTTTCTCTGGCTTCAGATGGACAGGAAAGGTAGAGCTGACGCATTTCATCCGCAGATTTATCTTCTCCATCCGAGGAATTTAATAAGGCGTCGATAGAAAGATCCAGAACTCCTGTTAGCGAGCGAAGAATCTCGAAGGAAGGATTTTTGACTCCCTTCTCAATCAGCTGCAAATGCTTCAAAGAAATGTGGCTCTGATCTGCAAGTTGCTGCTGGGTCAGTCCCTTTCTTTTTCGTACAACCCTTATATTATACCCCAATTTTTCCAACACAGTCATAAGCATTATCGTCCCCTTACAAATAGTTTATCGTACTTATAAAAGCATTGGAATAACATTTTAGTTCTCAAAAATAAGTATTAAAATGCTCTTTTTATGCTTTGTGGCAAAATTACCAAAAATCAGCCTTGATTTTTTACATTTAGAGAGGGGGTAAAAATGCCTTTTTTTGTCACGGATAATAGAAGAGGTCTTTTTTCTACTACGATTTAATTCGATAGAGTAGTAAAGACTTCGCTTCGTTCAACCGTTCAATATGAGGAGGTACCATTATGAGTGAAGTTCTGCGAGCGGATTTAAACGTCTCCAACTGCCCCCGATGTGGCACCCGACTGATGTGTGGAAAAATTATTGTCACTGGATTGCATAAATGCTCCAGGTGCAATCGCCACTGGGTGATCCAGATGGAAAAGAACAAGGTCACTGTGACGAGGGCATCCCTACATTTCGAAAAGCCTGAAGAACTTGAAAGGTTCGCCTGATTCTTTCGAATCTCATGAAACGAAAACTGAATATGGAATGAGACATACCGTATCTGCGTCGAATTGGGTATAGCCCTCAGGGACGGAATTCGGGAGTCAAAAGTTTGTTCGATAGGACTGAACCGGCTATAGGCCGGACGAGCCGGCAGACGGAAGCGATTTCCTTAGGGAAATTGCGGCTGTCTGCCGGCCTTTTTATTTGCTTTCTGGTTGTCGCTTCCGTCGCCCCGCGGGAGTGACAGATGCGCCAGCACTGGGAGACATATATCGCCAAATACCCCTGACCTTCGGATTTTGCACGTCTATACACGCGTCAAAATCTGGAGGATACCCCTATGCGCTTCGATCCTGTTGAATGCGGAAAGAGAATCAAGGCTCTGCGGGAAGAAAAAAGGCTTACCCAAATGGAGCTTGCCGAGCAAATTTGTATTACTACCGATCATCTGCGGGCCATTGAACGTGGTCGGAGAGCTTGTTCCATCGACTTGCTGGTGGATTTGTCTCTATTTTTTGAAGTAACCTTAGATCATCTTATTTTAGGTAGAACCCCAGCAAACGAAATAATCCGGGCAGAAATTTTACAGGCCATCGGAATCTTGCAAAACATCAAAAACACCCTTTAGTTTGGTATCGCTACCGTGTCTGTGAGACACGGTAACCGGGTCTACCAGTCACTCCCGCAACGAAAATTTCTAAGGTATCATAGAGTCACAGCAAGGGCCTCCCCAAACGGAGGACAAGCCCGAAGCCAGCGGACCTTGAAAAATGAATAAACAGCCTTCTGGTACTTCCAGACAATGATACTTCCGTAACTCGCGGCCCGGCCACAAAGAAGGCGGGGCGGCTGAAAAGCCGATGGAGCGGTGCAAATCCGCCGCCAGAAGATTCCCAACCCTCCCCGGGACGTCGAGGACAAATGGGGGAAGGAAACCCAAACAAGATTTCGGCCCGCCGGCTGAGAATCATGTTCCAGGCTGGCGGGCTTTTTATATCAACACAACAATTTATAACAGACAGGAGGTCAACTATGAGCCGTAGCTACACGCGCAATCTGAATACCGTATCCCTCATCACGCTGTGTCCGGTCTGCCTGCATTCCTTCCAGGATGCCAGGCGCACAACGCTGCGTCGCGCTGATCTGCGCCAGCGGACCAAGGATGTCTGTACCTATTGCCAGACCCGTTATGGGTTTGACTACTATGCCCAGCCTATGGTTCACAGAGACCCGAACCGGAGGGAGGCCAAAGCCTATGCTGCGACGGCTGAAGATTGACCCCGAGTTTCAGAGCAAGATTCCGCCCCTGACCTTTGAGGAGTTGAACCTGTTGGAAACCAACATCCTGGAGGAGGGCCGGATTCTCAGCCCCCTGATCGTCTGGAACGGTCTGATTGTAGACGGCCATAACCGCTTTGCGATTCTGAAAAATCATCCCGAAATCAAGTACACCGTGCTGGAAAAAGAGTTCGCCAACCGCTATGAAGCGATTGTCTGGATTTGCAAAAACCAGCTTGGCAGGCGAAATCTGACGCCAGAACAGCGAAAATACTTGATTGGGAAACAGTATGAAGCCGAAAAGCAATCTAATGGTGGAGATCGAAAAAGTTCCGCAAAAAAATCAGTTGGTCAAAATGACCAACTGATCGGGAAAAAACACACCAGACTTCGGATTGCAGATGAGAACAATGTAAATGAAAGCTTTGTTCGACGGGCGGAGTCGTTCGCAAATGGAGTGGATGCAGCAGAAGAAGCTGTTTCCGGCATCCGTGCCAAAATACTGTCCGGCGAGGTGAAACCCACGGCGGCTGAGCTGGCCGCCGTGTCTCGCGCAGCCCCGGAGGAGCGTCCGGCACTGGTGGCTAAACTCTGTAAGCCGAAGGATGAGAAAAGGGCTGGTAGAAAAGAGAAGAAAGCAATAGTAAGGGCAAAGGCAGAAAAACTCGAAACCGAGGCTTCGGAGCCTTGCGAGCCGGCAGAGCTTCCGTCCGCTCCTTCTCCTGAGCTGGCACCGCAGCCAGTGAAAATCGACAACCAGCAGCTACTGGAGATCGCGGCCAGCCGGTATCACGCCAAGCGCCGGGCCACCGGCAGCGATATGCTGTGCGAGATCGAGGCTGCGGCGGACAATCTGAAACAGCGGTGGGAGCAAGCCTTCCAGTATTATCCCGATCTTCTCATCGACCGTGACAATCGGACCGCAGTCGCCATGATTGCCCAAAGCCTGACAAATTACTTAAACGAAGTGGAGGAACGTACCCTATGAGATTCTACTCTTATCCCTATAAAGAAATTTCCATCAACAGCGCCTTCCTGGAGATCCCCGCCGAGTACCAGCGCAAGCTGCAGATGGGCAAGGTCAAACAGATGGTGGCCGAGTTCAATGGCGTCATTGTCAATCCGCCCAAGGTCAGCTACCGGGATGGCCGCTATATTGTGATCGACGGACAGCACACTATCGTGGGCCTCAAGACCCTCAACGGCGGCAATGACTTGCCCATCCTCTGCCGGGTCTACGTTGGTCTGACCAAAGAGGAAGAAGCTCTCGTGTTTGCTCAGCAGACCGGCGCATCCACTCCCCTTTCTGCGGGTGCGAAGCTGCGGGCCAAGCTGGTGGGCCAGGATGCCGAGTCCCACGCTTTCCTGGCCGCACCCGAGGCGGCGGGGCTGCAGCTGGGCACCGATCATGTACGGGCCAACCGCAAAATCATCTGCGTCAGCACCGCCCTCAAAGAATTCCGGCAGTATGGCCCGGACATCTATATCGAGAGCCTGCGGGCCATTGCCGAAGCCTGGGACGGCGACCCCGATTCCCTGCGGCCGGGCATCATCCAGGGCGTGATGCGCTTCATCGCCCTCTATAAGGATGAATACAAATATGACCGTCTGGTCAAACGACTGGCCACCGTCTACCCCATGAAGCTGGTCCGCGACGCCGACGCCATGAGCGGGGCGGCGTCCTACCGGTACATGATGCAGGTCCTGAAGCTGTATAACGGATGCAGCAAAAAGAATATGCTGCCGGTGAAGTTCTGAGAAGTTGGATTGGAGGTAGCATCATGTACGAGAATCCTGTTTTGAACGAAGCGGCCCCTATCCAGGTGGAAGAAGTGGTGCTGCCGCAAATCGTCAGCATCAAGCAGGCCAGCCAGCGGATGGGACTGCCGGCCTACTACGTTCGCCGACTGTGCAAAGAAGTGCCGGGGATAGCGTTCCAGTCCGGTGTCAAGTGGTATATAAACCTTGGCAAAATGGCGGAATACTTCAACAACGGAATGACTTCAATCTGATTTGTCAGGGATGGCGAAGCGATTGGCGGCATCCTAACAATTAGCGCTGCAACCTGTTATACTCACCATGACAGAAGAAAGGAGGTTACGAGTATGGCTTCTGTAAAACTGATCGAACCCAAGAAAAAGCCCAAGTATTTCCAGCTCACCGCCATTGTCATGGTGAATGGAAAATCGGAGCGGCGCTATGGCCGCTTTGACTTTGACCCTACCGAGCTGAAAACGGCCCGCCAGCGCCTGGCAGCGGCGAATGCGGCGGCGGTGGAGTTTGAGCGGGAGCAGCAGGCTCAGATCGACAAGGAAATGGCTGGCGGCGGCAAAACGTTCGAGCAGGTGGCAAGAGAGTACATTGACTCCAACCGTTCTCTGTTGGAGCCGTCCGCCCGCCTGAAAGGCGATGCAGAGCAGCACCGGAACAAGGCGAATACGACCCGTAATAAGAATGGCTACCTCAACAAAATCAGAGGCTATCCCCAGTTCGCACAAAAACCGATCGGCACCATCACCAAGAAGGATTGCGACCAGGTCCTCCGCCTGTTGGAGAAAGGATGCACCCGGGTCTATCAGCGGGCGACGCTGAAACCGGGGGCCAAGGCGTACAAGACCATGTCCTGCCCCAAAATCGCAGAATTTTGCACCATCAAAGAAGAAACGGTGGAAAAGTCCTTCCGCGGGGAAAGCGTCTCGCTTGATTCCGCGCAGCAGATTGCAAAAGCGCTGGGACAGGAGGTTGAGACTCTCTTTGAGGTAGAGACGGACGAGCGGCCCATCACCCAGAAAACCATGCGGGAATACGTTCTGTTTATCCGTGCCGTGATCAACTACGCCAACGAGAACTACAACGTAGACGCCAAGCCGCCCCAGATACGGGCCTGCGGTAAGAAAGGAAAGAGCGTGGACTGCCTGCATAAAGACGAGGTGGAGCGCCTGCAACAAACCTTGAAAGAGTGCTCCCTGCTGGAGCGTGCAATCGTCCTGTCGCTGCTGAATACCGGCGTCCGCCGCGGGGAGCTGGCCGGGCTGACATGGCAGGATGTGAACTTCAAGGAGTGCACCATCCATATTTCCAAGTCGCTGCTGGTCTTTCAGAATTTTGGCTACCAGCTTACCGCGACCAAGGAAAACAATGTCCGGGATGTGGACGTTGCGCCGGAATTTATGGCTTTCCTGGAGGACTACTACCGGCAGTGGAAAGCTCAGAAAAAGGTGATGGGCGCGGCCTGGCAGAAAAGCCTGGATAGAAAATCGGCCAAGTATGCTTCTTCCCTGCTGGCTCTGCGAGGGAATGACTTTGTGATCTGCAACGACCACGGCTTCCCCATCAACCCGGATAGCTACGGCAGTCTGGTGCGGCGGGTCGGCAAAAAGGCGGGCATCGAAGGGCTGCACCCCCACATGTTCCGGCACACCTTCGTCAGCATCCTGTTGTCCAACCCCAACATCGGCATCGCCACAGTGGCGGCGGAAGCGGGCCACGCCCAGCCCAGCACAACGCTGGCGATCTATACCCAGGTGTATGACCGCCGCCGCGAGGAGATACGCAAACAGATGAGCCAGGAACTGTACAGCGAATAAACAATTTCCGCCAAAAGGCAGAAAGAAAAGCACGAAACGCGATGTTTCGTGCTTTTTGGTGGGCCAGGCAGGATTCGAACCCGCGATAACCCCGTTATGAGCGGGGAGTTCTGACCGCTGAACTACTGGCCCGTATGGAGATGAAGCTGGACCTGCGAGGGCGCATTCGGATGCCCTTCGTAGGTAAAAAGTAGGTGAAAACACTTTTTTGCCGTTATGACGGCGAGAAAACGACGAATATGCGGATGTTTTGGAAGCGCCGGACGATAAGACCAAGCGGTTATGAGCCGCCAGCTCTGACCAGCTGAGCTACTGGCCCGTATGCCCTCCTGCATAAGCCTGCGGAAGGATACTATATTAGTATAGCAGATTTGCGCCCAAATGAAAAGACTTTGTGGAAACTTTGCCTCCGGAGGGGCAAAGTGTGCTATACTGGTAGCGCTTGGAGTGTGTCGGAAGGCTTCTGGGCGCCGGCCCGCGCAGCGGAAACCGGCTGAGCGCAGGGGATGCGGCGCGCAAGCGCTTTGCATCTGGCGTTTTTTGGGCAAGCGGTCCGGCAGTTTGGATTTTGCAGATACACTCCAGAGGGAGGGACTGGCTATGAGACAGAAACATCCGACAGGACAAAAGCGCCGGGCGGGCCGCGCCGGGCCGCCTTGCAGGCGACGCGGGCCGCGGGTGACCCGGCGGGCTCTGCTGCTGGGGGCCGGAGCCGCGGCGCTGGGGGCCGCCGGGCTGTGGCTGCGCCATCTGGGCGGGCCGGGCGGAGAGGCGCCCGCCGCTCCGGATGCGGGCACGCCCCCGGCCGGCGAGTGGCGGGCGGCCTGGATCAGTTACATTGAGCTGCAGGGGATGGATTACACCTCGGCGGAGGCGTTCCGGGCCGGGGCCGCGGCCATGATGGACCGCTGCGCCGGGCTGGGTCTGAACACCGTCATCGTCCAGGTGCGGCCCTTCGGGGACGCCCTTTACCCCAGCGCCCTGTTCCCTTGGAGCCACATCTGCACCGGGGTGCAGGGGGTGTCCCCCGGCTTCGACCCGCTGGACATCCTGCTGACCGAGGCCCACAGCCGGGGGCTGTCCTTTGAGGGGTGGATCAACCCCTACCGGCTCCAGGCGTCCGCCTCCTCGCCGGGGACCCTGGCGGCGGACAACCTGGCCAACACCCACCCGGACTGGGTGGCCGCGGCGGGGGGCGGGCTCTACCTCAACCCGGCCATCCCCGAGGCGGCCGCCTACGTGGTGGAAGGGGTGGCCGAGCTGGTGCGGACCTACCCGGTGGACGGGGTCCACTTTGACGACTACTTCTACCCCACCACCGACCCCGCCATCGACGCGGCCCGGTTTGCGGCCAGCGGCGCGGCCGACCTGGCCGAATGGCGGCGGCAGAACGTCACCGCCCTGGTCAAGGCCGCCCACGACGCCGTCAAGGCCGCCGACCCCACCCTGCGGTTTGGGGTCAGCCCCCAGGGCAACCCGGACAACGACATGAGCCAGCAGTACAGCGACGTCCGGGGCTGGCTGGCCGCCGGCAGCGAGGACGCAGTGGTGGATTACCTCTGCCCGCAGCTCTACTGGGGGTATGGGTACACCCTGTCCAACGGGTCGCGGCGGTTTGCCTACGAGAACATCCTAGCCGAGTGGCTGGCCATGCCCCGGGGCAGCGCGGCTTTGTACGTGGGCCTGGGGGCTTACCGGATCGGCGAGGGGGACGGCGGGTCCAACGGGGACAGCGTTTCGGGCTGGTCCACCGGGCGGGCCCTGGCGGACCAGGTGGGCACCCTGCGGGCCGCCGGCGCGGGGGGCTACGCCTTATACCGGTATGGCTCCCTGTTCCAGAACACGGCCTGGCCCCAGCTGGCCGAGGCCGAGTGCGCCGCCCTGACCGCCGCCAACGCCCCCGACGGAGGGCGCGCGGGCTAAAACAGTTGTATGTAAGAGGAAAATGCGGTATAATAGCCCAGTGAACGAACAACACAGCGGAAGAAAACGCTTTGCCCGGAGGTTTTTATGGAACGGAAGAAAAAACGTCTGCGCCTGGCCGCCCTGCTGCTGGCCGCGGCGCTGGCCCTTGGCCTGACCGGCTGCGAGAGCCTGAAGGACAACGTGGCCAATATGCTGGGCTTTTCCAGCGCCGAGGAGGTAGACACCACCAACTGGGCCGAAGCTACCACCGACCCCATCATGCTGCCCGATGGCACCGACGCCACCGCCCAGTGGACCAACGTGGTGGCCAACGGCACCCTGTACGGGGTGTACAACGGCATCTGGACCCGGAACACCGGCTATTTCCAGGTGTCGGGGGACAGCCTGACCATCACCGCCTGCGGCACCGCCGAGGGCGTCCAGGAATACAAGATCGCCCTGTGGAAAAAGGTGGACGGCGGGGCCCAGTATGTGGACGGCTCCACCGGCTACATCCACACCGACGGCTCCAACTACCGGTTCACCATCGGCGGGCTGGATCCGGCGGCCCAGTACCGCCTGACCATCTCCTATGACTCCAGCCGGTACTATCTCTATGGAATGTTCAAAGCGGAGGGGATCGTAGGATGAAAACACAAACCAGAAACACCCTGCTGCTGGTGCTCTGCGCCCTGATCTGGGGGCTGGCCTTTGTGGCCCAGAGCGCCGGCGCAGCTCTTGCGCCCTTTGCCTTTCTGGCCTGCCGCAGCTGGCTGGCGGTGGCTTTCCTGTGGCCGCTGAGCCATGTGTTCGACGCGGTCCGCTGCCGCAAAGGAGGGCCGGCCGCCCCGGCTGCCGGCGGCCGCCTGCTGCTGGCGGGGGGCGTGGTCTGCGGCACCCTGCTGTTTGCCGCGTCGGCGGCCCAGCAGATCGGCATCACCCTGAACCCTTCCACCGCCAAGGCCAGCTTTATCACCGCCATGTATGTGGTGCTGGTGCCGGTGGCGGGGCTGCTGTTCGGCCGCAAAAGCCCTGCCCAGATCTGGGCCTGCGTGGTGCTGTCGGTGGCGGGGCTCTACCTGCTGTGCATGCAGGGGGGCTTTGGGAGCGTCGAGGCCAGCGACGGCGTCCTGCTGCTGTGCGCGGTCCTGTTCACCTTCCAGATCATCGCGGTGGACCACTTCTCCCCCCGGCTGGACGGGGTGCGGCTGAGCCTGGTGCAGTTTCTGGTGGTGGCGGTGGAGAGCACCGCCGCCTCCCTGCTGACCGAGACGGTGGCCCTGGCGGACATCACGGCCAACGCCCTGCCCGTCCTTTACTGCGGGCTGCTGTCCAGCGGGGTGGGCTACACCCTGCAGATCCTGGGCCAGCGGGACCTGGACCCCGCCATCGCCAGCCTGGCCATGTGCCTGGAAAGCGTCTTTGGGGCGCTGGGCGGCTGGCTGCTGCTCAGCCAGAGCCTGTCCCTGCGGGAGCTGGCGGGCTGCGCTCTGATCTTTGCGGCGGTGGTGGGGGCCCAGCTGCCTCTGGGCCGGCTGCTCCGCCGCCCTGCCGGCAGTGGCCGGGAGTAAGGCGGGGACCGTCCGGCAGCGGCAGGCCGGCGGCATCTGCTACCAGCTGGCCCGCCGCCGGGTGAAAAACCTGAACCTGCGGGTCCGTTCCGACGGCACGGTGGCGGTCAGCATCCCCTGGGGCGCCGCTGCCCGGGAGGCGGACGCCTTTGTCCTGGCCCACCGGGACTGGATCGAGGCCGCCGTCCAGCGGCAGCTGCGCCGGGCCGCGCGCCCCCTGCCCGACCGGGACGAGGCCCTGGCCCGTTTTACCGCCCTGAGCCGGGCGGTGTTCCCCTCGTTTGCCCCGGCGCTGGGAGGGCAGATGCCCCTCATCAAGGTGCGCCGGATGACCAGCCGCTGGGGGGTCTGCGCCCCGGCCAAACGGCAGATCACCTTTGCCCTGGCCCTGTACGATATGCCCCCCGAGGCCCAGCTGTATGTGGTGGTGCATGAGTTCTGCCATTTTCTGGTGCAGGACCACAGCCCCGCCTTCTGGGCCGAGGTGGAAAAGCGCCTGCCCGACTGGAAGGCCCGCCGCCGCCTGCTGCGGGAGGGATAAACAACACGGAGGTATATGACCTTTGGAACCAAAACACGCCCCGGAACAGGGGCATAACAAATATACCAAGCTGGCGGGCAACACCATGATCTTTGCCATCTCCAGCTTTTCGTCCAAACTGCTGACCCTGATTGTCCAGCCCTTTTTGACCTACGCCATGCGGGACGTCCAGAGCATGGGCGTCTCCAAGCTGCTGAGCCAGTGCGCCAACCTGCTCATCCCCCTGGTGTCCATGGGGATGAGCAACGCCATCATCCGCTTTGGCCTGGACAAGGGCAACAGCAAAAAGCAGGTGTTCACCAACGGCCTGCTGACCATCCTGCTGGGCTATGGGGTGCTGCTGCTCTGCTGGCCGCTGCTCAGCCTGGCGCCGGGCATCGGGGACTACGGGGTGTTCCTGTGCATCTACGTCCTCACCAGCTGCCTGCGCACCCTCTGCACCCAGTTCATCCGCAGCCGGCAGCTCAACCGCCTGGTGGGCATCGACGGGGTGCTGTGCACCTTTGCCACCCTGGTGTTCTACGTCCTCTACCTGGTGGTGCTGGACATGGGGGCCGAAGGCTACCTGCTGGCCATCATCTGCGGCGACGTCACCAGCAGCCTGTTCCTGTTCTGCACCGGCAAGCTGTGGCGGTACATCGACTTCCGCTTCATCAACCGGGCCCTGTGGCGGGAGATGCTCCGGTTTTCGCTGCCCATGATCCCGGCGCAGATCAGCTTCTGGATCATCAACGCCTCGGATATGTTCTTTGTCAACGCCATGTGCGATGGTTACGGCGGCCGCACCGGCCCCGAGTGGAGCGGCCTGCTGTCCACCGGCTACTTCCTGCCCACCATCCTGAACACCCTGGGCACCATCTTCTACGATGCGTGGCAGCTGTCCGCCGTCACCGAGGAAAAAGGCCGCAGCCACTTCTTTTCCACCGTGTTCCGCAGCTATGCGAGCGTCATGTTCTGCTGCGCGGCGGGCATCCTCTGGCTGTGCCGCCCGGTCATGCTCATCATGAAGTCCAGCTACTTCGACGCATGGCAGTTCGTCCCCTACCTGACCCTGGCAGCGGTGTTCACCTGCTTTACCCAGTTCATGAACAGCATCTACGTGGTCTACAAGCGCTCCACCCACAGCCTGTACACCATGATGGCGGGGGCGGTGGCCAACTGCGCGATGAACTATCTGGGCATCCTCTGGTTTGGCCCGGTGGGGGTCACCTACGCTTCTTTCCTGGCCATGGTGCTGGTGTTCGTGCTGCGCGCGGTGGACAGCCGGCAGCTGATCCAGCTGCGGCTGCACCCGGTGCACATGACGGTGAACGTGGCTTTCCTGGTCATCGAGGCGGCCGTCACCCTGGCGGAGGTCCCCTTCTACGGCCTGTGGACCGGGCTTCTGTGCGGGGTGGTCATCCTGTACAACTTCGACGGCGTGTGGGCCATGGGCCGGGCCATCCTGCCCCGGGTGCTGGGCCGCCGTGCGGCCCCCCTGGTGGCCTGGGTGGATGGCGTGGTGGCAAAGGTCTACCACTGATCCTACGACAAAAAGCTCCCCCAGACTGCAAAAAAGTCCCGTCCAGCCGACATGTGCGGATGGACGGGACACATACAGGGAA
>OERA01000084.1_pt1 | contig 16895 bp, 11 predicted proteins | sample 1539901 | NCBI WGS metagenome assembly OERA01 (sample SAMEA3891873, study PRJEB23780) | metagenome | biome: terrestrial biome; feature: animal house; material: Caecal content | place: Italy | collected 2015-05-05
GGTCCAGCCCGCCCTGGATCAGGTACAGCGTGCCGGCCGCAAAAGCCGGCAAACTCAGGGCCAGAGCGGCCCCCCGGGTGCGGGGGCGCTCCACCGCCGCAGCGGACGCGCCCGGCAGCTCCCCCGCCAGCAGGGCCAGCCCTGCCACGAGGGCCAGCGCAAGGTACCGCGCCCAGACCGGGCCGGCGGTCACAAGACCGGTGTCCAGGTCGGTCCACAGGGCCAGGTCGGCCCAGCGCAACGCCCCCAACAGGATGCCGGCGGTCAGCACGCCGGCCACATAGTTCCGCATGGCTTACCGCTCCTCAAGAGGCTTGTAGCGCTGCCGGACGCCCAGATACTTGTAGGCCGGGCGGATGATCCGGTTGGCAAAGACCACTTCTTCGATCCGGTGGGCGCACCAGCCGGGCAGGCGGGCAATGGCGAACAGCGGGGTGTACAGGTCCTCCGAGATGCCCAGCATCTGGTAGATCAGGCCGCTGAACAGGTCCACGTTGGCGCACACCGGCTTGGCGCTGCCCTTTTCCTCCGCAAAGATGGCGGGGGCCAGCCGCTCGATGCTGCACAGCATATTGTACTCCGCCTCGAAGCCCTTCTCGTAGGCCAGGTGGCGGGCGCGCTCTTTCAGGATGACCTCGCGCGGGTCGCTGATGGTGTAGACGGCGTGGCCCATGCCGTAGATCAGGCCGCTGCCGTCGCCGGCCTGCCGGCGCAGGATACGGCGCAGGTACTCCCGCACCTCGTCGTCATCGTCGTAGTTTTCCACATGGGCCAGGATGTCCTTCAGCTGTCGGTTGACCTGCAGGTTGGCGCCGCCGTGCTTGGGGCCCTTCAGGGCGCCGATGCCCGCCGCAATGGCCGAGTAGGTGTCCGACCCCGAGGAGGACACCACCCGGGTGGCAAAGGTGGAGCAGTTGCCGCCGCCGTGGTCGGCGTGCAGCAGCAGGCAGGTGTCCAGCAGCTTTGCTTCCTCGTGGGTGAACTTCTGGTCCGGGCGGTAGGTGCTGAGGATGTGCTCGGCGGTGCAGTGGCCCGGCTGGGGCAGGTGGAAGAACATGCTCTGCTTGTCGTACACCCGGCGCTTCATCTGGTAGGCGTTGACCATCATGGTGGGCATGCAGCCAATCAGGGTGATGCTCTGGTGCAGCAGGTTCTGCAGGCTGAGGTCCTCGGGGTTGTCGTCGTAGGAGTACATCCCCAGCACACAGCGCTGCATCTTGTTCATGATGTTGGGCGAGGGCGCGTTCATGGTGTCCATAAAGCCGTCGGGCAGGGCGCGGTGCTCGGCCAGGATCTGGCAGAAGCTGTCCAGCTGGGCCTTGTTGGGCAGGCTGCCGAACAGCAGCAGCCAGATCACTTCTTCAAAGACGAAGCGGTCGTTGCGGTAGGCCTCCTCCACGATCTCGGTGATGTTGACGCCCCGGTAGATCAGCCGGCCCGGGATCGGGATGATATGGCCTTCCTGATCCTTGCGGTAGCCCACGACGTCGCAGACGTTGGTCAGGCCGGCCAGCACGCCGGTGCCGTCCGGGTTGCGCAGGCCCCGCTTGACGCCCAGCCGCTCGCTGGTCTCGGGGTCGATGTAGTTGTTGGCCAGATACTCCTCACAGAGGGTCTTCATGGCTTCGTGCTCGTTGGTTCCTAAATTCATCATGACAAATCCCCTTCCCTTCCAAATCATTCACCGCGGAGAGCAGGCCCGCGGAAGTAAGCCCTAACTGCTTGTCTGTACAATGGTCCCCCCTTAACGGTAGATAGTTTTATGATAGCGCTTTTGTTAAATAAATTCAAGCCAAAACTGCACAAACCCCGCCTCAAATACAGAATGTTTTGATTTTATTCGGATTTTATTCACATTTTGAGGTCTGGGGCCGGGCGGGTTTCGCCTCTTCCCGCGGGGGCTGCGTGGTATGCTGTGCCTGTATCACCCACCGAAAGGAGGCTGTTCCGGCGTGAAAAAAGCCGTTGTATTCCTGGCCGCCGCCCTGCTGGTGCTGGGCAGCGCCCTGCCCCTGGCGGGCTACTGGCTGGCAAAAGCCCTGCTGGAGGCGTCCGCCCCCGCCCCGGCGGCCAGCGCCGCATCCGGCGCGGCATCATCCGGGCCGGCTTCGGAGGCGCCCGCCCTGCCCCCGGCCGACCCGGCCGGGGCTGAGACCCAGGTGCTGCTGCGGGACAGCGGGAGCGGCCAGGACCTTGCCCTCCCGATGCGGGACTACCTGATCGGCGCGGTGGCGGCCGAGATGCCGGTCAGCTGGCCGGACGAGGCCCTGAAAGCCCAGGCCGTGGCCTGCCACAGCTACATCCTGTACTGCCGGGACCATTCCGCCGACCCCTCCGGCCCCTGGCTGACGGTGGACCCAGCCCGGCGGCAGGGCTGCCTGACCGACCCGGTGCTGCGCAGCTACTGGGGCACCGCCTACCAGGCCAACTACGCCCGGCTGTCGGCCCTGGTGGACCAGGTGGCGGAGGCGGTGCTGTACTACGACGGCGCGCCGGCGGGCGCCAGCTACTTTGCCATCTCCAACGGGCAGACCGAGGCCAGCGAAAACGTCTGGGGCTCGCCCCTGCCCTACCTGCGGGCGGTGGACAGCAGCACCGACCTTTCCGCCCAGGACTACCAGGTCACCGTCACCCTGTCGGACCGGCAGGTCAGCGAAGCGCTGGCCTCGGCCCTGGGCATCTCGACCGGGGACGCCCCGCCGGACGGCTGGTTCGGCGCCCCCAGCCACACCCCCTCGGGCTATGTGGCCTCCCTGCCGGTCTGCGGGCAGACGGTGACGGGCACCGCCCTGCGCTCCGCCCTGGGCCTGCGCAGCGCCTGCTTCACCATCCAGTGGGACGGCAGCGCCTTTGCCATCACCACCAGGGGCTACGGCCACGGGGTGGGCCTGAGCCAGTGGGGGGCCAAAGCCCTGGCCGAGCAGGGCAAAAGCTGGATCGAGATCCTGGCCCACTATTTCCCCGGCACCAGCCTGGAAGGATAAAACGGCCCCGGCGTAGTCAGACAAGCGCCGGGGCTGTGTCGGTTATGGAGTTCAGAACAGGCTGCCCAAAAAGTCCGCCAGCTGGCTGCCCAGGGTGGCGGGCTGCTCCGCCGCCGGGGCCGCGGCGGCGGCGGTCTGGTCCTGCAGCATGGCCCCTTCGGGGTCCTGCACCGACCAGTAGCAGCCGTCTGCCGCCGGGGCGTCGGACACGGTGAAGTCGGCCCCAAAGCACAGGCTGTCGCCGGTGGCGTCCTCTGCAATGACCAGGTAGGTGTAATTGCCGGCGGGCAGCTCCCCAAAGCGGATGGCGCTGTCGGCCTGCCGCAGGGACCAGCTGCTCTCGCTGCCGGTCAGGGCCGCCGACGCGCTCATGACGGTGTTGCCGGCGGCGTCCTCGATCAGGACGGCCACCTCGGCCAGGGTGCTGCCGCTGGCGGCAGTGACATTGCCGTTCAGGCTCATGCCGGTGCCGGTGTGGACATTGACCGGGTAGGTGACCCCGGCCAGCTGCAGTTCGCTGGTCTGGGCCGCGCCCGCGGCGGCGTTGTTGTCCTCCGCGATGTACCAGTAGCAGGAGGCCCCTGCAATGGACACGCTGGCGCTGGAGATGGGCACCCGCCCGGCGCTGATGTTGCCGGCGGGGTCGGAACAATAGAACACCCCGTTGGTGTAGTCGGTGAGCAGGATCGCGTGGGGCTGCCGCCGGTCGTACAGGACGATGCCCTCGGGGTGGGCGGCCAGCAGGTCGATCAGGGTCTGGGTCTTGGCCCCGTTGTCGGCGGGCAGGGTGGCGTAGCGGACCTTCATGGCCTTGTATGTAAAGTTATGGGACAGCCCGTTGGACCATGCGGCGGGGCGGACGTTGTTTTCGGTCACGTCCACCCAGTCGGCCAGGCCGTCCAGATAGGCCCGGCGGCGCAGCATCATGGCGGCGGCGGTCAGGGTGCAGGTGCCGCTGCGGCTCTGCTTGAGGTAAAAGCCCGCGTCTACGTTCAGGTCGGCAGCCAGCGCCCGGGGCATACAGGGCAGCAGAAGCAGGGCCGCCAGACACAGCGCCGCCAGGCGGCGGCGCCAGCCAGTTCGTGTTTCCAAGTTTGCCTCTTCCTTCCTCAGGGGGCATGTCCCCCAAGCTGTCTGGGGGCCGCCCCGGCGGGGTGCATGGGAGGGGCCGCAGCATCCGGCCTCTCCGATAAACCTCGCTTTTTTGAATTTTATTTGTATTAAGTTTAACGCAGCTGTTACCGTTTTGTAAATAGTTCGAGGGCAAACTTTCACGCTTTTTTCGCATTTATTCCATAGTATTACCTTTGAATTTGTACATATTTTACAAATATTCTGCTTTTATTTTTTCGGCACAGGGGCTTGACAGGCAAAAGACCCTTTTACAGATCCCGGGTGTAGCGGCAGTCGGGGTAGCGGGAGCAGCCATAGAACCGCCGCCCCGCGTTGCTGCCCTGCCGGGCGGTGCGCAGCACCAGTTCGGCCCCGCACCAGGGGCAGCGGCCCGGCAGGCTCCTGGGCTTTGCCTGCTCCCGCTCGATGCGGCGGACCTGCCGCACATGGGCCCGCTTCTGGCTCCGGGTGGCCCGGGTATAGGGCTCCAGCCGGGCGTACAATGCCCGGACCTGCCGCCGGCTGAGGGCCCGCCGCCCTGTCTGCCGCAGGACCCGGGGCAGCTCTTCCAGCCGGCAGACCGAGACCTCCTCGCTGTCCCAGGTCACATCTTCCAGCTGGCACCGGCCGGTGAACACCACCACCGGCCAGAGGGGCGTCTGCTCCCCCACCAGGGCCTCCAGGGCGCGGACATGGCCGGCGTTCTGCCAGATGGGGTTGTAGAGGGGGTGGCGTTCGGTTTTTATCCGGCCCAGCCAGTCCCGCCCCGCATAGACCGAGACGGTCCATTCGGGCTGGTCCTCCCGGCCGTAGATCCATCCCGTATAATTTTTGCTTTCGATCACGAAGATCCCCTTCCGGGTCAGGTAGAGCAGGTCGATCTCGGCGGTGCCCTCGGGGGTGGGCAGGTACAGGTTGCGCAGGCACAGCCCCCGGACCCGGAACCAGCCTTTTTCGGCCAGCTTGTCCGCCACGGCGTCCTCCCCTGCCGCGCCCTTTTCCGCGGCCTCGTCCCGGCCCCACAGCCTTTGCAGCCATCCCATGTTTTGTCCCTTCCTTTCATCGTGCAAACGAAAAAGACCGCCAGCACAAGCTGACGGTCTTCTGGTCCCCCGAGGGAGGACAAATCCGAACGTTCAATCTGGTCAAAGGTGATCTGCTCTGCCCCTTCCTTATAGTTGAAGGTCACAAGCAGGTAGTCATCATATACCACCACGCTGTTGACAAAACTGTCAATCAGCCTCCTCCGACCCTCCAGGGTGTTGAGATCCACTTTGCGGAACTGTAAGATATAGAACTGTATCTGCTCTCTGGTGAACTGAGGCTTCCTGATTTCTTCCTTCACGATGCTCAGCTCCAGCTTTTCTTTGGTTTCTTCCATCTCGTCCAGCCGACGCTTGACAGATGCATTGAAAGCACCTGCCTGGATGGCGTTCAGCAGATTGTCGATTGCCTTTTCAGTATCTGCCAGTTGGCGGCGCAGGGCGGGCAGCTCACTGCTCTCCTGCCCCTGGACCGCCAGTGCCTGATCGGTAAAATACTCCACAAAGGCATCGTCCATGATATTCCGCATCACGGAAGAAACCACAGCGCGCTCCAGAGGCTCCTTTCGCACGCTTTTGTGTTTGGCATTGCAAGTCTTTTTCCGTTTGCTGTTGATACAGCGGTAATAATGGTAGACCTGGCCTTTGCTGGAACTTGTCCCGCATTCCCCCACCATCATTGCCTTGCAGGAACCGCAAAACAGCTTGGTGGTCAGCAGGTAGTCGTCCTCGGCCTTGTGACGGGCCGGGGCCTTTTTGTTTTTCTGCATCTGGCTCTGTACCCGCTCAAACAAATCCGTCGGGACCAGAGCCGGAATGCCGTCCGGCACCACGATATCGCGGTACTTGTATTCACCGATATACTTCCGGTTGTGGAGAATCCCCGAGATAAAATTCAGGTCTGCCGGCTTCCCACGCACCGTTGTAACTCCCAGCCCATTCAGATGGTCCACGATCTCTTTCATGGTGGAACCCGTGTCGTACATCTTAAAGATATCCAGCACAACAGGAGCTGTGATCGGATCAGGCTGGTAATGTTTGTCTGCGTCAATCTGGAAGCCAAAGGTAGGTGTGCCGCCATTATACTTGCACTTGAGTGCATTTTCGGTATGCCCGCGGATCACCTTTTCGGACAGTTCCGCAGAATAATATTCTGCCATGCCTTCCAGCATGGACTCCAGGATGATGCCCTCCGGGCCATCGGCAATGTTTTCCTTTGCCGACACCACCCGCACGCCATTCTTTTTCAGAGCTGCCTTGTAATGGGCGCTGTCATAGCGGTTGCGGGCAAAGCGGTCCAGCTTCCAGACCACAACCACGTCAAACAGCCCTTTGGCGCTGTCCTTAATCATCCGCTGGAAATCAGGCCGGTGATCTGTCTTGGCAGAAAAGGCGCGGTCGATATATTCCTTGACTACCACCATTCCATTCTTTTTGCAGTATTCCATGCACTCCCGGAGCTGGCCTTCAATGGACTCTTCCCGTTGGTTGTCGGAGGAGTAGCGGGCATAGATTACAGCGTTCATCCTGTCACCTCCTTTTCCTCATCTGCCTTTTCTGCAAACATCTGCAAGACAGATTCTTTCATGCGGTTGTAATAAGGCGACTTGGCGTCAAAGCACATCTCCACGAACTGCTCCATCTCAGCACCATTTTTCCATACCTTCGGCTGATAGCGGTACAACTTTCCCTGGGGTTTCTCACAGCGGGCAAAGATGTAATCCATCGAGACATCGAAAAAGTCTGCATACTTGCGGAATACTTCCACTGTTGGCGTTGACTGCCCGTTCTCATATCGGTTGAGGCTGGACTGGGTGATCCCCAAAAGCTCCGCCAGCTTTGCCTGGGACAGGGACAGGCTCTCCCGCAAGGCACGCAGCCGTTTGCCGATCTCTTTCAATGCAATCGCCTCCTTCCACGCCCATTATACCATATATCGAATTATTTTCAACTCATCATGTGACTTGTAGAATAAAAATATCACGTAGTATCTTCATAGGACCATCGAAAAGCCCTTCGCTTGTAAAAATAAAAGTTCCGTACTCTTCTCATTTCTGAATCACCCCTATCAAACTATAAAAATACCTGGAACACGTCCATTCATTGCAGGAAGCCCTTTCATGAACGTATTCCAGGATTTTGATTCATTCTATAAAATTTTCTCCAAAAGCATCTCTTTGGAATCTCTCATTTGCCTGCTCAGAACAGGGTGATCTGCGGGTGGAATGTCCGCCGCTCCACCACAAGGCGCGGCCCGGTCAGGGTAAAGCTGCCCTCCAGGCGGATATCGGCGGCGGAGGAGCCGACCATCACTTCACGTCTGCCGGGCTGGATGGCAAGCTGCATATCCGCCCCATGATAGGCCAGCTGGTGGCTGTCCAGTACCACCTGCACGGTGCGTTCTTCTCCGGGCTGCAGCGTCAGCCGCACAAAGGCCCCCAGCTGGCGCATGGGCCGCACCAGCGTGCCCTGGCAGTCATGCCAGTAGAGCTGCGCCACTTCGTCGCCGGCTGCTGCGCCGGTGTTCTTTACCTGAAAGCGAATTTGAATGTTCCCGCCGCAGGGCGTCTCCGGCGTCACCTGCAGGCTGCTGTAGGCAAAGCTGGTATAGGACAACCCATGGCCAAAGGGATACAGGGGCTGGTTGCTGGGCCTGTCCAGGTATTCCGCCATAGCGATTCTGCTTTCAAACAGGGGCTGCAAATCGTGGCGCAGCGGGATCTGGCCGGCATGGCGCAGCACCGTCACCGGCATTTTGCCACCGGGATTCACCTTTCCCAGAAGGACGTTCACGATGGCCTGCCCACCTTGTTCCCCGGGCAGCCAGCCATACAGTACGGCTGCACTGTGGGCGTCCTCCTCTGTCAGCGCCAGGGGCCGCCCGTCCACCAGGACGGTCACCACCGGTTTGCCGACTGCAAACAGTGCCCGAAGCAAAGCCCGCTGCGGCTCTTCCAGGCCAATGTTGGCGTTGTCCTTGTTTTCACCGCAGGTGGCATCTGCCGAGCGCATGCTCTCCTGGCCGCCCACAACGGCTACCACCACATCCGCCTGCCGGGCCGCCGCCACGGCTGCCTCGATGCCGCCCTCCAGCGGGCGCTTGATCTCACAACCGGGCGCATACAGGACATGGTCCTTTTCCACCGCCTCTTCCAGGGCCTGGCGCACCGTCTTGCAGCCGGGATAGAAACGGTCCATAAATTCCTCCTGGCCGTGGTAGACTTTATAACTGTCCTGCCGGGCAAAGTTCTCTTTGACAATGGCCAGAATCTGCTCTTCCTGGGCGGGTGTGGGCGCATCCTCCCAGACAATGCCCTTTTCCCGCAGTTCCTCCCGGCGCTGGGTGGTATAGATGGACAGCATCATCCGGCGGAACTGGTCAAACTCACTGCGGTTGAAATCCAGGCTGGTGGCGTTTACCGTTCCCACGCTGGAATAGCCCCCAAAAAAGACCACCTTCGCATCCGCAGAAGGCCCTACCAGCGCAATCCTGCATCCGCCGGACAGGGGCAGAATCCCATCGTTTTTGGCCAGGACCATGCTTTTCTCAGCGCTGATTCGGGACAGCTGCTGCACCGCCGGGTCGGCGGTGAGGGCTGCAAAGTCCCCCTGGGGGGCGCTGTTCTCAAACAGGCCCAGGGTAAATTTGAGGGTCAGCACCCGGCGCACCGCCTGGTCCACTGCCGATTCTTCCACCAGCCCTTCCTCCACAGCCTGAACCAGGTGGGAGAAGCAGGTCCCGCTGGGCTGATCCACATCCATGCCAGCCCGCAGAGCCTGGACTGCGGCGTCCATTTCTGACACAGCCGTCCCAAACCGGTTGCAGGTGCGCTCGATACTGCCGTAGTCCGAGACCACCGGTCCGGCAAAGCCCAGCTTGTCCCGCAGGATTTCGGTGAGCAGATGATAGGAGGTGACCACAGGCTCCCCGTTCAGGGTGCCGTAGCAATTCATGACCGCCATCACGCCGCCTTCCTGGATGGCGGCTTCAAAGGGCAGGCAGTATTCATCCAGCAGGGTGCGCTCGGAGCAATCCGCCTGGCCGCCGTTTCGTCCACCCAGCGCGTTGCCGTAAGCCAGGAAGTGCTTGGCCGTGGCCATGACTTCCTGCCGGCCCTGCAGACCCTGGATGAAAGCAGTGGCCATCCGGGCTGTCAGCAGCGGCGCTTCGCCGTAGGTTTCCCCCACCCGGCCCCAGCGGGGGTCGCGCCCCAAATCCAGCAGCGGGGAATGGGCCCCATAGATACCGTAGCTTTTGAGCTGTGCCCGCACAGCGCTGCCGATGTCCCGGGCCAGATCGGGCTGCCAGGTGGCTGCCATCCCCAGGGACTGGGGGAAAGTCGTTGCCCCGGGGATCTGCGCCCCTGCAATGGCCTCACTGTGGGCCAGAACCGGGATGCCCCAGCGGGTGTGTTCCCGCAGATAGGACTGAACCCGCTGCAAGGTATCCACATCCTGCTGCTGGTCGCCGCTGAGGGCGGAGTTCAGATAGCTGACGGTGCCCATCCCGTAGCGGAGCAGCTTGTCCAGTGCGGCGTCATCCAGCGGATGGGGCAGGGTGCAGCAGCACAGCTGTGCCACCTTCTCCCGAAGATTCATCCGGGCGATCAGGTCTTCCACTCTTTGGGGGACGGTCAGGGCGGGGTTGCGATAATCCATGGTTCTTTCCTCCTTACCATTTTTGTATTCTTTTCAGCAAAAGGATACCATAGGGCGCGCCGACCGATAAATCTACAAGTTTTTTGCATAGAACGCCGGTACCCTGCCACAAAAAAGGAATAGCCAGACAAAAAAATGCAGGGTTCAAAAACCGCCCCCGCCGCCAAATCCAACGAAGTGCAGATGGAAAGCCCCCCGCCGCGGGGCTATACTGGTGGCAGCAACGCAAGACCCCCATCTTGCAGAGGAGAACGACAATCAAAGCGGGAGGAAAACAAGATGACTCTACCAAAAATGCTGCACAAAAAAGACCAGCCGGCCGCTGCGCTGGCCATGCCGCAAAAACCATTCCGGGAACGGCTGGTGAACGACCTGAAGTCCAACTGGATTCTTTACCTGATGGCTCTGCCGGCCCTGATCTACTTTGTGGTGTACTGTTACGCCCCCATGGCCGGCCTGTACATTGCTTTTTCGGACTACAAAATCACCGGGAGCCTGTTCTCAGGAAAGTTTGTCGGTCTTGAATATTTCATTGACTTTTTCAACAGCTACTACTTTGGCCGACTGATCCGCAACACCCTGGTTCTGAGCCTGGAGACCCTGATCTTCGGCTTCCCCATTCCCATCATCTTCGCCCTTGTCCTCAATGAGGTCCGCAGCCGCGGCTTCAAAAAGCTGGCCCAGACCGTCACCTACATGCCCCACTTCATCAGCATTGTGGTCATCTGCGGCCTCGTGGTGGACTTTGTCAGCCTGGACGGCCTGTTCAACACCATCATCCAGGCCTTTGGCGGGGAGCCCATCGCCTTCCTGTCCGACCCGGCCTGGTTCCGGCCCATCTATGTGGCCTCCGAAATCTGGCAGAATTTCGGCTGGGACAGCGTGGTCTTCCTGGCAGCCCTTTCTTCCATCGACCTCCAGCAGTTTGAGGCCGCCAAACTGGACGGCGCTTCCCGCTGGCAAACCATCTGGCACATCTCTCTGCCCAGCATCCTGCCCACCATCGTCACCATCCTTCTGATGCGGCTGGGCCATGTGATGAGCATCGGCTTTGAAAAGGTCTTCAACCTCTACAGCCCTGCCACCTATGAGACCGCCGATATCATTGCAACCTTTGTTTACCGCCAGGGCGTGCTGGGTGCCAACTACAGTTCGGCAGCTGCCATCGGCCTGTTCAACAGCGTCATCAATCTGATCATCGTTTTTATCATGAACAAGGTCAGCCGCAAACTGGCCGAAACCAGCCTGTGGTAAACCATCTGCAAAAAGGAGGAAGTCCTATATGGCCCGCACCAAGAACAAAATTAAATCCACCACCGAAGACCGCGTTTTCGACGGCGTATCCTTTGTCGTCATTGCAATCCTGATTTTCGTCTGCTTTTATCCCATCTGGTATGTCTTCTGTGCCTCGTTCACCAACCCCACCATCGTGGCGGGGTCAGGCGGCATCCTGCTGTTCCCCCAGGACATCACCCTGGACGCCTACAAGCGGGTGTTCGCCGACGCTGAAATCTGGCGCGGTTTGCTGAACACCATTTTCTATACCGTCGTGGGCACCGCACTCAATGTGATCCTCACAGCCATGCTGGCCTACACCCTGTCCCGCAAAAACCTGCTGTTTAAAAAGCCGCTCACCGTCTTTGTCACCTTTACCATGTTCTTCAACGGCGGCATGATCCCCACCTATCTGGTGATCCGGGACCTAGGCCTGCTGGACAGCCGCGTTGCCGTCCTGCTGCCCGGCCTGGTGTCGGTGTTCAACTTCATCAACATGCGCACCCACTTTGAATCCCTGCCGGCCGAGCTGGAAGAATCCGCCAAGCTGGACGGCGCCAACCACTGGACCATCTTCACCCGGGTGATCCTGCCCATCAGCGGCGCAACCATGGCCGTGATGGTCCTGTTCTACGGCGTGGCCCACTGGAACAGCTGGTTCCGCGAGATGCTGTACCTGCCCAACAGCCGCGATCTGTGGCCCCTGGCCCTGATCACCCGTGAGATCATCCTTTCCAGCTCCAACGCCGCCATGTCGGACGGCGCCGTCATGACCCAGGAAATGGCCGACGCCATCAAGTATGCCACCATCATCGTCACCACCCTGCCGATCCTGTGCCTGTATCCCTTCCTGCAAAAGTATTTTGCCAAGGGTGTGACCGTCGGCGCCGTCAAGGGTTGACCCCGCTCCGATCCCTGTGAATCAAAGCCGCCGCAGTTGCCTGCGGCGGCTTTTGGCGCCCCTGGATCTTTGACGAATGGTTCAAGATCTGGTATATTAAAATAAATTGTGATGAAGGAGAGATGGTGCGTGCAAATGACCCGGCGTTTTGCTTTGCGGCAGATTCTGGCCCGGAAACAGTCTTTTTATAAGCTGCTGGCCTCGTTTTTTGTGATGCTTATCCTGCCATTGGTCCTTGTGCTGGCCAACTATTTTTATGCCCGCGGCCTGCTGCAGCAAGAGAATATCAACTATCAGAACGCCGTGCTCACCCAGGCACAGATGTCGATGGATGAGCGTTTGCAGACCATCCAGCTCTATGCCATTGACCTGAGCAATGATACAGTCCTCAATGCCACCCTGAGCCAGCGGCAGGCCGATGACAGCCAGGGCAACTTCGAGTTATGGGAGCTGTCCCGGCATCTCCAGAGCTACAGCGCCACAGCCGGCAGCTTTTGCGATACCACCATCTACTCCCGGCTGTACGACTGCATGGTCAGCGGCAGTTACGTTGACTACCGCGTATCCGAAGGAAGCCTTCGGATGCCGTCAGAGGAAATGAACCGCAGCTTGCTGGAGCTGCTGCAAAACGAGCGGTCCTACTGCCAGTTCTATCTGCTGGGGGACAGCCAGGGTCACAGCCAGCTGGTGATGCTTCATTCCGTTCCCCTGTGGAGCTCCGGCGCTGCCTCCTATGGAACCATCTGCCTGCGGATTGACGGCGATGGTTTGTTCTCCACCATCCGGGATATGGAGGAACTTCAATCCGGCCTTGTCTGTCTGCTGGACCCCAGCGGCACGCCGGCCGTCTGGACGGGCAGCGAGGCCATGCTGGATTTTGTGCCCCAGGTCAGCGGCCAGCCCATTCAGGACTGGCACGGGGCCAGCTACACCGTCTCCCGGGCGGATTCCAATCTAAAAGGCTGGTCCTATCTGTCTATCCAGCCGGTCCACCGGATGCAGAGCGAGCTGCGGGTTGCCCGCAACCTGAGCCTGCTGGCCCTGGCCCTAGTGCTGGTGGTGGGCGCCGGCATCGTCTATTACCTCACCTGGCGCAACTACCGCCCGGTGGAGCACCTTTTGGCCGAGCTGCGCCGCCGCTCTGTGATTCTGGAGAGCCCCGAAGGGACCGGCTTCAACGAATTCCGGCTGATTGAAAAGTCTGTGGCGGATATGCAGCACTCCATGAAAGAGGTGCAGAAAGCCCTGCGGCAGGAAATCCCCCGCATTCAGGAAAGCATTCTGCTCCAGCTGCTGAAAAATGACGTGAGCAACTATGAAACCTACCGGAAGCTGCTGGAGGAAGTGGGTATCCTCTTCCCCTACCCGCAGTTCCGGGTGGTGCTGGCCCGGCAGGTGCCCAGCGAATCCCGTGAGCTGTCCGAGCAGGCTCTCACCAATATTGTGCTGCGGGACCAGCTGTCCCAGCTTGTGCCCGGCGGCATCACCTACACCGCCGTGACCCTGGACAATGACAGCATCGTGTGGATTCTGAACGGCAGCGGAGCCCGCTTCGACCAGGACACCCAGGACATCCTGGGCCGGCTGCAGGATACCATGCGGGAGCAATACGGCCAGCTGCTGTGGCTCTATGTCAGCTGGATCGACCAGGGCCTGGAGTCGGTGCCCCAGGGATATTATGCCGTGACCCAAACCCAGGCCCAGCAGCCCGGCGGCGGCATCCGGTACCTGCAAAAGGAAAAGGATGTCTGGCCCATGGATCGCAGCCTGAACAGCATTGCGGCTCAGCTGCAGAACTTCATTGCCACCGGCGACGCCGCCCAGGCTTCCGCGCTGCTGCACGAGAACCTGGACGCCAACTTGCGCCGCCGCACGGTGGAGCTGTACCAGGCCCAGGGCTACTGCATTGGCATGCTCAACATCATCCTGGAAGCCTACCGTGTGGAGGACCCCGCTGTGCTGCGGGTGGAGGGTGCCCCGCCCTTACAGCAGATCTTCCAGCGCAGGAACATCAACGAGCTGGAAGAACTCCTCCAAACCCTCATCTGCCAGCTGTGCCACTATGTGGAGGAGAACCGCACCAGCCCCGCTTCCCAGCTCATCCAGAAAATTCAGGCCTATATGCAGGAAAATTACGGGGACGTGGATCTCACCCTGACCCGTGTGGCCGACCAGTTCAACCTGACGCCCAATTACCTTTCCATCTTTTTCAAGGAAAATGCCCATGATACCTTCCTGAACTACCTGACGCGGCTGCGGCTGGAAGAGGCCAAACGCCTGATGCGGGACACCCGCCTTTCCATCACTGAAATTTCCGAGCGCGTGGGCTATGCCAGCGCCAACAGCTTCACCCGCGCGTTCAAAAAAATCGAGCATGTCACCCCCACCCAGTACCGGGAAAGCAGCGTTCATTCGTAATATTTACGCCCGTCGCACAAAATTGTGTGACGGGCGTAATTTTTGCATAGGCCCTTTTTCGGCGCAAAACACAAAACCGCGGTGCTTTCCAACATAATGCAGATATACAAGCTCCGGCGGGTCGTGTATCATAATGACCAGAAAGAGCGCAACGCTCAACCCCACGAATTCCAGCACGAAGAAGGAGGATTTCCCTATGAAACGCATCTCCCGCCGCAACTTTATGAAAATCGTCGGTGCAGGCGCCGCCGCTCTCGGCCTGGCTGCCTGCGGCGGCAGCGAGTCGGAAAGCGCCGCATCCACCGCTGCATCCCAGTTTACGGGTGAAGCCGTCACCGCCACCTATCCCCTGGCCAGCGGGGACAAGACCCTGAACATTTATATCCGCAATGCCACCTCCGGCGTGGTGCAGAACTATCATGACATCAAAGCCTTCCAGGTCGCAGAAGAAAAGCTGGGCGTCAATCTGGCCTTTACCCATCCCGCGGTGGGCAGTGAGTCCGACCAGTTCAACCTGATGATTGCCTCCGGCGAGTACCCCGATATCATCATCTGGTCCTACAGCACCAGCCCTATGGGCGTTGACGAACTGATCGACGAAGGCGTCCTGATGGATATGGACAGCTGCATCCGCCAGTACGCCCCCAACTATCTGGCGGCGGTGGACACTCCTGCCCATGAAAAGGAAGTCCTCTCCAACAGCGGCACTTACCAGGGCATCTACTGCTTTACCCTGGGCGTGCCTGTCTCCTCCGGCCCCTCCATCCGCGCCGACCTGCTGGAAAAGTACGGCCTGGATGTCCCCGTCACGGTGGACGACTGGGAGAACGTCATGACCACCATCCGGGACAACGAGCCCGGCGTCACCTATCCCTTCACCACCTACCGCAACTACATTGGCAACGCCAACCTCAACCTGCTTCTGCCCGCCTATAAGACCAGCACCGAGTTCTGCTCTGACGGCAACGGCGGCGTGGTGTTCGGTCCCTCTACCGACAACTACCGCCAGTTTGTCACCAAGCTGAACGATTGGTACAACAAGGGCCTGCTGGACCCCGAGTTCATGTCCAACGACAGCGCCGCCAACAACGCCAAGCTGGTCAACGGCAGCAGCATTGCTTCCGTCCTCTCCCTCAACAGCGGCATTGGCAACGTGACCACCACCGCCCGGGCCAATAACCCCGACTTTGAACTGGTGGGCGTGGCCTGGCCGGTGCTGAACGAGGGGGACACCCCCTGCTTCCACCTGGACGGCGGAGTTGCCCAGGTGGGCGTCCAGGCGGTGGTGACCTCCTCCTGTGCCGACCCCGCTCTGGCCACCCAGGTGCTGGATTACTTCTTCTCGGAAGAGGGCAACAACCTGCTGTGCTGGGGCATCGAAGGGGAAAGCTACACCGTCAATGCAGACGGCAGCAAGACCTTCACCGATGCCGTCATGAACAACCCCGAGGGCAAAACCCCCTCTGAGGCTGTCCTGGCCTACGCCCTGCCCTCCTACGGCTTCGTCAACCCCATGGACGAGGACGCCTATATGCAGATCACCCTCACCATGCCCGAGCAGGTGGAAGCCCGCACCCTGTGGCACAGCCTGGACCAGGGCGTCTGCCTGCCCCAGCTGACCATCGCGCCCGAACACCAGAACGACTACAACATGATTATGAACGAGGTGGACACCTACGTGCAGGAAATGCTGATCCGTTTTGTCACCGGCCAGTCCAACATCGACGAAAGCTGGGACACCTATGTCAACACCCTGAACGGCATGGGCCTGGATGTAGCCACCCAGTATGTGACCGACGCTTACAACGCTTTCCAGCAGCGCTGATTTCTTTTACATTCCGGCAGTGTCTGCAGGTTTTCCTGCAGGCACTTATTTTTACAGACCCAAGGAGGTTTTTATGCGCACTGTTACTCTGCTGCGGGAGGGCTGGCAATTCAGCAGCTGCTCCTGGGACGGCACCCACCAGACCCTTCCCACCGGCCAGGACTGGGTGGACGTCACCCTGCCCCATGTGTGGAACGGGGACGATCCCAAACAGGAAGGGCCCAGGCTCTACCGCTGCACCCTGGCCCTGGCGGACGCCGCCCGGCCTGCGTTTGTGGATTTCGGCGCGGTGGCCGGCATCTGCCACGCCTGGCTGAACGGCTGCTATCTCGGCTGCCACAAGGGCGGCTATGCCCGTTTCCGCTTTGCCCTCACCGGTGCCCGGGCGGGCAGCAACGAGCTGTTGGTTTTGGCCGACAACACCCATCGGGACTACATTCCCCTGGGCGGTGACTTCAACAATTACGGCGGCATCTACCGCCCCGTCCACCTGATCCAGACCGGGGCCACCCACTTTGACCTGCTCTATTACGGCACTTCCGGCCTGACGGTGGAGCCCGGCCCCGACGGGAAGGTACAGGTCAGCGCCCGCATTGCGGGCCCGACGGAGGGCGTCCAGATTCAGTATGAGGTACTGGACCAAGGAGAGGCCTGTGCCTGCGTGACCCGCCCCGCCT
>OERA01000089.1_pt1 | contig 16629 bp, 10 predicted proteins | sample 1539901 | NCBI WGS metagenome assembly OERA01 (sample SAMEA3891873, study PRJEB23780) | metagenome | biome: terrestrial biome; feature: animal house; material: Caecal content | place: Italy | collected 2015-05-05
CCCCGCAGGTCCTGGGCCAGACCGGCCACGGCGCGGGCGGTGCCGGCCAGAACGGTGACCCCAAACCCGCGGCTGCGCAGGGGTTCCAGCTCCTCCCACAGAGCCGCTACCTCCCCGTTCCAGGAAGGCAGGTTGTGGGCGGGTGCGTTGATGATCTCCTTCAGGGGCTGGTCCGGAATGCTGCGGGCAAAGTTTTCGGCCAGCAGGGTGCGGCATTGTCCGGTTCTGCTCCACAGCCAGCCCGCATCGGCATACAGGTGATCCAGGCCCGCACAAAGAACGCCGTCCTCAAACAGGGCGGAAAACTCCTCGCCCCGGCGATAGTTGGCGGCGCGTTCGGCCTCCCGCACCGAGGCGGGTTCCTCCACGCAGAGCAGCGGGTCCTCAAAATAATCCAGCAGCGTGGCGGGCTGGGGATACCGCACATTCAGGTACTTGTCCATGGAGACCGGCAGGATCCCCGCATCCAGCTGGGCCAGATCGGGCGCCATGACCTGTTCCATGGCGGCGCGTTTTTTTCCGCGCTGGCGTTTCCAGTAAGCGCGCAGGGCTTCGGCCGCCTGGGCCGTGGCACCGAAAAGCACCTCCCGGGCGGGGCTGAGGTAGATCTTTTCCACCGGCTCATCCCGGCGCTGGGTGGACAGATCGAAGCTGTTCATGGTATCGATCTCATCCCCCCAGAATTCCACACGCACGGGGGATTTCATCTCGGGCGTGTACAGGTCCAGGATATCACCGCGGATGGAAAACTGGCCCGGGCCTTCCACCCGGTCCCGGCGCACATAGCCTGCATCCAGCAGCATGGTGTTCAGTTCCTCCCGGGGAAGGGTGTCCCCGGGGCGCAGGGTGCGGGTATTGCGGCAGAAATCCTCTTTCGGGGTGGTGAACTGGGTCAGCCCCTCAACAGGCACGCAGACGGCCTGCAGGCGGCCGCCCACCAGGTCGCCCAGCACAGCCAGACGGCGGTACTCGTATTCCCGGGCGGTCCCTTCAATAGGGCGCAGCACATAGTCCCGGGCCGGGAACACCGCGGCCGGCACTCCCAGCGTGTTCAGGTCGGCGGCAAAGCGGGTGGCCTCGGCTTCGCCGGGGGTGACCACACACAGCGGGCGGTCCAGTTCCCGGGAAAGGGCCGCGTACACCTGGGCCCTGCCGGCGGCCGGCAGACCGAAAAGCGCACTGGCCCCCTTGCCGGACAGCGCATTGATGAGTTTTTTATGTTCCTGTGTTTGCTGGAAAAGTTCGTAAAACATAGAAGCAACCCATTTTCAGAAATATGAAATCCATCCTGCGGCAGATGCCGTCGATGGGCGTATACCCAAAAATCCCGGCCACCACGGCGGCGGCCAGGATCAGGAAAACAGAGTTGTATGTGCCCACGGCCCGCCTGTCAATGGTTGCAGCGGTTCTGGGCCTCGCCCAGCTTGCCATCCATGATCAGGCGGCAGGCGGTTTCAATATCAGGATAACGGTCGGTCATGGCCTTGGCCGCTTCCGGGGGAAACTTGCCCAGTACCCAGGCGGCCAGATCATATTCGGGATGGGGCTTGGCACCCACGCCGATGCGCACCCGGGGGAAGTCCTCCCCGCCCAGGCTCTGGATGATGCTCTTCAGGCCGTTATGCCCGCCGGCAGAGCCGCTGGCACGGATGCGCAGGTGACCGGGTTCCTGGGTGATGTCATCGCACAGGACGATCACATGGTCATGGGGGATCTTGTAAAACTGGGCCGCCGGGGCGATGCTCTGGCCGCTGAGGTTCATGTAGGTCAGCGGCTTGAGCAACAGCACCTTGCGGCCGTCGACTTCGGCCATGCCGTACAGGCCCTGCCACTTGGATTTGTTGAGCGTGCAGCCCCAGCGTTCGGCCAGGGCGTCCAGCGCCTTGAGGGAGCCGCCGGTGGAGATCACGTCGTCCACCACCAGCACCCGCTTGCCGTTCATCTCGTCCAGCTCCTTGCGGTCGATGACCAGCTTCTGCTTGCCCTCGGTGGTGATGGACTGATCCTCCACGACCACCGGGTCTTTCATATACAGCTTGACGTTTTTGCGGGCACAGACATAGGGCTTGCCGCTCTGGCGGCTCATCTCGTGGGCCAGGGGGATGCCCTTGGCCTCGGCGGTGAGCAGGATGTCGAACTCGGGGCACTTTTTCAGCAGCTCGGCCGCGGCGGCCACGGTCAGCTCGGTGTCGCCCAGCATGATGAAGGCCGCAATGTCCATGTGGTCGTTCACCTTGCAGATGGTCAGCTCGCGGGTCAGGCCCGCGACCTTCAAAGTATACGTTTCAGCCATTGGTTATGATCCTCCTTCAGGCCCCGGCTCAGCCTGCGGGCCAGCCCATGGGGCGCTTTGCCATCACATGGAAGTGCAGGTGCTTGACGCTCTGGCCCGCGTCCTCGCCCACATTGGAGACGATGCGGTACCCGCCGGTGCAGCCAAGGTCCGCGCACAGCTTGGCGATGGTGGCAAAGATGTGGCCCAGCAGGGCCCCGTCCTCCTCGGTCAGCGCGGCGGCCGAGGGGATGTGCTTTTTGGGGATGACCAGAAAATGGATGGGGGCCTGGGGGTCGATGTCGTAAAAGGCCAGCAGCTGGTCGTCCTCGTACAGCTTGTTCGAGGGCACCTGGCCCGCGGCGATCTTACAGAACAGGCAATCTTCCATGGCAGACAGCTCCTTTCATGGGGGGTTATGATTGATGCGCTTTTGCAGGCGCTTCGGGCCTCAGTTCATCTGGCTGGCGGCCACTTCGGCGGCGGCGTGGAGGGCCTCGTCGATCTTGTTGGGGTCCTTCAGGCCGGCCATGGCAAAGTCGGGCTTGCCGCCGCCCTTGCCCCCGGCGATGGCCGACAGCTCCTTGACGATGCTGCCCGCCTTCAGGCCCTTTTCCTGGGCCAGCTTGTTCACCGAGACGGCCATGGTGATCTTGCCGCCGTCGCTGCCCACCAGGACAGCCAGCACCGGCTTGACGGCCTTGTCCCGCAGGGTGTCGCACATCCCGCGCAGGGTGCCGCTGGCCGTGCCGGAGAAGTAGGCGGTGATGATCTTGACGCCGTTCACGTCCTCGGCGCTCTCAAACAGGCTCTGGACCTTGGCGGCGGCCACCTCGGCCTTGACGGCGTCCAGCTCCTTGGCCAGGGCCTTGTTTTCGGCCATGACGGCCTCGGCCCGGGCGGCCAGGTCGGCCAGGTTGTTGGCCTTGAGGGCGGCGGCGGTGGTGCGCAGCACCAGCTCGTTGGCGTTGGCCCGCATCAGCAGGTTTTTGCCGGTGACAGCCTCGATGCGGCGGATGCCCGCCGCCACCGAGGACTCGCTGATGATCTTGAAGCAGCCGATCTGGGCGGTGTTCTGGACATGGGTGCCGCCGCAGAACTCGGTGGACCAGCCGCAGACGTCCACCACCCGGACGATCTCGCCGTACTTTTCGCCAAACAGGGCCATGGCGCCCATCTTCTTGGCCTCGTCCAGGGGCATCGAGCGGACCTGCACGTCCAGAGCCTCAAAGATCTTGTCGTTGACGATCCGCTCCACTTTGGCCAGCTCCTCGGGGGTGACGGCGCTGAAGTGGGTGAAGTCGAAGTGGGTCACATGGGCGTCCTGGTACGAACCTGCCTGGTGGACATGGTCGCCCAGCACCTCCCGCAGGGCCGCCTGCAGCAGGTGGGTGGCGGTGTGGTTGCGGGCGATGGCCCAGCGGTATTCCCTGTCCACCTGGGCGGTCAGGGTGTCGCCCACCCGGACAAAGCCGTTTTCCAGCACGCAGGTGTGGACGAAATAGCCCTTGGGGGTCTTTTTCACATCCAGCACACGCAGGGTGCAGTTGTCGCCGGTCAGGACGCCGTGGTCGGCGGTCTGGCCGCCCATCTCGGCGTAGAAGGGGGTCTTGTCCAGGACGACGAGGACGCCCTCCTTGGCCTGGTCGTCGGTGGCGATGCCGTCGGTCAGGGTCTCCTCGTCCGACAGGGCCACCACCACGCCGGTGTCGGTCAGGGTGTCGTAGCCGGTAAAGACGGTGGGGGCGGCGGTCAGCTCGCCGAACAGGTCGGCGCTCCAGCCCGAGATGTTCTTTTTCAGCCGCTCGGCCCGGGCGCGCTCCTTCTGCTTGGTCATCTCGGCGTGGAAGCCCTCCTCGTCCACCTCCAGGCCCTGCTCGGCCGCGATCTCGCGGGTCAGGTCCAGGGGGAAGCCGAAGGTGTCGTTCAGCTTAAAGACATCCAGGCCGCTCAGCACGTGCTGGTGGGCCTTTTCCATGGCGTCGATCAGGCCGGTGAGGATGTTCATGCCGGCGTCGATGGTGCGGGCAAAGTTGCCCTCCTCGGTGCCGATCACCTTCTTGATATAGGCGTCGTGCTCCCGCAGCTCGGGGTAGGCGCTCTCGCTGGAGCGGATCACCGTCTCCACCAGGTCCACCAGGAAGGGCCCCTGGATGCCCAGCAGGCGGCCGTGGCGGGCCGCACGGCGCAGCAGCCGGCGCAGCACATAGCCACGGCCCTCGTTGGAGGGCAGGATGCCGTCCGACACCATGAAGGTGCAGCTGCGGATGTGGTCGGTGATGACGCGGATGGAAATATCGGTCTTTTCGTTCTGGCCGTAGGTCTTGCCGGCGATGTGCTCGACATGGTGCAGCACGCTCTGGACGGTGTCCACCTCGAACAGGTTGCCCACCCCCTGCATCACGCAGGCCAGGCGCTCCAGGCCCATGCCGGTGTCGATGTTGGGCCGGGGCAGCCGCTCGTAGTGGCCCTTGCCGTCCGAGTCGAACTGGCTGAACACCAGGTTCCAGATCTCCATAAAGCGGTCGCAGTCGCAGCCGGGGCCGCAGGTGGGCTTGCCGCAGCCGTACTCGATGCCGCGGTCAAAATAGATCTCGGAGCAGGGGCCGCAGGGGCCGGAGCCGTGCTCCCAGAAGTTGTCCTCCTTGCCCATGCGGACCATGTGGTCGGGGGCGATGCCCACCTTCCGGGTCCAGATGTCGTAGGCCTCGTCGTCGTCCAGGTAGACCGAGATATACAGCTTGTCCTTGGGGATGGCCATCCACTCGTCGCCGGTCAGGAACTCCCAGGCCCAGGGGATGACCTCTTCCTTGAAGTAATCCTGGAACGAGAAGTTGCCCAGCATCTCGAAGAAGGTGCCGTGCCGCGCGGTGATGCCCACCCGCTCGATGTCGGGGGTGCGGATGCACTTCTGGCAGGTGGTCACCCGGTGGCGGGGGGGCTCTTCCTGGCCCAGGAACCACTTCTTCATGGGGGCCATGCCGCTGTTGATCAGCAGCAGGCTGGGGTCGTCCTTGGGCACCAGGGGGAAACTGCCCAGGCGCAGGTGGCCCTTGCCCTCAAAGAAGGTCAGGTATTTTTCACGCAGTTCATTCAAACCGGTCCATTGCATAAACGATTCTCTCCTTGCTAGCCTTTCTCGTTGGGGTCCGCCCTGCCTGCGCAGAGGGGCAGGGCTGCCCCGGAAGCATCGCACCCCGGGGCGCAAACACGGCAGCGCGGCGGAAACAAAAACAGCCCCCGCCCCGGCAAAGGGACGAAGGCTGCCGTAACTGCTCCGTGGTACCACCCAATTTGCGGCGATGCCAAGACCGCCGCCTCTTTTGCCGCAATAACGCTGCGCCGCGCCCGGCTTGTCTCACCGGGAGCTCGAGGGTGGCATGGGGTGCGCAGCGCCGGCGGGCCTTTCAGCCGCCTTGCAAAAAGGGGCCCGCTCTCTGTACGGCCGGATCACATCCCTGGCCCTGTCATAGCCAAGTTGCTTTGATCGATTTTGGGGCGCGGGGGGCCTTGCGGCGGCCCGCACCAGTTAAATTATAAGCATACGCACGGCTTTTGTCAACCGTTTCGCTCAAAATTCCAGGGTGGGGCTGACCTCGCTGCGGCGCTGGGTCTGGACGATGCAGTCCCGGCCCGGCACCACGCCCCCCGCCCCGAAGGTGGTGAACACCGTCTGCAGCGCCAGGGGCGGGGTGTTGTTCTCCTGGGACAGGTGGCACAGGGCAAACTTTTCGCACCCGCCCTGCACCAGCTCCAGCAGCTTTTCGCTGCACTCGTCGTTGGACAGGTGCCCCCGCGGCCCTTCGATGCGCGCCCGTAAGTAATAGGGATACGGCCCGTTGTGCAGCATGTAGGGGTCGTAATTGCTCTCCAGCGCCACCAGGTCGCACCCGTCCAGGGCGGCGTGGACGGCGGGGGTCAGGGTGCCCAGGTCGGTGGCGATGGCCATGGTCTTGCCGTCGGGGGTGGTGATGCGGTAGCCCACGCAGGGCACGTCGTGGCTGGTGGGGAACGCCCGCACCCCAAACCCGGCCACGTCGGCCTCCTCGCCCCGGTCGGGGTCCAGCAGGCAGACCGGGCAGGCCGCCGGCAAAAGGCCCGCGGCCTCCAGCGCCGCCAGGGTGGGCCCGGCGCCGTAGACCGGCAGCGGATGGCGCTTGAGGAAGGTGCCCAGACCTTTGACATGGTCGCTGTGCTCATGGGTGACCAGGATGCCCCTGCAGTCCGAAGCATCCAGCCCCGCTTCCCGCAGGGCCCCGGTGGTGACCCGCACCCCCTTGCCCATATCCACCAGCAGGTAGGCGCCGCCGCTGCGGACCACGCTGCAATTGCCCGACGAACCGGAATAAAGGGAGATAAATTCTGCCATCCCTACGAGGCCCTCCCTGCCTCACACAACACAACTCCAGGGGGGACCCGCCCCTGCCGGCGCATTTGCGGCAGAAGGTGCTCCCCCCTGGCTTTTTGGTTTCTGACCGGGCCGCCCGCAGCCCTTATGGTCTCACAAAGCCTGGTCCAGTGCGGCGGGCACCCGCTCCACTTTGCGGATGTCGGCCCCCAGGCCCCGCAGCTTTTCCACAATGTTCTCGTAGCCGCGCTCGATGTGGCCGATCTCCTCGATCTCGCTGGTGCCGCCGGCCATCAGGGCCGCGATCACCATGGCCGCGCCGGCCCGCAGGTCGCTGGCCCGCAGCGGGGCGGGCTGCAGCCGCTCCACCCCTTCGATGACGGCCACCTGGCCGTCCACCTGGATGTTGGCCCCCATCTTGCGCAGCTCGTCCACGTAGCGGAAGCGGTTGTCCCAGATGCCTTCGGTGATGGTGCTGGTGCCCCTGGCCACGCTGAGCAGCACCCCCATCTGGGGCTGCATATCGGTGGGGAAACCCGGGTGGGGCATGGTGTTGATCTTGGTGGGCAGGATGTCGCCGGTGCGGGTGACCCGGACGGCGTCGTCAAATTCCTCCACCTCGGCGCCGCAGCGGCGCAGCTTGGCGGTGATGGGCTCGAGGTGCTTGGGGGTGACGTTCCGGATCAGGACGTCGCCGCCGGTGGCCGCCGCAGCCACCATATAGGTGCCGGCCTCGATCTGGTCGGGGATGATGCTGTAGGTGCAGCCGTGCATCTGGCTGACCCCCCGCACCTTGATCACATCGGTGCCCGCGCCCCGCACGTCGGCCCCGCACATATTCAAAAAGTTGGCCAGGTCCACCACATGGGGCTCCTTGGCGCAGTTTTCCAGCACGGTCTGGCCCTCGGCCATGACGGCGGAGAGCATGGCGTTCATGGTCGCGCCCACGCTGACCTTGTCAAAAAAGATCCGCGCGCCCTGCAGCTTTTCTTTGGCGCGGACGGTGATCATGCCGTAATCCACGCTGTCCTGGGCGCCCAGAGCGCTGAACGCCTTCAGGTGCTGGTCGATGGGGCGGGGCCCCAGGTTGCAGCCGCCGGGCATGGCCACCTGCGCCCGGCCGAACCGGGACAGCAGCGCGCCCAGGAAATAATAGCTGGCCCGCATCTGCCGGGACAGGTCGTCCGGCACATTGGTGCCCACCAGATGGGTGGTGTCGATCTCGTAGGTGTTGCGGTTCAGCATCCGCACCTGGGCGCCCAGGGCGCTGAGGATGTTCAGGCTGACGGACACGTCGCTGATGTTGGGCAGATTCTCGATCACACAGACACCGGCGGCCAGGATGGTGGCGGGCAGGATGCCCACCGCCGCGTTCTTCGCGCCCGAAATATCGACCTCGCCCATCAGCGGCCTGCCGCCTGTAATAACAAACTTCTCCAAAGTAATGATCTCCTTCATGGGGTCCGCAGAAAAAAACACGTCCCACACCGCAGCTTGCATGGCCCGCCATAAATCCACCATGGCAGGCCGGTTTTTGGGGCGGCAGCTGTGTGCCGCCGCCCATTGCGGCTACCCTATTATACACAACTTGCAAAAAAAAGCAAAGTTTCAGGCCCGGAGTTTGCTCTTATTTTCTGTTTTGCCCAGATTCTCCAAATACATTCGTGTATTTTCTCCCTTTTATACAGAATATTCCCCGCAGCCTGCGCCGCCCGGCCGGCAAAGGCGGGTCTGCGCGCGCCGCGGAGCGGCCGCCTTTTCACGGCGGGCCGTTCCTTTGGGGGCCGGGGCCGCCCCTCACCAGACCCGGTCCTGGCTTTCGGCCTCCTTGATCCAACCCAGCTGGTAGGCAATGACCAGCTGTTTCAGGTCGTGGACCTTTTCCCGCAGGATCTCGCCCTCGTCCACGTCCTCGACCAGGACGCGGCGGTTCTCCTGCTCCAGGACGTTTTCGCGGGAGACGATATCGATGTTTTCGGTGATGGCCTTTTCGGCGCTGACAAAGGGCTGGTGGGTCCGCAGGGACATGTCCCGGCTGGAATAGGTCAGGGTGTAGCCGGCGATGCCGGTCTTTTCATGGTAGGCGCGGCAGAACCCGCCGTCGATGACGATCAGCCGGCCGCCGCCCTTGAGGGGGCTTTCGCCGTTTTTCTCCTGCACCGGCACGTGCCCGTTGATGATGTGGCAGGACCCCGGCAGGCCGAACTCGGCCAGGATGCGGCGGCAGGCCGACTCCTCATTGTACCAGGTGTAGTAGGGGTCCTTGACCTCGGTGTGGGTGGCCTTGTCCGCCACATACAGCCGCTCGAAGGTGGTCATGGCGCTGCGGCCGAACAGGGGCGACAGCCTGCCGCACCACAGGTACCACAAAAAGTCCTGGCCGCTCTGGCGGGCGGCGCTGCCCTCGGGGGCGTAGTAGCCCCGCCGGGCCCGCTCGTCGCAGTAGTCCATCAGGGCGCGGCCGGCGTACAGCCGCCCCTCGAACCGCTCGGCGGCAAAGGCCCCCTTTTCGGTCATGGGCACCGCCCCGTGGTAGAGCAGGTTGCCGTTTTCGATGTGGTAGACGCTGCCCTTGGCGTACAGGAAGCGGACGTGCTGCTGCAGCTTTTCGCTCTGGCGGAAGGAGGCCACCAGCTTGTCCAGCACCAGCTGCTCGTCGGGGTTGAGGGCGGCGGGGTCGGCCGGGTCCACGGTGGGGAAGCTGGTGTCCCGCAGGGGATACTGCCTGCCGGCGATGTCCACCGTCCCCCGGGCAAAGTCGATCCGGCGCAGGTAGTCCCGGCCCTCCATCTGGAAGTCGGGGTTGCGGTCGATGACGGCGCACTCCAGCTTGAACATGATGATGGAGATGGCCTTGTGCATGACGGCGCAGCGGTGGAGCATCCCCTCGGTGTAGGGGCCCCGGGCGGCATCGGTGTGGGGCATCCAGATGGTCAGGTCGTCGCCGCTGTAGTAGTGGTCGGCCAGCCGCTGCAGGTGCCGCAGGTTGATGCCGTAGCTGTCCTCCAGCATCCCGTGGTTGTGGTAGGCCAGGGTCGTTTTCATCACGGTGGCGCAGCACAGGGGGCTGCCCGCCGCCGCGCCCATCCAGACCACATCGTGGTTGCCCCACTGGATGTCCACGCTGTGGTGGCGCAGCAGCAGGTCCAGGATGATGTCCGGCCGGGGGCCCCGGTCGAACAGGTCCCCCACGATGTGCAGCTTATCCACCGCCAGCCGCTTGATCAGCTCGCACAGCCGGGTGATGAAGCGGTCGGCCCGGCCGTTTTCGATGATGCTGCCCACGATCTGGCCGTAATAGAGGTCCTTGTCGTGGTCCTCAAAGTGGGCGTGGAGCAGCTCGTCCAGCACATAGCCGCACCCTGCGGGCAGGCAGGCCCGGACATAGCTGCGGGTGTGCTTGGAAGACACCAGCCGGCAGATGTCGATCAGCCGGAACAGCGTCTCGCTGTACCAGCCCTCCAGGGCAGCCTCGCCGGGCTGCCGGGCCTTGAGCTGGGGCAGCTTTTCGGCGGGGTAATAGATCAGGGTGGCCAGCTCGGCCCGCTCGGCGGCGGGCACCCCCTGCCCCAGCACCTGGTCCACCTTTTCGCGGATCACCCCCGAGGCCGAGTTCAGGATGTGGACAAAGGCCTCGTTTTCCCCGTGCAGGTCGCTCATGAAATGCTCGGTGCCCTTGGGCAGCTTGAGCAGCGCCTGGGTGCTGATGATCTCGCTGGCGGCGGCCGCCTGGGACGGGTAGTCCCGGGCCAAAAGGTTCAGATATTTCAAATTACGGCGGATCTCTTCGGTTTCGGTTCGCATCCCTGTGCCCTCCCTGCGCGCATCCGGCGCCTGCTGCAAGTTTTTTCTATCAGTATAACACGGCGGGGGCAAAAAATGGTATACTGTTTGCAGGCCGAGCCTGTAAATCTTTTGGAAGGGACTTTATGCACTATGCCAACAACATTCACCATCCCGGCCCGCTGCACCCTCTGCCCCCGCCGCTGCGGGGCAGACCGGGCCGCCGGGCAGGCCGGGTACTGTGGGGCCGCCGGCGCCCTGAAAGTGGCCCGGGCCGCCCTCCACTTCTGGGAGGAGCCCTGCATCAGCGGCACCCGGGGCAGCGGCACCGTCTTTTTCTCGGGGTGCGCCCTCAAATGCTGCTACTGCCAGAACTACCCCATCAGCGCCCAGTGCTTTGGCAAGGAGATCACCGTGGAGCGCCTGGCCGGCATTTTTCTGGAGCTGCAGCGCCAGGGGGCCCACAACATCAACCTGGTCACCCCGGGGCAGTGGCAGCCCTGGATCACCGCCGCGCTGGACCAGGCCCGGGCCGCCGGGCTGCGCCTGCCCATCGTCTGCAACACCGGCGGCTACGAGACGGCTGAGAGCGTGGGCCGGTGGCAGGGCTATGTGGACGTCTGGCTGGCGGACCTGAAATACGCCTCCCCTGCCCTGTCGGCCCGGCTGTCGGCCGCGCCCGACTATTTCCAGGTGGCCAAAACCGCCATCGAGGCCATGATGGCCCAGGCCGGCCGCCCGGTCCTGGACGGGGAAGGCATCCTGCGCAGGGGCGTGATCCTGCGGCACCTGGCCCTGCCGGGGCAGGTGGAGGACAGCTTTGCGGTGCTGGACCAGATGGCCGCCTGGAACGACGCCGACCCCGGCTGCTTCATCCCCAGCCTGATGAGCCAGTACACCCCCTTTTACCGGGCGGCGGAGCAGGGCATCGGCCGCCGCATCACCACCTACGAGTACCGCCGGGTGGTCAACTACGCGGTGGACAAGGGGCTGGCCGCCGGCTACATGCAGCAGAAGAGCAGCGCCAGAGAGGAATACACCCCCGACTTCGACCTGACCGGCGTGTAAAGGCGTGTCGCTTTCGCGACACGCTTTAGGGGGGACCCATTTCTGCGCGCAGTCGCGCGTCAGAAATTCCTCCCCCCTAATATTCCCCCGGGGACAAAATTCAGCGCCGAACCGCGCACTCGCCGCAAGGCGGCTCGCACACTCTCTGCGCTGAATTTCCCTGTATGTGTCCCGCCCATCTGTACATGCCAGCTGGGCGGGACTTTTGAGACGGGACTTTTGCTCTATCCGAACGACGTACGCACACGGTTTCGACCAGATGCACAGTAGATTTGACGAAAATTTGGCATCTTGTTGCAGCCCACTTTGGCAAGCCTGCTTGAAATCCGGAGCAAAAAGCAATATAATGGATACAAGATCGATCGTGCGGCAGTCCGGCCGCATCCTGCTACCGGAAAATGATAAGGAGGAGTCCTCATGGAACACCACAACCCTCTGCTGAGCCCTGACACCAACGCGCCCAAATTCATCACCTGCGGCGAGATCATGCTCCGCCTGACCCCGCCGAACTACGAGAAGATCCGCATGACCTCCAGCTTTGAGGCCAGCTACGGCGGCAGCGAAGCCAACATTGCCCTGGCCCTGGCCAACCTGGGCGTGGACAGCACCTTTTTCAGCGTGGTGCCCAACAACAGCCTGGGCAAGAGCGCGGTGCGGTGGCTGCGCTCCAACGACGTGCACTGCACCCCCATGATCCTGGCCACCCAGCAGGACGTGCCCACCCACCGGCTGGGCACCTACTATCTGGAGACGGGCTACGGCATCCGCGCCTCCAAAGTGACCTACGACCGCAAGCACAGCGCCATCACCGAGTACGATTTTTCCCGCGTGGACCTGGACGCCCTGCTGGACGGCTTCAACTGGCTGCACCTCAGCGGCATCACCCCGGCCCTGGCCCCCAACTGCCGCACCCTGGTGATGGACATGCTCAAGGTGGCCAAGGCCAAGGGCCTGACCGTCAGCTTTGACGGCAACTTCCGCAGCAGCCTGTGGAGCTGGGAGGAGGCCCGGGACTTCTGCACCGAGTGCCTGCCCTACGTGGACGTGCTGCTGGGCATCGAGCCCTACCACCTGTGGAAGGACGAAAACGACCACTCGAAGGGCGACTGGAAGGACGGCGTGCCCCTGCAGCCCAGCTACGAGCAGCAGGACGAGGTGTTCCAGCACTTCATCGAGCGGTACCCCAACCTGAAGTGCATCGCCCGGCATGTCCGCTACGCCCACAGCGGCAGCGAGAACAGCCTGAAGGCTTTCATGTGGCTGGACGGCCATACCTTTGAGAGCAAGCTGTTCACCTTCAACATCCTGGACCGTGTGGGCGGCGGCGACGCCTTTGCCAGCGGCCTGATCTACGCCATGCTGCACAACTATAAGGCCATGGACATCATCAACTTTGCGGTGGCCAGCAGCGCCATCAAGCACACCATCCACGGCGACGCCAACATCACCGACGACGTCAACACCATCCGCAACCTGATGAACATGAACTACGACATCAAGCGCTGAGGCCCCGCCCGCCGGCGGCGCCCGGACCGGAAACGCCAGACAGGCCGCGAACCTTCCTGCAGGAGGGTCCGCGGCCTGTTTTTCGGTCGGATCACAGTTGGATGGTCTGCCCGGTGGACAGGTAGTGCAGCCGGCTCATGGACCGGGCCATAAAGGCATACTGATCCCGGCCGGTGCAGTGGCAGGTGTAAAATACGGTGGGGCTGCTCTCCAGCTCCCGGGCGTAGGCAGCCAGGGTGTCGTCCAGCGGCAGGGAATTGAAATGGAAGCCCCCCACCAGCACGTGGGGCCGGAACCAGTCCACGATGTTCAGGATGCCCTTGTGGGAGCATCCGCTAATCAGCACCCGCCGGCCCGCCTCCCGGATCAGCAGGTAGTGCTCGTGGCAAAAGTCCTCCGGCCGGAACGCCCCGTCCCGGAGCACCGTCAGCCCAAAGCTGCCCAGGTCGTGCCGCCGGGGCCGGCCGTTGCAGGTGAAAAGGGTCAGCCCGGGGGCCAGCTCCGCTTCGTCCCCGGTGAACCGGAGCCGGGGGCTGCCGGCCAGGGCGGTGTCCAGCCCGATGTACCGTTCGGACCCGTGGTAGTGGGACTCGAAGGCGTGTTCGTTCAGGTAGACCGGCGCGGCGCCGTTCAGCTCCAGGAAGCGGGCCAGCCCGCCGCCGTGGTCGTAGTGCCCGTGGGACAGCACGGCCAGGTCCACCGCTGCCAGATCCACCCCCAGCGCCGCCGCGTTGCGGGCAAACAGGCCGCTCTGCCCCATATCGAACAGGATCCTGTGCCCGCAGGCCTCGATGTACAGGGACAGGCCGTGTTCCCTGCCCAGGCCCAGCTGTTCCGCCCGCTGCCCGGAGACCGTATTTTCCACCAGTGCTGTGATCTTCATGCTGCCGCCGCCTTTCCGTCCGTCTGGTTTCCCGGCCGGGCCTGCCGGCCCGGACCCTTGAACTGGCCCCATTATACCGCATCCGCCCCCAAAAGGGAACCGTCAGGGCTGATATATCGTCCGGGGGGCTTGACATTTTGCCCGCCGCGCCTATACTTGACTTTGGACATGAAAACAGGGGCGCCGAAAGGCTGAGATCCGCTTGCGCGGAGCACCCTTCAACCTGATCCGGGTAATGCCGGCGTAGGTAAGTTTGCGGAACGTCCGGTTTTGTAAACACCCCATGCGCCTGCTGCACGCCAGCGGGCGCATTTGTTTTTGTGTACTATTTTGAGCGAGGAGCGATCCCTTCATGACAAAAACCTATTCCAAAACCCGCATCCTGGTCGAATGCGCCCTGATGATCGCGGCCGGCACCGTGCTGTCCAACATCAAGATCTACGAGCTGCCCAACGGCGGCGCCGTCACCTTTTTGAGCATGCTGCCCTTTGTGCTGGTCAGCTTCCGGCACGGGGTCAAGTGGGGCCTGTTCACCGGCTTTGTCAACAGCCTGCTGCAGATGCTGCTGGGCTTTTATGCGCCCCCGGTGCCCAGCTTCCTCTACTTCCTGGGCGAGGTGCTGCTGGACTACGTCCTGGCCTTTATGGCGCTGGGCCTGGCCGAGCTGTTCGCCCGCCCCTTCCACAACCGGATGGTGGGCGTGGCCTTCGGCACCTTTATGGTGGGCCTGCTGCGGTTCCTGTGCAGCTTCCTGTCCGGCGTGCTGGTCTGGGGCAACCTGAACGAGGGCCTGGCCGCCTGGACCTACAGCCTGGGCTACAACGCCAGCTACATGGTGCCCGAGACCCTGCTGACCATGGTCGCCGCGGTGCTGGTCTGCAAGGCGGCGCCCCAGCTGTTCGCCAGCCAGGAGCGCAAGCCCGCCTGACCTCCCGCCCAGACCCTGCAAAACAAACGCTTTGCCGCCTGTTTTTGACACGGGCGGCTTTTTTGCAAAAAAATGCAAAAAACCTGTTGACATTTCCCCCCGCCTCTGCTATAATAACTGACGTCGCCGGTCAAGACCAACGGCCACGACGCAAAAGCAAAACCAAATATGGGGGTATAGCTCAGCTGGGAGCCTGCTTCGTGCGGTTACGTACCCCTCAGGTTATTCACTTTCCAAAATGTCGCTCAGGTGAGCGGCGCACTTTACAATCGAATAAGAAACACCCAGAGCACCCCATCATGGGGGTATAGCTCAGCTGGGAGAGCGCTTGAATGGCATTCAAGAGGTCAGCGGTTCGATCCCGCTTATCTCCACCAAAATCAGGTGCTCTGGGTATTCTTAGATATATGACCTGCCTTATTGCGAGGCAGGTCTTTTTGTTTGCTCTGCGACCGCTTCAAAATCCAGACCACGGCAGAACTGCTCAAAGTCAATGGTAAATTCGATGTGCAGCTTGTAGCCGCGGTAAACGTCTACCCTGCGGATGAGAGAGCTGACGATCATCTTTTTTGCCTCGATGCTGGCAGTGTCGTACAGCTCCGACCACGAGATGATCTCGTCGTATTGAGCGTTCAGGCTGGCCAGCACGGTTTTCCCTTCGTCGTAGGCTGCCTGCGCCGCCTCCATGCTCTCCTGCAGTTCTCGGCACTTGGTTTCAGCCTCTGTCACCATCGCCCCCAGCAGGTCTTTGGGAAAGGAGCTCTCTCCGCGCAGGGCCTTGATGACTTCCGCTTTCAGCATATCCAATTCATTGGCTGCTTTTGTATAGTCGGCCCGGATGCTCTGGAGCAGGCATTTCCGTTCCTCCATCTTTTCCTGATAGCGGAGATTGACGATGTCGCTCTTGGGGATGGCCTTCATCCGCTCAAAGATGCGGTGCACCAACTTGTCGATGATGCCGTCCAGAATGTGAGCGGTATAACCGGTCTGGCCGTTGCAGTCGGTCTGCTTGCGGGTCTTGCCATAGCAGATGTACCGCACCCGCTTGACCACCCGGTGTGGGTCTTCCTTGCAGGGATACGACTTCCCGTTGGTGGTCAGGGCCAGCCGTGCGCCGCAGTGGCCACAGTACACGTTCCCGGACAGAAGGGACTTGCCCCTCGTGTTCATGGGGACATGGCGTTCCTGCACGGCGCTGCCAGCACGGGCGGTGCGGATGCACTGGACTGCCTCGAACAGCTCCGGTTCAATGATCTGCAGATGGGGCAGCTCCTGGGAGCGGCTCTCGCCGCACCGCAGGATGCCCGTATAGGTCAGGTTACAGACGATGCCGCGGATGGTGGCGTGGTGCCACATCTTCCCTGTTCTGGCCCGGTAGCCCTGCCGGTTCAGGTAAGTGGCGATCCGCTGCGCGCCGTAGCCCTCGTGGACGTACTTTTCAAAAATAGTTCGTACCACGGTGGCCTCGCTCTCATTAACCACCAGATCGTAAAGCTCATGTTTGCGCTTGTTGAAGCGCCCGCTTTTGACCAGATCATAACCATATGGAGCAAGCCCGCCCTTGAAGCCGCCCGCCTCGACGAGCTGCCCCAAAGCGGTCTTGGTGCGGATGGAAGTTTTTTCGCTTTCCCCGTCAGCCTGCCAGAAGCGGATGTAGTTGGTGAGCTTGTCGGTGTGGCTATCAAAGCGCTGCTGCCCTTCCTGGGTGCTCCACACCTCGATCCCCTGCTTGACGAACCATTCCACCACAAAGGGCGTTTCATCTGCAATGCGCCCGATGCGGTCAAACATGAACACCAGCAGGATGTCGAACTTTTTCTGCTTTGCCAGATTCTTGATGA
>OERA01000092.1_pt1 | contig 16074 bp, 17 predicted proteins | sample 1539901 | NCBI WGS metagenome assembly OERA01 (sample SAMEA3891873, study PRJEB23780) | metagenome | biome: terrestrial biome; feature: animal house; material: Caecal content | place: Italy | collected 2015-05-05
AACGATGAATCGTCATGCTATCACTTCCTTGTACTGTCTATGATAGAATCCTTTTGTGTCTTTTTCTTGTCTTTTTAACACTTTTTTGGGCGTTTTTGAGTTTTCAAATACACCCTAATCGAACTGTAGAAACTTGTAGGCAGGCACGTCCAGCGCCTGAGCAATTCGCAGCAGGGTAGTCAGAGAGATAGGCTTGTACATGCCAGGAGCCTCGATCTGCCCGATGTAGGAGGTAGCTACCTCCAACTTTTCGGCCAGCTTCTCCTGGGTGTAGCCCTGCAATTTGCGGTAGTAAGCGATCTTCAGACCGATCATCTTGTACTCCTGCTCAAATTCACGTTCCATAGCTATGCACCTCACCTTCATTGTACTGAACAGCGATGTGCATTTTTATTCCATAAACATATTGCAATTATTACTATATAAGTTATAATAGTAAGTGTAAAAGTTGCTATACTCCTTTGCTGCACCAAAAATGCTCGCAGGGGTCATGAAGGAGCAGAATGAGAACGGAGGTCAAGCATGTTTTTAGATGATCTGTTTGATATCATTGGTGATATTGTCACACTGCCGCTAGAAATAGGCCACTTGGTGGTAGAGGGCGGCAATGATATTGTCGAGACTGTTGCCCAGGACATTCAGAACCGAATCGAAGGCAACCCGGAGCAGGAAGTTCGCACTTCCTATACAGTCAGAGACGAAGCGGATAAAATCATCTCCAGAAGCAATAGGCGGTACAACGAGGCATTGGAGAGGATGCATCAGGATTGGAATGCAATGCTTCAAGAAAGACAGAAGGTTTGCGCAAAGCGTGAAGAAGTTTATCGGATGGTCGGAAAGGCGATTTCGTCCAGAGAATCAACCAAACTTCCTTCAGGCCGGGATCTTATGCCGAAAACACCGCCTTGTCCGTCTATAGATTCTCTGGGATTCAACTTAGGCACTTATATGGGCTTGCCTGCCGCTAAAATGCGGATGGAGATCGCAGAGGAATATTGCCAAAAGGCCAAGGAGTTCCAGGCAGAGATGAACAGGTGTGTTGCTGAAATCCACCGGATCCAGCACTTGGTCAAATCCGTACAGAATGCTCAGGATGAAGAGATGAAGATGCTCCAAATCATCCAAAGTACCTACCAGAATCGGAGTGCTACAGTTCTAAAGGAGAGCAACGCCTTACTGTATCAGATTGCAGAGCTTTGTCTGAAAGAGGTTAGTGACCAGACCGCACTGCGGTATCAAGAACTGCTTCAAAGCCTAGAAAGATTATGGCCTTAATTCATGTAGAGGAGAAAGTTATCATGTCTAACCTTACAACTACGAATACAAAAGGTATAAATTTGCCTGCTCCAATTCCGCCTGAGATGATTCCGGTCAATAGTGCATTGGAAGTTCTTCAGACAGCTTTGACAGCTGGCATCGAAGCTTACGCTAAAGCAGAGGATGCCAAAACCCAGCGGGCTTTGATTTTAGCCAAAAAAGAAATTGCTGCTCTTTCAGTTGAAGCCGAGACGCAAAAGGCAATGCAGAAGGAAGATCATCTGCATGAAAGTCGGATGAAGATCCTTCATATCGTAGAGAAGCTTTTAATGGAACATGCAGAAAGCTTGACACCGGAAATTCTGTCTGCCACCCAATCTCTGATAGACTGTTTGCGGGAGATGCACTGAAATGAAGCAAGATGACGTCAATCAAGCTGCAGGGAAAGAAATTCGCCAGATTATCGATCAGATCAAGATGGCAGGTGAGCAGGTCCGGCAGAATATAGCTGATGTAAAAGATGCGGAAGTTAAAAAGTTGCTTGAGACCTATCAGGAGGATGTCGCATCCCAGGCTGCCATAGACAGATACCGGGACGCCATGCTTCATCAAATGCAGAAAGCTGTAGAGGATGGCGACTTTGACAAGATGCTGGAAATCAAAACCTTATTGGGACAGATGAACAAATGAGCATTCCCTTCACACCCGTCCTTGTCAACAGAACCGGCTAAAGATGATTTGCGGGTTATCGGTATTAAAACAAAATGAGGAGAATGTGCAATGGCTGTATATGAACTTTTGGGGACAAAGGTTGCGTTCAGTGACGCGGAGGAGAGGTTTCTCGACCTTTTTTACAAAGAGCAGAGAGTAACCGCTGAAGTCAAAGCCCGCTACCAAAGTTGGTACAAACAGGCGGGCAGTATAGAGTATGTGCTCAATAATCTTATGACCTTTGAGGGCCGCACAATCGGTGAAGTAGTTTTGCAGCCTCTGTTTCAGGAGCTGGCACAGTATGAAATCTACGATATAGGCTGGGATGCCTATATCCAGGACTGCGCGCACTTTCCCAATATGCAGCAGGCAGGGCAAAGACTGCAGGACCAATATGACGAGATCGAACATTAGCGCCAGACCGAAGCTGCCTATCGTGAAAACCGCAAGGCCAGCCGTTCCCGTTGGTCAGGAGGTGGGTTTGGGCTTGGCGGAGCACTGAAAGGGGCCGCGGAGGCCGCCGCGCTAAATGCGGTCAGCGGATTGGGCCATAGCGCTGTAAACGCAGTGGGCAATGCCGGCAGTTCGGTGGTCAGCAGCGGCGCCAAGGCTTCACTCTACCGGTCAAAGAGCACCAGGAACAATCTGGAACATGCTCTATGCCAGGATATCCATCTGATTTTTGACAGTCATATCGACCTGTTGAACCAGTGCAAAAAGAACTGGATCACAAACACATTTTCGGTAAGCCGCTCCGAAGCTTTGCTGGAAAATGCAAAAAATTTGCCAGAAAAACGGGACGCTTTGCTGGTTGATGCTTTTAGGCTTTGTCCTTGGAATCGGGAACTGATCCAGTATCTCTTTGTATATGCGGAAGTCGACCGAACTGCAATCGTCTCTTTAGCACGGCGTTTTGGGATAGAGTTGTCCACCCAAGTAGAGCAAATCCTAGCCAACATCTATACAGATAGTGCCCGTGTTTCAGAAGATGAAGCCCAGAAAGCGAGGGCAAAGATTTTGCAGGTGATGGCGGAGTACAGCGTGGAATCCAGTGCAACGCTGGATGCCCTTGAGACAGACTGTTTGACCCGTATCTGCAAAGATTACGAAACCGCCAGTGAAGCGGACTGTCAAGCTATGATTGCTGCTGTCAATGGATATGAAGCTCAGGATAAAATCAAACAACCATTCCTCCAAAAGCTTCAATCGCGCATCGAAAGCATCTGGTCTGCTGAGGACGGAGAGGTCTTCGACAACCTGTACCGGCAGATAGACCTTGCCGATGCCGAGGCGCGGAAAAACGCAGCTGACTTGATCCAGTCTCGGGCGAGGACAGATACCTCCAAAAAATACATCGATGCGTTGCAGAAATGTTCCCCCAAAAAGATCAAGCAGGCACGTCTTTATAAATACAGCAAGCGTCGCACACTGTATACAGTGCTTATCATTTTGTCGGTAGTGTTCAGTATTGCCGGGGCTGCTGTCATCGGGGTGCCGACTGCGATCCTCTTTCTTTGCCTTCGGATCCGGCTTAAATCTGCCTGGAAACTACTCACCTTGGATGGAACGGTGGTTCCGCCTCTGTTGGCAAGTAAAAATGCAGCACAAGTGCAACCTGTTCCTGCCGCTATTCCAGACACGCCGCAGAAATCACAGGAAAAGTCTTGACCCATTTCCGATTTGACCGCCCAACCGAATATATACTATAACCATGAAAGCCTCGGGGAACGACCCCGAGGTTTTCTTTGTTTCCACCCCATTTCTATGATGCCAAAAGGAGGATTTGCCATGCACAGTTTTGTCTACGAACTTGCCCGAACACCCGTCCGCCCGGACTGCTATGCCCGTGCCGGGAACCTGCCCGACTGGTTTTACGAACAAGTCTGCGACTATGCCGAAAACACCGACCCGCCGCAGCGGGAGCAGGCCATTGCCGATCTGTCCCATTTCCTGGGGCCCCTCTGCACCCGCAAGGGGGACCGGCTGGATTTTGCCCCCAATTTGCGAGACAGCTTCTTCCGCAGAGGGTACGTCTGCTTCCGGGCCGCCGCTGAGGTGCTGGCTCAGACCGCCTACACCGTTTTCAGCGGCAGTGAGAAAGCCCCGGCTTTTGACCTGGCCCTGTCCGGCCTGAACGACAGCTACGAGGACCGGTACGGCATCTACGTTTATACAGGGACTACCAACACCCTGGAACCTCTGGACCGCTGGCTCCGCTATGCTGATCTGTCCAGGCCGGTCTACGTCGGCGGCGTGGTGGACTACCACGCTTGAAGCCCACGGCCCACCATACATTTCTAAGATGCCCGTCAAAAATGTGGGAAACGTGGGAGAATCCCACATTTCCCACGTTTTCAAAAAAACAAATTCAAATGTTCAAGGAGGAAATTTGCAATGTCTGCCAATGTTGAAACCATGTTCTACGTCCGCGAAAAGCCCTGGCACGGCCTGGGCACCCTTGTTATGGAAGCCCCCGCTTCCGCCGATGCTCTGGTCTGGGCCGGCCTTGACTGGAGGGTCATCCAGAAGGAAGTACGCACCGAAGACGGCACCCGGATCGCCGGTTACAAGGCCAACATCCGCAGCACCGACGGCAGTGTGCTGGGCATCGTGTCCGACCGCTACAAGGTGGTGCAGAATGAGGATGCTTTCCGCTTCACCGACGAGCTGCTGGGAGAGGGCGTCACCTACGAAACCGCCGGTTCCCTGCAGTATGGCCGCAAAGTTTGGATGCTGGCCCGGATGCCCCAGCGGTATATCATCGCCGGAGACGAAATCGAACCCTACCTGGTAATCATGAATTCTCACGACGGCAGCAGCGGGGTGAAGGTGGCCATGACCCCCATCCGGGTGGTCTGCCAGAACACCCTTAACCTGGCCCTCAACAGCGCCAACCGTATCTGGGCAGCCCGCCATACCGAGAACGTCCTCAGCCGGGTGCGGGAGGCCAGCGAGACCCTTCGCCTGGCCGAGCGCTATATGAGTGAGCTGGGCCGGGGTGTCAACGAACTGGCCAAGATCAAGCTGTCCGACCGCAAGGCGATGGACCTGATGCAGAACTTCTTCCCGGTGGGGGAAGACCTGTCCGACATCCAGCGGAAAAACAACCTGCGGATGCTGGAGGATTTGAAGCATCGCTACTTTGACGCGCCTGATCTGCTGGACATGGGCAAAAATGGCTACCGGTTCGTCAATGCAGTCAGCGATTTTGCCACCCATGCCGAGCCCATCCGCAAGACCAAAAACTATAATGAGAACCTCTTTCTCCGCACCGTCGAGGGCAACCCCATGATCGATAGGGCCTACAAGATGGTGCTGGCAGCATAAGCCATGAGGCAGCGAATCAATATAGGCGGGACGCATGACCAAAGCATCATGCGCCCCGCCTTTCTTCTTAAATAGCTTCTATGGAGGGATACGAATGTCATTTACAGTCATTGCCAACACCGCAGCCATATCCTATGAGGAATGGCTGGAACGCCGCAAGGATGGGATCGGCGGCTCAGACGCCGCTGTGGTCTGTGGGGTCAGCCGGTACAAGTCGCCGGTGGAACTCTGGATGGAGAAAACCGGCCAGCTCCCAGCCCAGGAGGCAGGGGAAGCAGCCTACTGGGGCCATCAGCTGGAAGAGCTGGTGCGGACCGAATTTACCAAGCGCACCGGCATCCAGGTGGAGCACCGGATGGAGCTGCTGCGCAGCGACCAGCACCCCTTTATGCAGGCCAATCTGGACGGCACTTGCCGGCAGCCCGATCTGGGGCCCTGCATTTTCGAGGCTAAAACCGTCTCGGCTTTCAAGGCCGGGGAGTGGGAGGACGGCATCCCGGACGAGTACTACCTGCAGGTGCAGCACTACATGGCCGTGACCGGCTACCGGGGCGCATACGTCGCCGCCCTGATCGGAGGCAACAGCTTCCGGTGGAAGCTCATCCACCGGGATGATGAGTTAATCGAAGCCCTGATTTGGCTCGAAGCGGACTTCTGGAAGCACGTCCAAAATGAAACCCCGCCGCCTCTCGACGGCTCCAACGCCTCGGCCAGGTTTCTGGCCGAGTGCTTTCCAACCAGCCTGCCCCGGTCCACGGTGGAACTTCCCGGCCAGGCCGCCACCTTAATTCAGCAGTACGATGAGGCTTCTGAGCAGCTCAAAGCAATCACAGAGCAGAAGCAGCAGGCCGAGAACCTGTTGAAGCAAATGCTGGGGGAGCATGAGTCCGGCACCACCGGCGACCACATCGTTACATGGAAAAATGTCACACAGGAACGTCTGGACAGCAAAACGCTCAAAGCCGAACATCCGGCCCTTTACAAGAAGTATGCCAGCAAGAGCAGCTACCGGCGCTTCTCCGTCAAAGCTATATGAACATAAGGAGGTATTACACCATGGACAACACAAAACTGAAATCCCGTCTTGCCACCAAGGCTCAGGCCCTGCAGGAGGCCCCTGCCGAAAGCGAACAGGACAGCCTTGTCCTGGCACCGAGCGGCTACGCCGCCCTTAACAGCAGCACCCTGGACCTAATCCGGGAAAACCTCAAGGACCAGCCCCTGACCTACCAGATGTTTGACGTGGTCAAGTCGCCTTCCGGCGGCTCTACCGTGTTTACGGTGCCGGGGTTGGCCGGGGATGAGGCCGAAAAGGAACTCACCGGCATCATCCTGGATTATACCACCCCTCGGGCCTACTGGGATACCCCTGACCCGGTGGAGGGCACGCCGCCTACTTGTCTCAGCCACAACAGCCTTGTCTCAGAGGACGGCAAGGCCTGCGCCCACTGTCCTTTCAACGACTATGGCTCGAAAGACGGGGAAACCGGGGCCAAAGCCTGCAAGGAATCTGTGCTGCTGTTCCTGCTGCGGCCGGGCAACGTGCTGCCTCTGTTGGTTCGGGTGCCGGTGACCAGCAAGGGATTGTTCCTCAAGTATGCGGCCCGGCTTACCAGCACTCTGACCCCGCTGAACGGCGTGGTGACCCGCATCACCCTGCAGAAAGCCACCAGCCGTGGGGGCAAGCCCTACGCTATCTTCCACTTTGAGGCGGTGAGTGCCCTCAGTCCCGAAGAAGCTGCCAGCGCCAAAGCCTTTGCCAAACAGTTCATGGAGGCGGTGAATGGGAGCGAAGTGGTAGAAAAGCTGGAAACTGCTTGATAAAAATCTGGGCTTTCTGGATTTTGACCCAGAAAGCCCAGATTTTTTGAAAAATAATAGCACCATAAAAATCATGGGGCATCCTCTACTTTTAAAATGCAAAAAACATTAACATATAGGTTGCATATTAAGGCCATATGTGGTAATATAGATTTGCGCTATATGCATGAGCGCAGGTTTGCTTCGTCCTAAAACACTTCCGTAATTTCTGTATGAAAAGTGCAGTTCTGCCAACTAAGGTTACAGGAAACATGCCCGGGTTGATGCCTTGTAGTGAGGTGGTATTCTTTTTGGGATGCCTATACGTTGGGCCCTGTGTGCAGATTAAAACCAGGCTATGCTTGGTGTGAAGTTGCCTATTTCTCGAGTAAATTCCGATAGGGATCTCCAGTCGAAAGACTGGTTTTGGGGAAGGATAAGCAAACCATCTAAAATCATATAAAATGTGTTCTTTTCAGACCGCCTAAGATCCGGTTCATTGCTATGTTAGTGTGGTAGCAATTACCGTAAAAATGGCTCTGCTTAGACTCGCTCAATTTTCACAGGTTGGGTTCAGAGTAAGTTGTGATACGGAGGCCTTGAAAGCAGCACGAACAAATTTGCCATATCGCCCCAAGCGATATGGGTTTGTTTGTGTTACTTTCAAGGCCTCCTTTTTTGTTGTCAAATGCTTATTTTACGACAAAAGAACGCAAAATATTATGGTTTTAGATGAAACTGTCCGTATAACTTGGAACTAAAAACTGCCACAGGAGGTAACGCAACATGAAGACACCACTTGTCCCCTATCATCAGGACCACCCCGCCAAAAAGCGCAAGACGAAGGAACGCAAGAGAGAGCTGTCGTTCGGCGACCAGCAGAGTTTAATCAACGCCATGCGCTGGATCGCAGAATTAAAGACAACCGCGCAGAATGACGCCGACCCGAAAACAGAGTGCAGCCCTCCGGCTGATGCTCAAAGCACTTTGTCGGGGGAGGTGAAGTAAATGAACATCGCAAAGCGGCCACCACAGATGAACTGGGTCTATGAAAACCCGAAAGCGGAGATAAAAATCGCTGTGATTCCTCTCCGAAACGTGTACAATGGGGAATCTACGCACGCGATCATTTTTGTCGACATCGGCAGCAAGTCCTATGAAACAGCTGTTCTTTCTCTGGACGAATGTTGCCGCTATAAAAAATTGATGGAGAGCCTTCAGCTCATGCCTGATCTCTCTGCAAAAGAAAAAAAGAAGGCCGGCGAGGTATTGAGACGCAGCATCATCCAACAGCAAAAGGAAGGCGAACTTCCTTTGTACTTTGATAAGAACGGATGCTACTGTCTGCCGAACAAGTCATGGGTAGCGGTAGAAGGAGACACGACCATTGGGATCAATCCCCAGATCTGTTACGTCATCGACCCACAGGTAGAGAAACTAAAGCTCCTTCGGACCAACAATGCACAACCCGTGACCCGCTTGCTGAATAGCATCTATAACGAACCGGATGAGCTCTATCTGCTCATATCTTACAGCTATCTATCTCTGATCCTCAGCGCAATACGGGGTTGCGGTATCGAATTCCAAGCTGTCGGTTGGGTCTATGGCGAACACGGTTGTGGCAAAACGGTTGCGGCAAAAAGGCTTGGAGGTATTTTTGCATATGCAAATAACCCCAAAGCAGGCCCCGCCCTCCTCTTTGATGCAGGAGCAACGCTGTCATCCACACGGGAACTCACGACGATACACCGCGATCAACTGCTGATTATAGATGACATTGCATATAGTGCAAGTTCTAAATCGCAGGAAAAGCGTATGGAACTCTCTGGACAGCTGATCCGCGAAGGGGCCAACGGCAACCCCATCAGCAGAAATCCAGGTGGAAAATTGAGCCAGCAACAGTGTATCGGTGGCATCCTGTTCACTGCGGAGCTTCTCTTCGGCAAAGCGTCCGATGTGGAGCGCTGCATTCTGATACCAATTACCAGGCAGCTGCATCTACCAAACAACTGTACGCCGGCACTATCTGGAAGTGCGGCGCACGCTTTCTTGTGTACGTTTGTCAACCAGGGGGATAACTTCCTCTATCATATCAAGGAGGAATTGCAGGACCCGCCAGCAGTGCTTCAAAGCTGTAATAACCAGCGTGTCCGAACCAATCTGACGGTACTGCGTTGTGCGTTCAAATTGCTGTTGGTCGCCGCAGAAAATGAAGGAATGCCGCCTGAAGAACGGAAGACATACCAATATCGCCTCGATGCGGCTTTGAACAGGTCATGGAGTGAGACGCAGCTATATCTGAATCGGCTTGCCGCATACCAAAAGCGGGCCAGCATCCCTGCAATTCTATGGAATGCATACCAAAAGGGCAGATTCGCTCTCGTCAATAAAAAGAAAAAGCTTGAAGAAAGGCTGTCACAGATGGATGGAGCCGATCTGGATGATGGTTATCTTTGCTTGCGAAAAGCAGCACTGGAAACCTGCGTTAGACAGCAGCCAGGTTACCAAAACTGCAACATCAACGATATTGTAAAGAACCTGACCCTATATAACATCTTATACTCCAATGAAAAGAGTACATATCAGGTACATATAGGAAACGGTCCAAAGCTGCCGCGCGTCTATAAGCTCGACTTGGAGGCGCTGGAAAAAGCGGCAAAAACAGCGGATATCCCAAATGATTGAAAACGCGATATCTGATATAAGTCAACAGAGTTGTTCATTTAGGAGGATGCTTATGAAACTGAGTAAGTATGCAACCAGCCCTGTCCAGTGCGGGTCCATCCACGAGATCTACCGCCGCCTTCAGGAAGAGGGTTACCGCATCGGAGAGTCCGCTCTCCGTGCCTGGGTTAAAGAGGGTTTGATTCCTTCTATTCGCTGCGGCAACAAGGCGCTCGTTCTCTATGAGGATGTGCTCGCCTTTATCACCAACGGCTGCAAACCCATCCCGCCAGCAGCTTGATCATTCCGTTTTTCGCGCGTACATATGCCATCATCTAGGATCTCTGCCTGTCCGCAGACAGGGATCCTTTCTTTATTACCAAGATAATAAATAAGGAGGACTTTTTCAATGGCCAATTTACAGGAGCGCCGGAATAAAGACGGCAAACTGATTTCCTATTCCATCCGCATCTTCCGTGGGCGCGGGCCGGATGGCAAACAGCTCAAGCCTTTCACCGCTACCTTCGAGGTCAAGCCGACCTGGAGTGAGAAGAGCGCCCGCAAAAAGGCGGAGGCCTATGCCGCCACCCTGGAAAAGGAAGTGAAAGAAGGGAGGCTGGAAAACGCCCGCCAACGTTTTGACCAATACTGTGATTACGTTCTTGAACTGAAAAAACGATCAGGAACAAAGCAGACAACTCTCAAAGGATATCGTTACCTCATTCCCCGTACATATAAGGCCATCGGTCATATTCTGCTGAAAGATCTGCGGCCTGACCATCTGAATGCGTTCTATATGCAACTGGAAGAAGAAGGCTCTGGCGTAGAGCAGAATATGGCGGTTGCCAAAAACTTACCGGCAATTTTAAACAATAAGGGAATGACCCGAAAGGAGCTGGCAGAGCGCTCTGGTGTGCCGCTCAATACGGTTTATCTCATTGTGAAAGGGAATCCAACTCCTGTAAAGAAAGCTCTCGCCATCTGTAAAGGATTGAACATGGAGTTGGAAGAGGTTTTCACCACAGAGCGGAAGGTGAATACCCTCTCGGCCAATACCATCCAGCACTACCACCGGATGATTTCGATGGTGCTGGAACATGCGGTCAAGGAAGGGCTGGTTGTTCAGAATGTAGCAAAAAGAGCTACACTGCCGAAAATACAGCATAAAGAGGTAAACCACTTCCAACCAGAAGAACTGATTAAAATCCAGGATGCCCTGGAAGAAGAGGACATTAAGTGGCGCACCATGATCACCATTCTTATGATGAGCGGGTGCCGCCGTGGGGAATTGATGGGCCTGAAATGGGACCGTGTGGATTTTGAACAAGGTACCATCCGCATTGACAACAACGTTCTGTATGTGCCCGGCGTAGGCCTATATGAAGACACCCCCAAAACAGAGAAGTCCAAACGCACCATTGCGCTGCCGCCCCAGACGATGGAACTGCTCAGACAATATAAGAAGTGCCAGGAGGTGGAGATCAAACGCTTGGGAAACTACTACCGGGATCAAAATTTTCTCTTTGCACAGGAGGACGGTTCTCCCATGCACCCGGATTCGGTCAACACCTGGCTGGACCGGTTCAGCAAGCGGCATGGTTTGCCTCATATCAATCCCCATGCCTTCCGGCATTCGATGGCCAGCCTGCTGTTCTATAAAGGAATGGACAGCGTCAGTGTCTCTGCCCGGCTGGGCCATGCGCAGGTGAGCACCACCAGCAATATCTACGCCCATGTCATGGAGCAGGCTGATAAGAAAAGCGCCGGCATCCTGGCTGATGTCTTTGACAAAAAAGCAGAAGATCCATCGAGTTGAACGCAAGTTGAATTTTAGTAGCCTGCCGCACCACAAAAACAAAAACCCACGGAGAATCTTTCGATTCTTCGTGGGATTTTGGTGCGATGGAAGGGACTCGAACCCCCGGCCTACTGATTCGTAGTCAGTCACTCTATCCAGCTGAGCTACCAACGCATACGTTCCGTTTGTGTTCTGTCCGGAACGAGATATATTTTACCATCTGCGGGGCCGTTTGTCAACTGTTTTTTGAAAAAAATTTTGGTGGGTCACCGGCAGGCGCCGGAAAGAGGGCGGAGCGGGCCGGGAAAGCCGGTTCAGACCCCGCCGGCCTCGGCGGCCAGACGGCGGGCGATGGCCCGGCCGGTGGGGGTGGCGGCCAGGCCGCCCAGGCCGGTCTCCCGCAGGTCGGGGGAGAGCTGCAGCCCCACCCGGCCCATGGCGTCGATCACCTCGTCGCAGGGGATGGCGCTGTCGATGCCTGCCAGGGCCATGTTGGCGCAGGCCACGGCGTTCACCGCGCCCACCACGTTCCGTTTCACGCAGGGCACTTCCACCAGGCCGGCCACCGGGTCGCAGACCAGGCCCAGTACATTTTTCAGGGCGATGGCCACCGCGTCGCCGATCATTTTGGGGGTGCCTCCGGCCAGCTCGACGATGGCCGCAGCGGCCATGGCGGCGGCGCCCCCCACCTCGGCCTGGCAGCCGCCTTCGGCTCCGGCCAGGGTGGCCCGGGCGGCGATCACCTGCCCGAAGCCGGCCGCCACATACAGCGCCTCGCAGATCGCCTCGTCGCCGGCCTCGCCGGCCCGGGCCAGAGGCAGCAGCACCGCCGGCAGCACCCCGCAGCTGCCCGCCGTGGGGGCCGCCACGATCCGCTTCATGCAGGCGTTGCACTCGGCGGTCTTGAGGGCTTCCGCCGTCACCGCCGCCAGGTAGTCGCCGCCCAGCAGCCGGCCCTGGGCGGCCGCCTGCTCCACTTTGGCGGCGTCCCCGCCCACTAGGCCGCTGCGGCTGCGGCGGCCCGGCTCATAGTCCCGGCTGGTGGCCTGCATCACCTGCCACAGGCGCCGCATCTCGGCCCGGCTGGCCTCTTCGGTCAGGCGGCTCTCGGCCAGGTCGCTGCGCAGCACCGCTTGGGCCAGGGTGCAGCCCTGCTCGTGGGCATAGGCCAGCATCTCGGCACAGGATAAAAAGGACATATGCGCTCCCTCCTTCAGCCCCGCAGGCCCCGCGCCTGCCGGTCCATGTCTTCCACTACGATGTCGTAGATCTCCCCCAGGCCGGCGCAGTATTCCAGCACGCGCCAGGGCTCGTTGGTGTGGAAATGGAGCTTGAGGGTGTCCTCATCCCCGACGGTCAGCAGGCAGTCGCCTGCAAAGTGGCTGCGGATATAGTCGTTGACGGCGTCCTCGCCCACGCGGCAGCCGTCGATCAAAAGCTGGGTATCGTATCTGTATTCCATGGTCCGGGTCCTTTCTATGCTTCGTCGTCCACATTCAGGCAGGTGACCTTGCGGATGCCCGGCACCGCCGTCAGCTGGAACTCCAGCGGGGCGGGGATGTGGCTGTCGCATTCCAGCACCATCACCGCCTCGCCCCCCGGGGCCGAGCGGAACACCTGCATGGAGGCCACGTTGATCTGCCGCCGGGCCAGCGCCAGCGCCACCTCGGCGATGCAGCCGGGGGTGTCGTCGTTGTGGATGATGAGGGTATTGGCGTCCCCGCCAAAATCGGCGGCCACCCCGTCGATGGAGGTGACCCGGATGCGTCCGCCCCCCACCGAGGCGGCGGACAGGTTCAGCCGGCGGGTGGGCCCTTCCAGGGCCAGGACGGCGGTGTTGGGGTGGGCGGAGCGCAGCTCCACCGGGTGGATGGCAAAGTCCAGCCCCGCTTCCCGGGCCAGGGCAAAGCTGTCGGGCAGGCGGGGGTCGTCCGGCTTCATGCCCAGCAGCCCGGCCACAATGGCCCGGTCGGTGCCGTGGCCCCGGCCGGTGGTGGCAAAGCTGCCGTACAGCCCGATGTCGGCCCGGACAGGCGCCTCGCCCAGAAGCTGGCGGGCCGTCCGGCCGATGCGGGCCGCGCCGGCGGTATGGCTGGAGGAAGGGCCGATCATGACCGGCCCCAGGACGTCAAACAGGCGCATCGCGTGCAAAACCTAGCCTTTCGCTGCAAATTGGGGCGGGCAGAGAGGCCTGCCCGCAGAAAAATCCAATTTTATTATACCGCTTTTGCGCCGAATGTGCTATAATAATTTTAAATTGACTACATCGCGCCCGCATGGGGCCGCACGGAGGGTAACATCGACATGAAACTGGTAAGTGTAGAAACGCCTGAAAAGAACGTCTGCAAAATGACCTTCAGCGCCTCGGCCGCCGAGCTGGAGGAGGCCGCCGAGGCTGTCTATGAGCGCACGCGGGATACCTTTACGATCAAGGGTTTTGCCAAGGGGCAGGCCGACCGCGCCCAGATCGAGGCCGACCGCGGCGAGCACGTGTTCTGGTACGACGCCATCAACGACCTGATGGACCGGGACGTCCCCGGCCTGTACGAAAAGGCCCTGGCCGACCACGATCTGACCCCGGTGGACGAGCCCAGCTACGACCTGGTCAGCGTGAAAAAAGAGGACGGCTTCGTGGCCACCGCCACCGTCGCCCTGCAGCCCACCTTCGTGCTGGGCAAGACCCAGGGCTTTGAGGTCAGCTGCACCATCCCCGCCACCACCGACAAGGAGGTGGACCGGGTGATCGAGCGCCGCCGCGCCGGCTTTGCCGAGCTGGTACCCCACAAGGGCCCGGCGGTCAAGGGCAACATCGTCCACATGGACTACACCGGCTATGTCAACGGCGAGCCGTTCCCCGGCGGCTCGGCCACCAAGCAGGCCATCGAGCTGGGCCGCGGCCGGATGATCCCCGGCTTTGAGGAAGGCATCGTCGGCCATCAGGCAGGGGACGAGTTCGACCTGAACGTCACCTTCCCCGCCTCCTACCACGCCAAGGACCTGGCCGGCAAAGAGGCCACCTTCAAGGTCAAGATCATCGACGTGTGCATCCGCCAGCTGCCGGCCCTGAACAGCGACTTTGCCAAGAAGGCGGGCAAGGTGGACACCATGGAGGAATACCGCGCCCAGATCCACGACCAGCTGGCCAAGCGCAAGCGGACCGCCGCCGTCAACCACGCCCGCAACCAGATCCTGATGATGCTGGCCGACGCCGCCGAAGGCGAGCTGCCCGACATCCTGGTGGAAAACGCCTACCACGCCGAGATGCAGTCCTTCCAGCAGCAGCTGCAGATGCAGCGGATGAGCCTGGACAAGTACCTGGGCCAGGTCCACCAGACCCGGGACGAGTTCAAGGCCACCGTCCGCAAGGTGGCTGAGCGGAACACCCGCGCCCGGATGGCCCTGCTCCAGATCGCCGGGGCCGAAGGGCTGATGCCCACCGACGCCGAGGTGGACGCCCAGCTGGCCCAGCGGGCCGAAATGGCCAAAAAGACCCTGGAGGAGGTCAAGGAAAAGACCGACCTGCGGGCCTTCCGCCGCAACGAGGCCATCCGCCGTGCCGCCGACTGGGTGATCCAGCGCTCCACCGTCAAGGAGATCCAGGCATAAAGCCTCTCCCGCCCCCTTTCAATCAAAACAAACAGGACGCAGAACCGGTGCCCTCGCACCTTCTCTGCGTCCTGATTTTTTGTGCGCCGGGTAGGGGTCAGCCTTCCTCCGCTTCCGGGTCCGCTTTTCCCAGGAGCTTTCGTTTCAGGCGGAACAACAGCCTGCCGGCCGGCCCGGTCATCAGGGCAAGCCCCAGCAGGATGCCGAAAGCTCCCCCGAGGGCAAAGTCCGCCAGATTCATCGTCCAGCCCTCCGCCGCCAGGCCACAGACCTCCAGCGCCCCATAGAGGGCAAACGCCGCCACTCCCAGCCAGGCCATCCAGTTCAGGTTGCGGGTGATCCGCCGGTTCACCTCGGCGGAATACCCCGCCGCGATCTGCAGGGTGTCGCGGGTATCCTGTTTCGTCGTTCCTTCCATCGTATGCGTCCTCCTTTCGCCGTCCAGCAGTTCCCGGAGTTCGACGCCGTAAAAATCCGCGATCTCCAAAAGGACGCTCAGGTCGGGCAGGTTGGCGCCGGTCTCCCAGCGGGACACCGTCCGGCTGGATACCAGCATCTTTTCCGCCAGCTGTTCCTGGGTGAGGCCCTTTTCGGCCCGCAGGGCCCTGAGGAAGGTCCCGATCTTTTTCTGATCCATGACGCCGTCTCCTTTCACGTTCAGCATACCGCACGGCGGCCTTGCAGGCAAGGACACAGGCCGGGAGACGCCTCTCCGGCCGCCGGACATCCCGTGTCCGGCCGGGCAAAAGGGCCCGGCGCTCCCCCAGCGGGGGAGCTGCCGCCGCAGGCGGCTGAGGGGGGACTCCTTGAAACGGTTCCGCCGCCTTGCAGCCAGCACAGAGGAACGCCCCCCGCCGGGACGGCCCCCAACGGGGGCGGCGGCGCAGCCGCGGGGGGACTTCCGCTGGGGG
>OERA01000093.1_pt1 | contig 16018 bp, 10 predicted proteins | sample 1539901 | NCBI WGS metagenome assembly OERA01 (sample SAMEA3891873, study PRJEB23780) | metagenome | biome: terrestrial biome; feature: animal house; material: Caecal content | place: Italy | collected 2015-05-05
TGGCGGGTTGCTGCAAATAGCCCATCTCACGTGCTTTTTCCTGGATCTGCTGGCGAAGCGCATCCGAAACACCGGGGCGGTTGTTCAGCGCCTTCCACACCGAAACGCGCGAGGTTGACAAGGCGTCCGCGATATCCTGCATGGTTGGTTTACACATGGTGGCACACTCCATCTGTTTTCTTATCTATGTATACAGTATACTCCGCCGCCCGGCAAAAGGCAATACATTTGTTAACATTAGTTAACCTCCATTTTCTCCTTCGATGAGACAGTTTTCCCGTTTTTTGGAAAATGTCACAAAAAAATTACAACGTCAACAAAAAGTCTTGAAACTTGTGCAGTTTGACGGTTGACAAAGGCCTGGCAGACTGTTAATATTGAGTTAACAAATGAAAGAGCGCCGTCTTAACATGTTAACTCGTGTTAACGATGATACAATCGAAAGCCGGCGCAATTCATCGAAAGGAGCGTCCCACATGAATAAGGAGAAGACCGTAAGTTCCGCCGAGCCACGGCGCAAGCGCAAGCACTGGTCCCGTGACGACACTGAACTGACCCTGCTCGGTCTGCCTGCCACCATCTGGTTTGCCGTGTTCTGCTACCTGCCCATGTTCGGCTTGATCATTTCCTTCAAGGACTTCAAGCTGATCCCCGGCAAGGGCTTCCTGGCCAGTCTGTTCCAGAGCGAATGGTGCGGGTTCAAGAATTTCAACTTCTTCCTGAGCAGCAACACCTTCGGCATGCTCTTGCGCAACACCCTGCTGTACAACCTGGTCTTCATCGTGATCAACCTGGTCATTCCGGTGACCCTGGCCATCATCATCAACCAGCTGTACTCCAAGTTCGCCTCCAAATGCTACCAGACCATGATGTTCTTCCCCTACTTCATGTCCTGGGTCGTGGTCAGCTACTTTGTGTACGCCTTCCTGAACCCCGACAAAGGCCTGGCCAACAACGTCATCACCTCTTTGGGCGGCGAAAAGGTCATGTGGTACTCCGCCCCCGTGTACTGGCCCTTCATCCTGGCGTTCATGTCCACCTGGAAGAGCCTGGGCTACAACATGGTCGTCTACCTGGCCAGCATCACCGGCATTGACAACACCCTGTACGAAGCCGCCATCCTGGACGGCGCCACCAAGTGGCAGCAGGCCAAGTACATCACCATTCCCTCCATCAAACCCATGATCATCATGATGTTCATCCTGAACATCGGCAAGATCTTCTACTCCGACTTCGGCCTGTTCTACCAGGTGACCCAGGGCGTGCCCGCCTCGCTGTACAACGTGGCCAGCACCTTCGACACCTTCATTTACCAGGCCCTGCAGAGCTCGGCCAGCATCGGCCAGACCGCTGCCGCCGGTTTGTTCCAGGCAGCCTGCTGCTGCATCACCATTCTGGTCGCCAACTTCATCGTGTCCAAACTGGACGCCGACAGCGCCATCATCTAAGGGAGGAGGAACAACATGACACTCGCCGAAAAACGCCAGGCCCGCAAAGCAGAAAAGGCCCTGGAACGGGAGGAAGCCCGTGCTACAGCGCACATGAACCAAATCAAGCCGCTGACCAATGCACTGTTCAACGTACTGTTCGCCATCCTCTCCTTCATCTGCCTGTTCCCCGTATTTTACGTGGTGATGATCTCGGTCAGCTCGGAGGAATCCATCCGTCTGAACGGCTACGCCCTGTGGCCCGAGACCTTCTCCAACAGCGCTTACATGTTCCTGTGGAACGAGCGCGGCACCATCTCGCACGCACTGCTGATCTCCGTGATCGTCACCGTGATCGGCACGGTGCTGGGTGTTCTGCTGACCACTAGCATGGGCTATGTGCTCTCCCGCCCGCAGTACCGTCTGCGCAACTTCTTCAACTGGGTGGTCTTTATCCCCATGATCTTCAACGGCGGCATGGTTGCCAACTACGTGGTCGTGGCCAACATGCTCCACCTGAACGATACCCTCTGGTGTCTGATCCTGCCGCTGGCCGTTTCCAGCTTCAACGTCATTATCTCCAAGACCTTCTTCCGCACCACGATCCCCGACTCCATCATTGAGTCCGCCAAGATCGACGGTGCGTCCCAGCTGACCATCTTCAGCCGCATTGTGGTGCCCATCTCCAAGCCTGTGTTCGCCACCATCGGTTTGTTCCTGACCTTCGGCTACTGGAACGACTGGTTCCAGTCCAGCTTGTACATCTCCAAGAACAACCTGATCAGCCTGCAGGCCTTGCTGAACAACATGATGAAGAACCTGGACTACATCGCCAACAACCCCTCTGCCGGCCTGAGCCTGCAGCAGTACCGCAACTCGATGCCTTCTGAATCGGTGCGTATGGCCATCGCCGTCGTCATCGTCATTCCCATCGCCTGCGCGTACCCCTTCTTCCAGAAGTACTTCATCTCCGGTCTGACGATCGGCGCCGTCAAGGGCTAAGATCCCCTTACATCCCATGGTTTTCCGTTTTGGAACGACACTATAAAAAAGGAGTAACAACATGAAAAAGCTCAACAAAGCACTTGCTCTGGGCATGGCCGGCGCGATGTCGCTGAGCCTGGCCGCCTGTGGCGGTTCCACCAGCAGCTCCGCTGCCGCGACGGGTGATACCGCCGGCACCACCGATGAAGTGGTTACCCTGACCTGGGTTACCGTTGGTAACGGTCAGCCCACCAACTATGATGCCTGGCTGGCTCAGATCAACCCCTACCTGGAAGAGAAGATCGGCGTCAACCTGGACGTTCAGGTCGTTTCCTGGGGCGACTGGGACAACCGCCGCAACGTCATCGTCAACACCAGCGGCGAGTATGACATCCTGTTCACCAACATGAACACCTATGTCAACGACGTGCACATCGGCGCTTTTGCCGACATCAGCGAGCTGGTCAAGACCGCTACGCCCGACCTGTACGCCTCCATTCCCGAAGATTACTGGGAAGCCTGTGAGGTTGGCGGCAAGCTGTACGGCGTGCCCACCTACAAAGACTCCTCCATCTCCGAGTACTTGGTCTTCGACAAAGAGCTGGCCGAAGGCACCGGTTACACCATCCCCGAATCCCTGGCCATGTCCGACCTGGGCACTCTGACCGATACCCTGGCCGCCATGAAGGACACCAAGGGCGAAGCTTCCTTCCCCATGAACAAGAACGGCGCCACCTGGGTTGCCTTTGAGTACGACAACATGGGCACCGGTCTGCTGCCCATCGGCGTGCGCTACAACGACACCTCCGCCACCGTTGTTCCCGTTCTGGAACAGGAAGACATCCAGGCTTCTCTGGACACCTTCCACGAGTGGTACCAGGCCGGCATCATCAACTCCGATGCCGCCACCAAGCCCGAAGAGAACGCTTACAAGCCCTGCAGCGTAGCACAGGGTTGGTCCGGCGCCGCCATCACCAGCTGGGGTCCCCAGATGGGTGTTGAGGCTGCTGCCACCAAGCTGGGCCCCACCATCATCTCCAACGACACCGTCCGCGGTTCCATGAACTGCATCTCCGCCAACTGCGCTCACCCCGAGAAGGCTCTGGAACTGCTGCAGCTGGTCAACACCGACAGCTACGTCCGCGACCTGCTGTACTACGGCGTGCAGGGCGAGAACTGGGATTACACCGACGACACCAAGCAGTGGGTCCACAAGAACAACGCTGACTGGACCATGGCCGGTTACACCCAGGGCAGCTTCTTCACCGTTACCCCCAGCGACGAGTTCGACTTCAACCAGTATGACGAGGTCAAGGAACTGAACGAGAACGCCGAGGCTTCCGTGCTGCTGGGCTTCACTCTGGACACCACCAACTTCAAGGATCAGCTGGCCAACTGCGTCTCCATCTACGAGCGCTACAAGGGCGAACTGCTCTCCGGCACCCATCCCACCGATGAGATCGTGCCTCAGATCATGACCGAGCTGCGTGCCGCCGGCTTTGACGACATCGTGGCCCAGTGCCAGGAGCAGGTCGACGCCTTCATCGCCTCCAACGGTGCTGCCACTGCCGAAAGCGCCGAATAAGACCGACTGAACTTTATCCGTAACCCACCCCTCTACATGTAAGGCCGTCGCTCAGCGCGGGCAGGAGAAAACACACGAAGCGGCATTCCATTGCATCGCCGCCTTTTGATCGAACAAAGTATTGTCATGATCAGCGTTTTCACCGGTCCGCCCGAGCGACGGCCCTTTTTGATGAACACAGTGTCAAAATTTTAAGAAATGAGGCCGCGCCCCATGAAACAGCATTCTATCCGCACGGTATATGCCGTGCACCATTCCCATACCGATATCGGCTATACCGATCTGCAGGAGCATGTCATCGACCTGCAGGTGGACTATATCCGCAGTGCCCTGCGCCTGATGCAGGACCCCGCCAATGCAGATTTCCGCTGGAACTGCGAGACCCTCTACTGTGTGGAGGAGTTCTTCAAGGCCGCCACGCCCGAAGAACAGCAGCAATTCCTGGATCTGGCCGCGGAGGGCCGCCTGGGGCTTTCGGCCAACTACCTGAACTTCACCGACCTGCTGGACTGCGGCATCTTTGCCCGCCGCCTGGCTGCCTGGCGGGAACGGTTTGCCCAGGCGGGCATCACCCTGAACACCGCCATGTGCGCCGACATCAACGGCCTGTCCATGGGGCAGCGTGACGCCATGCTGGACAACGGCATCGAGTTCCTGTACACCAACATCCACTGCCACCACGGCATGTACCCCCTGTACCAGAACCAGAACGCCTATTTCTGGGAGAATGCCGCCGGCCGCCGCATGCTGGTCTGGAACGGCGAGCACTACAACCTGGGCAATGTGCTGGGCCTGCGCCCCAACCACATTCCCAACTTCATGACCCAGGACCGTCTGGGCAACGGCCCCGCCCCGCAGGATGATGTGGAAGCCCTGGCCCAGAACCTGGACAACTACCTGAGCGAGTGCGAGGAGAACGGCTACCCCCACGACTTCATTCTGGCGTCGGTATCGGGCGTATTCAGCGACAACGCACCGCCGGAGCCGCTGATCCTGCAAACCATCCAGGGCTACAACCAGAAGTACGGCGACACCGTAGAGGTGCGGATGGTCAGCCTGCAGGAACTGTACGCCGCCATTGCCCCCAAACTGCAGGGTGCGCCGGTCTACCACGGCGACCTGAACGACTGGTGGGCCAACGGCGTGGGCTCCACCCCCTATACCGTCAAGCATTACCGGGATGCCTGCCGCAGCTATGAGCTGGCCCGCCGCCTGGACCCCCAGCTGGAGGCCCACGACCCCGTCCTGACCCGTGAGGCCGAGGACAGCCTGCTGCTCTACGCCGAGCACACCTGGGGTCATTCCGCCAGCATCACCCATCCCTACGAGTCCATGGTGCTGGATCTGGACAGCCGCAAGAACGGCTACGCCAGCCGCGCCCACGAGGCAGCCGCCCGCATGCTGGGCCGCATTTCCCGGGACCAGGGGGATATTCTGCGCTACTACGCCACCGACGGCGCCATCCGTGTGCAGAACCCCACCGCCCACCAGGGCCCCATGGCGGTGGAATTTTATGTGGAAACCCTGCCCGCCGGGCTGCCTGACGCAGTGATCCGCACCGAGGACGGCCGCGAACTGCGCTGCCAGGTCAGCCCCCATCCCCGTGGACGCCGGATTTCTTTTGTGGACACCTTTACGCCCGGGGAGGTAAAACAGTATACTTATGAGAGAGCCCAGGCGGAGGAGACCCGCCTGAACACCCGCAAGTGCTATGTGGGCGCCGAGCGCATCCGGGACATCGTCAACGATTACGACCCCGTTACCTTCCGCCTGCCCTACAGTTTCGAAAACCGCTTCTTCCGCCTGGAATACCAGGTGGGCAAGGGCCTGTGCAGCCTGTACGACAAACGGGCCGGCCGGGAACTCATGACCCAGGAAGGCCTGCCCTTCTTCACCCCTGTGTATGAATGCACCCCCGTGCGCCCCGGCCGCACCGACGTGTACGAGGAACGCCGCCTGCTGGGCCGCAACATCCGGGGCCAGCACGCCAGACAGTTCCCCGCCACCCTGGAAGAGGTGGTCTGCGAGGAGCACGGCCCGGTGTTCACCATCCTGCGGCTGCGCGGGTCCATGCCCGGCACCGTCCACTGCGATGTGGTGCTGAAACTGTATGAGGACCTGCCCCGCATCGACATGCGCCTGGAACTGGGCAAGACCCTGTCCACCGACATCGAGAGCGTTTACCTGCCCCTGAATCTGGATCTCACCGGCCGGGAAGTCTGGCTGCGCAAAGGCGGCCGGGAAGCGCTGCGCCCCGGTGTGGACCAGCTGCCCGGCAGCTGCATGGAATACAGCATGAGCGACGACGGCCTGGCCTTCCTGGGGCGGGACGGAGGGGTGCTGCTGGGCGCCCGGGATACCCCGCTGTATGCTTTCGGCCCGCTGAAACACCACCCCATCCGCCTGTGTGAAAACCGCCCGGAGGACAACCGCCGCCCGGTGTTTGCCTGGCTCATGAACAACACCTGGGAAACGAACTTCAAGCTGGACCTGTCCGGCTTTGCAGAGTACCGCTTCACCCTCACCCTCACCGACGAAACCGACCCAGAACGCGCCATGGACGAGCTGCATGAGCAGCAGTTTGCACCGGTTGTGCGCATTGTGGGATAACGTTCCCCCAACCACAGGAGGTTAGAAAGTATGGCTAAGATCATTGGCAACCCGCTGCCCAACATTCCCTGGCAGGACCCGCCCGCCGTCACCCGCACCCCGCTGTGGCGCTACGACGGCAACCCCATCATCGGCCGGGACGGCAACAAGCGCTCCAACAGCGTATTCAACAGCGCCGTGGTGCCTTTTGGCGACGGCTTTGCGGGCGTGTTCCGCTGTGACAGTCTGTCCATCAGCATGGATATCTTTGCCGGCTTCAGCAAGGACGGCATCCACTGGACCATCGACGACGAGCCCATCCACCTGGTGGGCGATGACCCCGAGGTCACCAACCGGGAATACCGCTATGACCCCCGCGTCTGCTACATGGACGGCAAATACTATGTAAGCTGGTGCAACGGCTACCATGGCCCCACCATCGGCCTGGCCTGGACCGAGGACTTCAAGACCTTCCACCAGCTGGAAAACGCCTTTTTGCCCTACAACCGCAACGGGGTGCTCTTCCCCCGCAAGATCCAGGGCCGCTACATGATGATGAGCCGTCCCAGCGACACCGGCCACACCCCCTTTGGCGATATCTTCGTCAGCCAGAGTGAGGATATGATCTACTGGGGCCGCCACCGCTACATGATGGGCGCCGTCAAGGGCGACGAGTCCGCCTGGCAGAGCCTGAAGATCGGCCCCGGCCCCATCCCCATCGAGACCGATGAAGGCTGGCTGCTGATCTACCACGGCGTCATCAACACCTGCAACGGCTATGTGTACCGCATGGGCGCCGCCCTGCTGGACATTGACGAGCCCTGGAAGGTCAAGGCCCGCGGCAAGGATTACATCCTGGCCCCCCACATGCCCTATGAGTGCATGGGTGACGTGCCCAACGTCACCTTCCCCTGCGCGGCGCTGGCGGATGCCGAGACCGGCCGCATCGCCGTCTACTACGGCTGCGCCGACACCGTCACCGGTCTGGCCTTCACCACCGTGGACCGGGTGCTGGATTACATCAAAGCCAACTCTTTCTGAGTTCCGGCGTTCACGCTCCGCCTGAGAAAGGAGGGACCCGTCTGCCGAAAGATAATATTCTGCTGATCACTACCGATCAGCAGCGGTTCGACACCATTCAGGCGCTGGGCAACACCAGCATCTACACCCCGCACCTGAATTATCTGTACACCCAGGGTACCGCCTACACCCGGTGCTATGCAGACTGCCCGCTTTGTGTGCCCTCCCGCACCACGCTGATGACCGGCCAGCCCGGCTACGCCAGCGGTGTGGTCACCAATGCCACCCATGAGCAGGTCATGCGGCAGGCTACCGCCGAACGGCGGACCCTGGCCGCCCTGCTGACCGATGCAGGCTACCAGACCAAAGCCATGGGCAAAATGCACTTTGACCCGGTGCGGGCCTGCTACGGGTTTGAAAGCATGACCCTGCCCATTGACTACCTGCGGGAATGCGAAAAGCGCGGCACGGTACGCCCCAAGGTACACGGTGCCATGGAATGCGAACTGGTCCCTGCCCTTTCCACCGTGGACACCAAGGACAGCATTACCACCTGGATCGCAGACGGGTCCATCGATTTTCTGGAAACGCGCGACCCGCTGCGGCCCTTCTTCCTGTGGACAAGCTTTACCAAGCCGCACCCGCCCCCAGGCGCTGGAAAACGGGTATTTCCGGACCCGTCCGGCCCCCGAATTTCCCGGGGATGTGGATTTCCGCTGGCTGGGCTTCCACTATAAGGATTACCGCTTCGATGTATTCCATTGATCGGCGCCGCCGGGCGCACTGCGCCCCGGCACGCCCCAAACACTGAAAAGGAAAAAGAATCTATGCGTACTATTGATTTTCTTGACAAACGGATCAACGGCATCTGCACCGAACTGCAGAAGCTGTCCGTAAAGCAGAAATTTCCCACCGACAACTGGCTGTACAAGCCGGGCAACTTCCTGCGGCCGGAGGACGCCGACGCGGACGCCGCCCCCTGGGAGCCTTTTGACTGCCGCACCATGCACTGGTACGGCCCCGACAAGCACTACTGGTTCCGCGCCGATGTGACGGTCCCCGCCGAGATGGAGGGCAAGCCCCTCTGGATGCATGTATGCACCCAGATCGACGAATGGGACGACGCCAAGAACCCCCAGTTCCTGCTGTTCGTGAACGGGGCGGTCACCCAGGGCATCGACATGAACCACCGGGATGTGCTGCTGGACCGCTGCGCCAAGGCCGGTACCCAGTACCGCCTGGAACTGCAGGCCTACACCGGCATCCTGCACACCGAGTTCAACCTGATCGTGGACCTGCGGGAAGTGGACCCCGAGATCGAAGGGCTGTACTACGATATGGTGGTGCCACTGCAGGCTTTCCCGCGGCTGGATGAGGACGGCAAGGCCCGCCGGGACCTGGAGCGGGTGCTCAACGAGGCCGTGAATCTGCTGGACCTGCGCACCCCCTACAACGACAGCTTCTACGCCAGCATGGCCGAAGCCCGCAAGTACCTGGCTCAGGCCCTGTACACTGATCTGGCCGGTCACGACGAAGTGATCGCCAGCTGCATCGGCCACACCCACATCGACGTAGCCTGGTGGTGGACCGTGGCCCAGACCCGGGAAAAGGTCTGCCGCAGCTTTGCCACCGTGCTGAAGCTGATGGAGGAATACCCCAACTACAAGTTCATGTCCAGCCAGCCCCAGCTGTACTACTTCCTGAAACAGCGCTACCCCGAACTGTTTGAGCAGATCAAGGCCCGGGTGGCCGAAGGCCGCTGGGAACCGGAAGGCGGCATGTGGGTAGAAGCGGACTGCAACCTGACCAGCGGCGAAAGCCTGGTCCGCCAGTTCCTGTACGGCAAGCGCTTCTTTAAGGAAGAATTCGGCCTGGACAACCGCATCCTGTGGCTGCCCGACGTGTTCGGTTACTCCGGTGCGCTGCCCCAGATCATGAAGAAGTGCGGCATCGACTACTTCATGACCACCAAGCTGGCCTGGAACCAGTTCAACAAAATGCCCTACGACACCTTTATGTGGCGCGGCATTGACGGCACCGAGATCCTGACCCACCTGGTGACCACCCTGGGCGTGGGCCAGGACGAGAAGGACTTCTTTACCACCTACAACGGCATGCTGCACCCCGATGCCATCATCGGCGGCTGGCACCGTTACCAGCAGAAGGACATCAACAACGACATCCTGGTCTGCTACGGCTACGGCGACGGCGGCGGCGGCCCCACCCGCGCCATGCTGGAAACTTCCACCCGTATGGAAAAGGGCGTGGAAGGTCTGCCCAAAGTGCGGCAGGTATTCTCCCGCACCTTCTTTGATGAACTGAAAGACCGCGTTGCCGGCAACCGCCGCCTGCCCACCTGGGAGGGTGAGCTCTACTTCGAGTATCACCGCGGCACCCTGACCTCCATGGCCCGGAACAAACGCTCCAACCGCAAGGCCGAGCTGCACATGATGGACCTGGAACTGCTCAGCGTGCTGGCCGCCCCCGGCGTGGCCTATCCCGCCGAAGCCATCGACAAGCTGTGGCACGGCATCCTCATCAACCAGTTCCACGACATCCTGCCCGGTTCCTCCATCCATGAGGTGTACGAGGTCACCAAGAAGGAATACGAGCAGATGGAAGCCGAGATCGGCACCCTGCGCGACGAGCGCCTGGCGGCCCTGACCCCCGCCGGCGAGGGCGTGACGGTGTACAACACCACCGGCTTTGCCCGCAACGACGTGGTGGCCCTGGGCGACTGCAAAGCCGCCGCCCTGGCCGACAACGACGGCTACGTCTACCCCGTGCAGCAGACCGCCGAGGGCGCGGTGGCCTTTGTGGCCAACTTGCCCGGCAAGGGCCGCAAGACCTTTGCGCCCGCCAAGGCCGAAGCCGCTCCCGCCCGGTTCACCCTCTCGGAAGACGGCCACACCCTGGAGACCCCCTTCTACACCGTGCGCTTTGACGAACAGGGCGGCATTGCCGGTTTGTTCGACAAAGAGAACCGCCGCGAAGTCCTGCAGGCCGGCAAGACCGGCAACCTGCTGCGGGTGTTCGAGGACAAGCCCATCTACTACGACAACTGGGACATCGACATCTACTACACCGAGAAGTTCTGGGATGTCACCGACCTGAAGGCCTTTACCTGGACCGAACAGGGCCCGGTGCGCGCCACCCTGCACATTGAGCGTGCCTTCAGCAACTCCACCATTTCCCAGGATATCCACTTCTATGCCGACATCCGCCGCATCGACTTTGTGACCACCGTGGACTGGAAGGAACACCAGCATCTGCTCAAGGTGCAGTTCCCCTGCAACGTGCACACCGACGAGGCCACCTTCGAGGTGCAGTACGGCAACCTGACCCGCAAGACCCACACCAACACCAGCTGGGACCGCGCCCGGTTCGAGAGCTGCGGCCAGAAGTGGGCCGACCTGTCCGAAGGTCACTACGGCGTCAGCCTGCTGAACGACTGCAAGTACGGCCATTCCGTCAAGGACAGCTGCATCAGCCTGACCCTGATCAAGTCCGGCATTGAGCCCAACCCCACCACCGACCAGGAAGTACACCACTTCACCTACGCCCTGTACCCCCACGCCGAAGGCTGGCGGGCTGCGGGCACCGTGCGGGAAGCCTTCTTCCTCAACCAGCCCGCCCTGGCTGTGGCCGGCGGCACCCCCGGCGAAGCCTTCTGTCTGGCTGCCGTGGAGGCCCCCAACGTGGTGGTGGAGACCATCAAGCAGGCCGAGGACGGCGACGGCATCATCGTGCGTATGTACGAGAGCGAGAATGCCCTGACCGACACCGTGCTGCACTGGGGCCGCCCCGTGACCGAGGCTGTGAGCTGCGACTGCATGGAGCAGCCGGACGGCGAGCCGGTCACCGTGGAAGCGGACGGCATCCACTTTACCATCAAACCGTACGAGATCAAGACGCTGCGCATCCGGTAAGCGCGCAGCGCCCCACACACAACAACAGGCCGCAAGGCCGCGAGGATATTTCCTATGGCTATGGAATTTTTACCGCAGCCCAAACGGGTCGAAGCCCGTTCCGGAGCCCTGACCCTGACCCCGCACACCCGCATTGTTCTGCGCCCCGGCACCGCGCCGGAGGCCCTGGTTTACGCGCAGATGCTGCGCGACGCCGTACATGACCAGGCCGGGCTTTGCCCGGCCCTGGGCCGCGGCGAAGCCGCCCCCGGCGACATCGCCCTTTGCATCGACACCGCCCTGCCCGCCGCCCATTACACCCTGACCGTGACCCCCGAAGGGGCGGTCATTGCCGCCGGGGACGATGAGGCCCTGTGCAACGGTGTGCAGACCATGATCCAGTATCTGGAGCAAAAAGGCGCCGTGCTGCCCGCCCTCCTGCTGAAGGACTGGCCCGACCTGCTCAACCGCGGGTATTATCAGGACTGCTCCCGCGGGCGGGTACCCACCCTTGCCTACCTCAAACGGGTGGCCGACCTGCTCTGCCGCTACAAAATCAACCAGTGGCAGCTCTACATCGAGCACACCTACCTCTTCCGCGATCTGTCCGAAGCATGGCGGGACGATACCCCGCTGACCGCCGACGACATCCTGGAACTGGACGCCTACTGCGCCGCCCGCCACATCGAGCTGGTGCCGTCCCTGTCCACGTTCGGGCACATGTACAAGATCCTTTCCACCAAGACCTGCTGCGACCTCTGCGAGCTGCCGGATTCCGAAAAGATCCCCCACAGCTACACCTATGCCGGGGCGCACCATACCCTGAACGTTTCCCATCCGGATGCACTGGACTTCATCAAGAAGCTCATCGACGAATACCGGCCGCTGTTCCGCTCCAACAAGTTCAACATCTGCGCCGACGAGACCTTCGACCTGGGCAAAGGCCGCAGCAAGGCCCTTGCCGATGAACTGGGTGAGAAGGCCCTCTACGTCCGCCATGTAAAAGCCCTTTGCGAGTACCTGGTCAGCCAGGGCTGCATCCCCATGTTCTGGGGCGACATCATGTGGCGGTTCCCCCAGAGCTGCGCCGAACTGCCCAAGGAGACCATCTGCCTGAACTGGGGCTACCTGCCCAACCAGCGGGAGAACGAGATCCGGGATATTGCCGCCAGCGGCATCACCCAGTATGCCTGTCCGGGCGTCTGCGCCTGGAACCGCTGGGTACCCCTGTACCGGTACGCCTACTCCAACATCCGGGCCATGTGCCACCACGCCCACAAATACGGGGCCATCGGCCTGCTCAACACCGACTGGGGGGACTACGCCCACATCAATGACCCCCGCCTGACCATCCCCGGCATCCTGTACGGCGCCGCCTTCGGCTGGAACTCCGCCCCGGCGGAGATGGAGGAGCTGAACGAGGCCGTCTCCCGCATTGGGTACGGCGACACCAGCGGCCAGCTGATGGCCGCCATGACCGACCTTTCGGACCACGAGATCTTTGACTGGCAGCATGCCGTCAACTGGATGGACGGGGACGAGGCACGCCGCGCCGAGCTGCTGGCTGAGCTGGACCTGACCCAGGTACCCGCCGCCAACGCCGCCGTGGCCGATGCCCTGGCCCGGGTGCTGGCCTGTGCGCCCACCATGCCCGCCGGCCGCAAGGAGATGCTCAGCCTGGCCAGCGTCACCGCCGAGAGCGTGACCATCTGGAACGAGATCGGCGGCTGGCTGGCCGGTCCCCGCCCCGAAAACCCGGCTCTGGCCGCCCGGCTGGAGCACTGGTACCACCTCTACCTGGCCCAGTGGCGCCAGGTCAGCCGCGAGAGCGGACTGCCCAACCTGACCCGACTGATCGTGCGGTATGCCGATCTGTTGCGCGGGCGGCAGCTCCGGGCAGAGTAAACCGCCGGGAGGCTTTCGATGGGCTTGTTCCGTCAACTGTTTTTTCCGCCTGTCCCACCCACCGAAACACAACTGGAGGCCGGCCGCCACGCCCTGATTACCGAGGGCGCCGTGGCCGCCGTCCTCTACTCGGTGGGTACCGGCAACTTTCTGGCCGGTTACCTGAGCCAGCTGGGCGCTTCCATTTCTTTCTGCGCCTTTGTGGCCATGATCCCCCAGCTGGGCTGCGTACTGCAGTTTTTCTCTCCCTTTTTGTTTGAGCGCATCCACCACCGCAAACTGTCCATCTGGCTGTTGTGCGTGGTCTACCGGTTCGCCCTGGCGGCGGTCTTTCTGGTGCCCCTGGCGGTGCCGGGCCACAGCCAGGCCCGGTGGGTGGTGCTGGCGCTCTACACCGTATCCTTTTTTGCGGCCGGCGTGGTCACGCCGGGGCTTTCCCACCTGACGCTGGGTCTGGCGCCGGAGGGGCGGCGGGGCGCCTTTTTCGCCCGCAAGGACATTGCGGCCGTCTGCGTCAACAGCGCCGCCACCCTGGTGCTGGGCCGCCTGCTGGACCGCTTTACCCGGGGCGGTGACCCTGACACCGGCTACCTGCTCATCGGCATCGTCTGCACCCTGCTGGCTCTGTTCGACGCCGTACTGCTGGCCCTGGTCCATGAAAACCCGGTGGCCTTTGTGAGCAAAGTGCGCCCTGCCGACATTCTCCGCCCCGTGCGGGATGCCTCCTACCGGCCGCTGCTGCTCTACTGTATTCTGGGCGGCCTGCCGGGCGGGCTTTCCACGCCTTTCCTCTCGGTTTACCAACTGCGGGTGCTGGGGCTGAGCCACAGCTTCATCACCACGGTGGGCGTGGTTTCGGCGGTAGCCGGCATGGCCGGCAGCTGGTACTGGGGCCGTCTGGCCGATGCCGCCGGATGGCGCCGGGTCATCTGGCTGACCGCCGGCATCAACCTTTCCTGTACGCTGGGCTGGGCCTTGATCCGCCCCGCCTGGGCCCCCTTCACCGCGCCCCTGCTCATGGTGGGCACCGCCGCCTGCTCGGGCGGGGCGTCCATCGCCAGCATGAACCTGCAGTTTGCTTCCAGCCCGCCCAGCGGCAAGACCGCCTACATCGGGGTGACCTCGGCTCTGTCCAGCATGGCGGCCTGCGGTTCCGCCGCGGTGGGCACCGCCCTGCAGCCCTACCTGGAAACCGTCCTGGGGGCGGGCAGCATCCCGCTGCTCTTTGCCCTGGCCGCAGTGGGCGGTTTTGCCAACCTGGCCGTCAACGGCCGCAAACTCCCCGATATCCGTTCCTGAACCTTTCTTACAGGAGGCTTTCCCATGTTTCCATACCAAGACCCCCGGCTGCCGGTGGAACAGCGGGTGAACGATCTGCTGGCCCGCATGACCCTGCGGGAGAAGATCCTGCAGACCGACCAGTATTTTTCCGGAGATTTCACCACCCAGGACGAAACCGGCCGGGTCACCCGGCTGGATATGGACCGGCTGGACGCCCTGCTCACCGGGGATTTTGACTGTGCCGCCACCCGCCGCACCACCCGCAAGGGGGAACCCCCGGTGCGCAGCTGGTTTGCCCGCAAGTTCTACCAGATCATCAACCGCCTCAGCGACACCGAGATCGTGGACGGTGCCCGGGATTTCCGGCTGATGAGCCGCAAAATGGTGGATGCCGTGCTGAGCATGGCTGAGTACAACCGCTTCAGCAAGGGCATTTTCAGCTGGGTGGGCTTTAAGACCAAGTGGTTTGACTATGAGAATATCGAACGGGTAGCCGGTACCACCAAGTGGAATTTCTGGGGCCTGTTCAAGTATTCCATTGAAGGTATCGTAGGCTTCTCTACCACGCCGCTGCTGGTGGCGGCCGGAGCCGGTGTTCTGTTCTGTATTCTGGCCTTCATCGGCATTCTGTTTGTGGTGATCCGGGCGCTGGCCTTCGGTGATCCTACCGCCGGTTGGCCCAGCCTCGTCTGCATTATGCTGCTTTGCAGCGGTGTGCAGCTGTTCTGCATCGGCATTGTGGGGGAATACCTGGCCAAAACCTACCTGGAGGTCAAGCACCGCCCCATCTACATTGTGGCGGAAACCGAAGAAGATCGAAAAGTCTGAGAAATACGCTCTGGGATATACCAGAGGTTTCAATCAAGACTTCCGGTGTAGCCAAGGCGAAAAAAGAAGCAAACAAAAACTCCCGACGGAATTTCCGTCGGGAGTCTTTCTGTATCCGGTAAAAGATCAGGCCAAGCCAATCAACATTCCAATGCAGTGCACCAGGAAAGCAATCACCCAGGCAATGACGCATTGGGCAATCACGACGCCGGCTGCGGCTTTGGCGCTGCCCATTTCCCGCCGGACGGCGGCGATTGCGGCCACGCAGGGCGTGTACAGCAGGGTGAACACCAGGAACACCACCGCCGTGAAGGGGGTGAACAGGCTGGACAGCGCCGCGGTGCTGCCGCCCAGCGAGGGGCAGACCTCCCTGTTTGCCCAGCGGGAGATCGAGACCCGTCCCGAACTGGCACGCCGGGTGGCCGCGGGGCTGAACCGGCTGGGAACGGTGGTGCGGGAACGGATCACCACCGGATTCCTGGCGGATGAAC
>OERA01000094.1_pt1 | contig 15917 bp, 15 predicted proteins | sample 1539901 | NCBI WGS metagenome assembly OERA01 (sample SAMEA3891873, study PRJEB23780) | metagenome | biome: terrestrial biome; feature: animal house; material: Caecal content | place: Italy | collected 2015-05-05
CAGGGCCGGAAGCAGCCGCCCCGGCCGCGCCTGCCGCCGCCCCCGCGCCGGAAGGCAAGTGCATCACCGCCCCTGTGGTGGGCACCTTTTACATGGCGCCTGCACCCGACCAGCCGCCCTTTGTCCAGGTCGGCGACAAGGTGCAGAAGGGTCAGACCGTCTGCCTCATGGAGGCAATGAAGATGATGAGCGAGGTCAAGGCTCCGTGCGACTGCGTCATTGAAGCGATCCTGCAGGAAGACGGCGCCCTGGTGTCCTTTGGGGACGACCTGATCCGCTACCGGGAAGGGTAAGGCCATGTTCAAGCGTGTTTTGATTGCAAACCGCGGCGAGATCGCCCTGCGCATCCAGCGGGCCTGCCGTGAACTGGAGATCGAGCCGGTGGTGGTCTATTCCGCCGCCGACGCCGAGGCCATCCATGTGCAGCTTGCCGAAGAGGCCTACTGCATCGGCCCCGCCCGGGCAGCGGACAGCTATCTGAATATGGACGCCATCCTGACGGTGGCCAAGGCCGCCCACTGCGACGCCATCCACCCCGGCTACGGCTTTCTGAGCGAGAACGACCAGTTTGCCGACGCCTGCGCGGAGGCCGGCATCGCCTTCATCGGCCCCTCCGGGGACGTCATCCGCGCCATGGGCAACAAGGCCGCCGCCCGCCGGCTGATGCAGCAGGCGGGGGTGCCGGTGGTGCCCGGCTCGGACGGCGCGGTGGCCACCGCCGAAGAGGCCAAGGCCCTGGCCGATTCCATCGGCTATCCGGTCCTCATCAAGGCCTCGGCCGGCGGCGGCGGGCGCGGGATGCGCCGTGTCTTTGAGCCCGACCAGCTGATCCCCCTCTTTGAGGAGGCCCGCAGCGAGTCGGTGGCCTGCTTTGGCAGCGGCGAGATGTACCTGGAAAAGCTGATCCTCAACCCCAAGCACATTGAGTTCCAGATCATGGCCGACAAGATGGGCCATGTGATCCAGCTGGGGGAGCGGGACTGCTCCATCCAGCGCCGCAACCAGAAGATGCTGGAGGAGTCGCCCTCCCGCGCCCTGACCCCTGAGCTGCGGGAGAAGATGGGCGCGGCCGCCGTGGCCGCCGCCAAAGCGGCCCACTACGAGAACGCCGGCACCATTGAGTTTGTGCTGGACCCCGACGGCAACTTCTACTTCATCGAGATGAACACCCGGATCCAGGTGGAGCACCCGGTCACCGAGTTCGTCACCGGGATGGACCTGGTGCGGGAGCAGATCCGCATCGCCGCGGGGCTGCCCCTGTCCCACACCCAGGAGGAGATCACCCTCCGGGGCCACGCCATCGAGTGCCGGGTCAACGCCGAGGACCCCGCCCACAACTTCCAGCCCTGCCCGGGCAAGATCAACTTCCTGCATCTGCCGGGGGGCTGCGGCGTCCGGGTGGACACCGGCCTGTACAGCGGCTACACCCTGCCGCCCTACTACGACTCGCTGATGGCCAAGCTGGTGGTCTGGGCGCCCACCCGGCTGGAGGCCATCCGCCGGATGCGCCGGGTGCTGGAGGAGCTGGCGATCGACGGGCCGGCCAACAACGCCGACCTGCTGCACCAGATCCTGTACCACCCCGACTTTGTCCGGGGCACCTGCACCACCGCCTTCCTGGACGAGAACCTGGACACCCTGCTCAAATGGAGCAGCGCCGGGGACGAGGAGGCTAAGGCATGAGCAACGTATTTGTCCGCCGGCGGCACAAGCTGCTGAGCCTGAAGGCCCTGCGGGATTCGGGCGCGGTGCTGCCCGGCAACACCGAGGAGAACTGCCCCCACTGCGGGCAGCCCGTCCTGCGGCGGGAGCTGGTCAAAAACCAGTACGTCTGCCCCCTGTGCGGCTATCACCACCCCATCGGCGCCTACTACCGCCTGAGCCTGGTGCTGGACGAGGGCAGCTTCAAGGAGATGGACGAGGACCTGATCTCCAGCGACCCGCTGGAGTTCCCCGGCTATGAGGCCAAGCTGGACGGCGCCCGCCGCCGCACCGGCCTGGGCGAGGGCGTGGTCACCGCCCTGGGCCGCATCGACGGCCAGAAGGTGGCGGCCGGCGTCCTGGACAGCCGGTTCTTCATGGGCAGCATGAGCGCCGCCCTGGGCGAAAAAGTCACCCGCCTGGTGGAGTACGCCGACAAGAACAAGCTGCCGCTGATCCTGTTTTCGGCCAGCGGCGGCGCCCGGATGCAGGAGGGGATCCTCTCCCTGATGCAGATGGCCAAGACCGCCGCCGCCATCGAGCGCTTTTCGGAGCACGGCGGGCTGTACATCTCCATCTTCACCCACCCCACCACCGGCGGCGTCACCGCCAGCTTTGCCAGCCTGGGCGACGTCATGCTGGCCGAGCCGGGCGCGCTGATCGGCTTTGCGGGGCCCCGGGTCATCGAGCAGACCATCGGCGAAAAACTGCCCGAAGGCTTCCAGACGGCAGAGTACCTGCTGGAGCACGGCTTTGTGGACGCCATCGTCCCCCGGGCCCGGCTGCGCAATACCCTGATCCGCCTGCTCAAACTGCATGGAAAAGGAGGGGACAGCCGTGGCAAATGAGCTGAAACCCGCCCAGCGGGTGGCACTGGCCCGTCATCCGGACCGGCCGGGCACCGCGGAGTTCGTCTCCGCCCTGTTTACCGATTTCTTTGAGCAGCGGGGCGACCGCCGCTGCATGGACGACGGCGCGATCTACGGCGGCGTGGGCCTGTTCCACGGCAAGCCGGTCACCGTCATCGGCCACCGCAAGGGCCACACCCTGGAAGAGCACGTGGCCTACCACTTCGGCATGCCCTCCCCCGAGGGCTACCGCAAGGCCCAGCGCCTGATGCTGCAGGCCGAAAAGTTCCGCCGGCCCATCGTCACCTTCATCGACACGGCGGGCGCCTACCCCGGCCTGGAGGCCGAGGCCCACGGCCAGGGCGAGGCCATCGCCTCCACCCTGGCCCTGTCCTCCCGCCTGACGGTGCCGGTCGTCTCGATCGTCACCGGCGAGGGCGGCAGCGGCGGCGCCCTGGCTTTGGGGGTGGGCAACCGGGTCTTTATGCTGGAAAACGCCGTCTACTCGGTCCTTTCGCCCGAGGGCTTTGCCGCCATCCTGTGGAAGGACGCCTCCCGCTCGGCCGAGGCCTGCGACGTCATGAAACTGACCGCCGCCGACCTGCTGGAGCTGAAGGTGATCGACGGCGTCATCCCCGAGCCGGAAGGCGGGGCCCAGGCCGACCCCCAGGCCGTCTACCGCAACCTGGACGAGCTGCTGGCCAAGGAGCTGGCCGCCCTGTCCAAGATGAGCGGCCAGGCCCTGGCAGCGGCACGGTACAAAAAATTCCGCATGATGGGCGCCAACGCCCTGAGAAAGGAGCGCGTATGAGTGGCATCAAGCTCATCAGCACCGGTTCGGCCCTGCCTGCGCAGGAAGTGACCAATTTCGACCTGGAAAAACGGGTCGATACCAGCGACGAGTGGATCGCGACCCGCACCGGCATCCGGAGCCGCCATTACTGCAGCGAGGGCGAGACCCATCTGGGCCTGTGCATGGCTGCGGCGCGGCAGGCGCTGGAGCGCGCGGGCCTTGCGCCCAGCCAGATCGGCGTCTGCCTGGTGGCGACCCTGACCCAGGACACCATGACCCCCTCGGCGGCCTGTGTTTTGCAGAAGGAGCTGGGCCTTGCCGAGGACACCGTCTGCTTTGACCTGAACGCGGCCTGCGCCGGCTTCGTCTACGGCCTGCACACCGCCGAGTGCCTGCTGGCCGCCAGCGAGCGCAAGTACGGCCTCGTGATCGGGTGCGAGGTGCTGAGCCGGATCACCGACTTTACCGACCGGTCCACCTGCGTCCTGTTCGGGGACGGGGCGGGCGCGGCCATCGTCCGGTGGGGGGAGGACTACCCCTCCCTGTCCGCCGTGATGGGCAGCCGGGGCAACAGCGGCGTGCTGTACATCCCCGGCGTCAACACCGGCGACCCCAGCTACATCCACATGGACGGCAAGGAAGTGTTCCGCTTTGCGGTGGAGGTGCTGCCCCGCTGCGCCAAGGAGGTGGCGGCCAAGGCCGGCATCTCCCTGGACGAGGTGGACCGCTTTGCCTTCCACCAGGCCAACCAGCGCATCCTGGACCACGCCATCAAAAAGCTGAAGCTGGACCCCGCCAAATGCACCGGCAACATTGCCCACACCGGCAACACCTCGGCTGCCAGCGTGCCCATCCTGTTGGACCAGCTGGTCAGCTCGGGCCAGCTGCGCAGCGGCCAGAAGGTGCTGTGCGCCGGCTTTGGCGGCGGCCTGACCTGGGCCGGCGCCCTGCTGCAGCTTGCATAACGGCCTGTACGCCCGCAGGGTGTATCTGAAAAGCCCGACAGGCTGGGCCCTTCGCCCCGCGGACCGCATTTTGGAGCCGCGGGCGCAAAGGACGGCGTGGGGGCGTTTTCGGATGCACCCTGCTTTAAGAAGGAGTTTACTATGAAAATCAACGAGCTTCTGGGGACTGAATTCCCGATCATCCAGGGCGGCATGGCCAACATCGCCACCGGCGCGTTTGCCGCCGCCGTTTCCAACGCCGGCGCGCTGGGCCTGATCGGCTCGGGCGGCATGGACGCCGAGACCCTGCGCAAGGAGATCCGCACCGCCAAGGCTTCCACCGGCAAGCCCTTCGGCGTCAACCTGATGCTGATGAACCCCCACATCGACGAGCTGGCCAAGGTCGTGGTGGAAGAGGGGGTCAAGGTGGTCACCACCGGCGCAGGCAACCCCGGCAAGTACGTCCCCGCCTGGAAAGAGGCCGGCATCAAGGTGTTCCCCGTGGTGGCCGCGCCCATCCTGGCCAAGCGCCTGGAGCGCTATGAGGTGGACGGCTTCATCGCCGAGGGCACCGAGAGCGGCGGCCATGTGGGCGAGATGACCACCATGGCCCTGGTGCCCCAGGTGGTGGACGCGGTCAGCGCCCCTGTCATCGCCGCCGGCGGCATCGCCGACGGCCGCCAGATGGCCGCTGCCTACGCCCTGGGCGCCTGCGGCGTCCAGGTGGGCACCTGCCTGCTGGTCAGCGAGGAGTGCCCCATCCACCCCAACTACAAGCAGGCCCTGCTCAAGGCCGGCGCCAACGACACCGTCGTCACCGGCCGCACCACCGGCGCGCCCGTCCGCGTGCTGAAAAACAAGATGGCCCGCCAGTACCTGGAGATGGAAAAGGAGAATATGCCCCTGGCCGAGCGGGAAAAGCTGACCCTGGGCTCTCTGCGCCGCGCCGTGTTCGACGGCGACCTGGACAGCGGCAGCTTCATGTCCGGCCAGGTGGCGGGCATGCTGCACGAGGTCAAGCCCCTGCGCAAGATCTTTGAGGAAATGATGGCTGGCTGTGAGGCTACGCTGAAAGGACTCGAAGCATGAAAACAGCATTTTTGTACGCGGGTCAGGGCAGCCAGCACCCCGGCATGGGCGCCGACCTGTACGAGGCATACCCTGAATTCCGGGCGGTGCTGGACAGCGCCGAGGTGGGCTTTGACCTCAAGACCGTCTCCTTCACCGACCCCGACGGGGTGCTGAACCAGACCGAGTACACCCAGCCCTGCATGGTGGCCTTTGCCGCCGGCATGACCGCCATCCTGGCGGGCAAGGGCATCCGCCCGGACTACGCCGCCGGGCTGAGCCTGGGCGAGTATTCGGCCCTGTGCGCCGCCGGCGTCTTTACCGCCAAACAGGCGGTGGAGCTGGCCGCGTTCCGGGGCAGGGCCATGGCGGCGGCCGCCGCCGGCGTGCCCTGCGGCATGACCGCTGTGCTGGGCCTGGACCGGGACAAGCTGCGCGCCGCCTGTGAGGCAGCCGCCCCGGAAGGGGTGGTGGAGATCGCCAACTACAACTGCCCCGGCCAGCTGGTCATCGGCGGGCAGAAAGCGGCGGTGGACGCCGCCGCCGCCAAGGCCAAGGAGCTGGGCGCCAAGCGCTGCCTGCCCCTGAAGGTCAGCGGGCCGTTCCACACCTCGCTGCTGGCCCCCGCCGGCGACGCCCTGCGGGAGCGCTTCAAGACCGAGACGTTCGGTGCGATGCAGTTCCCCGTCCTGTTCAACTGCCTGGGCCGGGAGATGGGGGAGGGGGACACCATCCCCGCCCTGCTGGAGCGGCAGGTCCAGTCCTCGGTCTACATGGAGGACACCATCCGCCGGATGGCCGAGCTGGGTGTGGAGCAGATCGTGGAGATCGGCCCCGGCAAGGTCCTCAGCGGCTTTGTCAAAAAGACCGTCCCCTCCATCCACACCTGCGCGGTGGAGACCTGCGCCGACATCGACGCCCTCTGCGAGGCGCTGAAAGGAGAGTAACATGGGCAGCATGAGTGGAAAGAACGCCGTCGTCACCGGCGGCTCCCGCGGCATCGGCCGGGCGATCTGCCTGGAGCTGGCGCGCCGCGGTGCAAACGTGGTATTCTCCTATGCGGGCAACACCGCCGCTGCGGACAAGACCCTGGAAGAGCTGAAGGCCCTGGGCGTGGAGGCCCGGGCCATCCAGGGCAATGTGGCCGACCCCGCCGCCGCCAAGGCCCTGATCGACACGGCCGTCAAGGAGCTGGGGGGCATCCACATCCTGGTCAACAACGCGGGCATCACCCGCGACGGCCTGGCCATGGCCATGAAAGAGGACGACTTCGACGCCGTCATCGAAACCAACCTCAAGGGCGCGTTCCTGTGCATGAAGGCGGCCATCCGCCCCATGATGAAGGCGCGCTACGGCCGCATCGTCAACATGAGCTCGGTGGTGGCCCTGCGGGGCAACCCCGGCCAGGTCAACTACTGCGCCAGCAAGGCCGGCCTGATCGGCATGACCAAGTCCCTGGCCAAGGAGATGGGCGCCCGGGGCATCACCGTCAACGCGGTGGCCCCCGGCTACATCTCCACCGATATGACCGCGGCCCTGCCCGACGCCGCCCGGCAGGCCATGCTGTCCACCATCCCGGTGGGCCGCGCCGGCAGCCCCGAGGACGTGGCCGCCGCGGTGGCGTTCCTGGCCTCGGAGGAGGCCGGCTACATCACCGGGCAGGTGCTCAGCGTGGACGGCGGCATGGGAATGTGAGGAGGAACGCATAAGATGGAAAAACGCAGAGTTGTTATCACCGGCATGGGCACCGTCAACCCTCTGGGCCACAACATCGCCGAGAGCTGGCAGGCCGTCCGTGACGGGGTGTGCGGCATCGCGCCCATCACCCAGTACGATTCGTCCGCACAGAAGGTCCACCTGGCCGCCGAGGTCAAGGACTGGGACCCCACCGCTGTCATCGACAAGAGGGAAGTGCGGCACATGGCCCGCTACAGCCAGTTTGCCATGGCTTCGGCCAAAGAGGCCGTGGCGGACAGCGGCCTGGACCTGGAGGCCGTCGATCACGAGCGTTGCGGCGTCATCGTCTCCAGCGGCATCGGCGGCATCTCCACCACCGAGAGCGAGCAGACCCGCTGCCTGCAGCGCGGCTTTGACAAGGCTTCGCCCTTCTACATCCCCTCCAGCATCGCCAACATGGCCGCCGGCCAGATCGCCATCGCCTTTGGCTTCAAGGGGATGTGCACCTGCCCGGTGACCGCCTGCGCCGGCGGCTCCAACGCGGTGGGCGACGCTTTCCGCCACATCCGGGACGGCTACGCCGAGGTGATGCTGTGCGGCGGCGCCGAGGCCTGCGTGACCCCGCTGTCCATCGGCGGCTTCACCTCCATGCGGGCCCTGCACGTCGGGGACGACCCCGCCCGTGCCTCCATCCCCTTTGACGCCGAGCGCGACGGCTTTGTGATGGGCGAGGGCGCCGGCATCCTGCTGCTGGAAGAGTACGAGCACGCCAAGGCCCGCGGCGCCAGGATCTACGCCGAGGTGGTGGGCTACGGCGCCACCTGCGACGCCTACCACATCACCGCCCCGGCCCCCGGCGGCGAGGGCGGCGCCCGCGCCATGCAGCAGGCCCTGGACGACGCCGGCGTCACCGCCGGTCAGGTGGACTACATCAACGCCCACGGTACCTCCACCCCGCTGAACGATTCCGGCGAGACCGCCGCCATCAAGACGGTGTTCGGCCAGCACGCCTACGAGCTGGCCGTCAGCTCCACCAAGTCGATGACCGGGCATATGCTGGGCGCCGCCGGCGGCGTGGAGGCCATCTTCACCGCCCTGGCCCTGAAGGACGGCTATATCCCGGCCACCATCAACTACAAGGTGCCCGACCCGGCCTGCGATCTGGACTACGTGCCCAACACCGGCCGCAGCGCCGAGCTGCGCTATGCGCTGTCCAACTCGCTGGGCTTCGGCGGCCACAACGCCTGCGTCCTGTTCAAAAAGTGGGAGGGCTGAGAGATGATGAAGTATAATTCCGACGAGATCGCCAAGATCCTGCCCCACCGCTATCCCTTTGCCCTGGTGGACCGCATCGTGGACGGGGAGGAAGGCAAGTGGGCCAAGGGCATCAAGTGCGTCACCGTCAACGAGCCCTTTTTCCAGGGGCACTTCCCCCAGTACCACGTGATGCCGGGCGTCCTCATCGTCGAGGCCATGGCCCAGGTGGGCGGGGTGGCCCTGCTGTCCATGCCGGAGAACAAGGGCAAGCTGGCCCTGTTCGGCGGCATCAAGAACGCCCGCTTCCGCCGCCAGGTGACCCCCGGCGACGTGTTGGAGATCGAGTGCACCCTGACCAAACAGAAGGGCCCCGTGGGCATCGGGGAGGCCAAGGCGACCGTGGACGGCCAGGTGGCCGCCACCGCCGAGCTGACCTTTGCCCTGGTCAACGCCCCTGAGGCATCTGCGTGTACCTGACGGGAACGGCGGCGCACCGCAGGCCCTGTGGGAGGAACACTATGCTGGAACAGATCGTAAAAACGGCGTACAAGGAGTTTACCCTCCGCTTTTACCACGAGCTGTTCGCGCGGTTCCAGGACCAGGAGACCGGGCTGACGGCGGCGGAGATCTTTGCCGCCGAAGCCATCCGGGCCCTGGGCAGCCCCACGGTCAACGAGTTTGCCGACTTTATGCACGTCTCGACCCCCAACGCAGCCTACAAGATCAACAGCCTGGTGCGGAAAGGATACGTCGAAAAGACCCGTTCGGCCCAGGACAAGCGGGAGTACCTGCTCCACGTCACCCAGAAATACGAGACCTACTGCGGCGCGGGGGACCGCGTCCAGAGCGCCGTGGCCCGCATCCGGGAGCGCTTTTCCCCGGAGGAGTGCGCCAAATTCGGCGAGATGCTCTCGGTCATCAGCCAGGAGCTGCTGCCGCTGGACGGCGAACAGCCCGCCGGCACAGGCCGCCCGGAGCAGGCAAAATAAAAACGCACATAAAAACGGACCAGTTTTGCAGCTGGTCCGTTTTTTAGCGTGTCGCAAAAGCGCCACGCTCCAGGGGGAACCCATTTCTGCGCGCAGTCGCGCGGCAGAAATTCTTTCCCCCTGGTGGTTGCGGTTCCCTGCTTTTGCTGCGCCCGTCGCAGCGGGCTTGCAAAAGGCAGACCGCTGCCCCTGCTCCGCTTCGGCTGTTTCGTCCGCTGGACGCGCCTCAGCTTCGCAGTCCCTGGGGACAAAATTGAGCGCTGAACCGCGCACTCGGCCTTGCGGCCTCGCACACTCTCAGCGCTCAATTTCCCTGTATGTGTCCCGTCCATCCGCACATGTCGGCTGGACGGGACTTTTTGAAGATCTGTTATACGTTCAACGTTTCTTGGGGGGCTTATCAAAGCAGGAGTTCCAGCCGCGTTTAGAGGGCTTGGGCTTTGCGGCAAGCCCGTGGATCAGAAAGGCCAGATAAATCAGGGTGAGGACGCTCATGAACACGCCGCCGCCCCAGTGCCGGGCCAGGAACAGGATGGCCGTGCAGCCGCCTAAAAAGGCCAGGAGCAGCAGCATGAGAACGGTCCAGACAACGCGGTGCGCGTCATGGAGCCAGTCCATACACTCCTGCAGGATGAAATCAAGCAGGCCCATCGCAACATCTCCTTTCTGTGCCGTTTGACACGGCGTGCTTTTTTACTATTATATCACGCCGAGCCGGGCTTGGAAAGGCAGGGGAGCGCACGGCCGGTTTTTGTGCTGGTATCCATCGAAAAAATCGTTCGATGTTGTTTCATTGATTTACTTTACAAAAGATACCGCCCGTGCTACACTGTATCACGACACTGAAGCGCCCCGCCCGGCACCCGGGAGGGGCGGACAGATTTTGGAACAGAGAAAGTGTGAGGGTATCGTATGCAGGCCATACAGGCGGTGATCGAAGCGGTCTACAACTTTTTGTGGGGGGACCTTGTCCGCATCCCCCTGCCGGGAGGCAGCAGTCTGGGGCTGTCTTTGCTGGTGCTGATCCTGGTGCCGGCGGGGGTGTATTTCACGGTGCGGACGCGGTTTTTGCCCTTCCGGCTGTTCCCCGAGATGATGCGGGTCACCCTGGAAAACAACAAGCAGGGCGACGGCGAGGGCCACATCTCGGGGGTGCAGGCCCTGATCGTCTCCACCGCCTGCCGGGTGGGCATGGGCAACCTGGTGGGCGTGGTGGCGGCCATCTCGGCCGGGGGCGCGGGGGCGGTGTTCTGGATGTGGATCATCGCCCTGCTGGGCTCTTCCACCGCCTTCATCGAGGCCACCCTGGCCCAGCTGTACAAGGAGAAGGACCCCCTCTACGGCGGGTACCGGGGCGGCCCGGCCTACTACCTGCACCACCTGTTCGTCAAAGAGGGCAGCGGCCGCCGCCGCTCGGTGATGGCGTCCCTGTTCGCCCTGTCGGGGCTGATCTGCTGGTGCGGCATCAGCCAGGTGACGGCCAACTCCATTTCGTCCTCCTTTGAGAACGCCTTCCACATCCCGCCTTTGTGGTCCACCGTCGCACTGGTGGCTTTGGCGGCGGTGATCGTCCTGCGCAAGCACGCCACCGTCAAGGTGCTGGACCTGATCGTGCCGGTGATGGCGGCGTGCTACTTTTTCATCACCCTGTTCATCATCCTGCGCAACGCCGGGCAGCTGCCCGCGGTGTTCGGCCGCATCTTTGCCGAGGCCTTTGGCCTGCGGCAGGCGGTGGCCGGGGGCATCGGCGCGGTCATCATGAACGGCGCCAAGCGGGGGCTGTTTTCCAACGAGGCGGGGTCCGGCTCGGCCCCCTGCGCGGCGGCCGCCGCCGACATCGACCACCCCGCCAAGGAGGGCCTGCTGCAGGCGCTGGGGGTGTTCATCGACACTCTGGTCATCTGCAGCTGCTCGGCCATGATCATGCTGCTGACCCCCGAGAGCCTGACCGCCGGCCTGGAAGGGATGGACCTTTTGCAGGCCGCCATGCGGTACCACCTGGGCGAGTTCGGGGTGGTGTTCATCGCGGTGATCTTGTGGCTGTTCAGTTTTTCCACCTTCCTGGGCATCCTGTTTTACGCCCGGCCCAATGTGGCCTACCTGTTCGGGGACAACTGGCTGAGCCAGACCCTGTACAAGGTGCTGGCCCTGGCCATGCTGTTCGTGGGCGGGCTGGCGGCCTACCAGTTCGTCTGGGACCTGGGGGACGTAGGCGTGGGCCTGATGACCATCTTCAACATGGTGGCTTTGTTCCCCCTGGCCCCCCGGGCGCTGGACGCCCTGCGGGACTACGAGGAACACCACCTGAAACGCTGAGCGGACCGGATAAAAACAACAAACAACAAAAAACGGCTCCTTTCTCCGCACATCCGGCGGGGGAAGGGGCCGTTTTGCCGTGAAGGGGTCATTTTTTGGGCTGCGCCGTTTTCTGCGGGTTGAGATACCGCCACAGGGTGGTCCGGCTGATGCCCAGGCGTTTGGCGGCGGCGGTCTGGTTGCCGCCCACGGCGTCCAGGGTCTGGTGGATGGCCTGCAGGATGATCTCGTCCAGGGTGCCGGAGGCCGCCCCCGGCGCCGCCGGGGCGGCGGCCGGGTCGGAATGGTAGGTGCGGCGCTCCCGGGCCAGCACCTCGGCCACCACGCTGCCCCGGATGTAGGCCGAGTCGGTCAGGGTGACCAGCTCCTGCAGCACCTGCTTGAACTGGGTGTAGTTGTTGGGCCACTCGTATTGCAGCAGCTGCTCCGAGGCCCGGGGGTCAAAGCCGATGATCTGCTTGCCCAGCTCGGCGTTCAGGCTGCTGAGGTAGAGGCTGGCCAGGCTGGGCAGCTCGTCCCGGCGGCTGCGCAGGGTGGGCAGCTGCAGCGTCAGGCAGCCCAGCTGGCTGCGCAGCACCTGCACCGGCTCGGGCAGGGGCTGGCCCTCGATGCAGGCCGCCGAGAACAACAGCCGCACCCGGCGGGGCAGGTTGGTCTCGGTGGCCACGGCCAGCAGCTCCTGCTGGTACTGGTGGGACAGCAGCTCCAAATGCTGGAAATAGACGGTGCAGCTGCCTTCGTTCAGGGGCGAGGCGTAGTGGTTGAACAGGTACTCCCAGTTTTTGTCGGTCATCAGGCTGCAGTCCACCACCGCAAGGGGGCTGTTGACCCGGGGGCTGCGCAGGTACAGGGCGCGGGCGATCTGCTCCTTGCCGGTGCCCACCTCCCCCAGGATCATCACCGGCTGGCGGGTGGGCGCAATGGCGTTGACCTGCTCTTCCAGCATCCCCATGGCCCCGCTGATGCTGTAAAAGCTGTGCATGAACTGCTGCATGGCCTCCGCCTCGTCAAAAAAGCGCAGCCCGTTTTTGGACGAGCGCAGGGGGATCTGGGACAGCTGGCAATGGAAGGTGTAATACGAGTCCCACCCGGCCCGCAGCCGGTGGGCGGTCACCCGGGTGAACTCGCCCCCCCTCGCTGTGGAAAAACCGCAGCGGCGACGCCGGGGGGATGTCGGGGATCCTGGACCGCAGCAGCTCCAGCAGCCGGGGGTCCGGCTTTTCTTTGGCGGCATAGGCCAGCTGGCCGTCCTTGTCCAGTACGATGGTGTTGCCGCTGCGGGTGCGGGCCACCCCCTCCAGCAGCTGGTTCTGCCGGCGCATCTGGCGGAAGCGGTCGCTGATCTGGACCGCCTGGGCAAAAGCGTCGTGGAGGCTTTCGACCCCGGAGGTGATGAGGAAGGCGTCGAAGCCTTTCTGCCGGGCCAGGGTGTGGGTGACCATGTCGCTGACCACCATCTTGTAGCCCCCTTCCCGCAGCCGGTCCAGGGCGCGGTTGGTCTCGTCCATGCTGTGGATGGTGATGATGTCCATATCCAGCCGCAGCAGGTCGCACAGGGTGTGGGCCGGCTCGGTGATGCTGGGGAACCCCACGATGGCGTACAGGTTGGAATAATTCTCGGCCATTTTGATGGCCCGCAATACGTCGTAGACCGACAGCTGGATGGACACCACCGGCAGGTCGGTCACCTCCCGGATGCGGTCGGCGGTGCCCCCGCGGGAGATGATGACGTCGTAGTTTTCCAGCTGGGCCGAGCGGACGATGGCTGCGCCGGCCTCCAGGTCGCCGGTGTAGGCGTCCAACTGGATGTTCGGAAATTCTTCCGCGACCCGCTCCATGGCGGTCTGCATCCCGTCGTAAGGGGCGATGCCCAGGATATGTGTGACCCGACCTTCCATTTGTGAAACTCCCTTCTCGGTATAAAACCTCTCTATGATGCTATTGTAGCATTTTGGGACGAAAAGGGAAGGGCTTCCGGGCAGAAAATGTTTCAAAATAGCACGAATTGTGGAGCGTTGCTGCAGAAAAATCCGGCATGCATTTCAAAATGTTACGTTTTTCATCTGCGGGCCGTTGCTCCCGGGGCGCAAACGTGGTAAGCTAAAGGCACAAAAGGGGAGGCCGGCAGGGCCGCCCCCCAAACCAGGAGGTGGATCCATGATCACGTTACTGATCGTTGCGGATGATTTCACCGGCGCGCTGGACACGGGCGTCCAGCTGGCGGGCTGCGGCGCCCCCACCCGCGTGGTGACCGACCCGGAGTTTTCCCCCGCCAATGCGGCGGGGGCCGAGGTGCTCGTGATCGACGCCGAGACCCGGCACCTGCCCCCCAGCCAGGCGGGGGCCATTGTGGAAGGCATCGTCCGCCGCGCGGTGGAACAGAAGGTCCCTTACATCTATAAAAAGACCGACTCGGCCCTGCGGGGCAACGTGGGGGCCGAGCTCGGGGCGCTGCTTGCCGCCAGCGGGGAAAAGGCGCTGCCTTTCCTGCCGGCGTACCCCCAGATCGGCCGCTGCACCCGGGGCGGCGTCCATTATATCGAAGGACGCCCGGTGGCCGAGAGCGTTTTTGGCATCGACCCCTTCGAGCCAGTGCGGCACTCCGACATCGCGGGCCTGATCGGGGCCCAGAGCGGGGTCCCGGTCCACAGCCTGCCGGCGGACGCCCCCGCCCCCGAGGGGCAGGGCATCTACGTCTACGACGCATCCTCCCTGGCGGACCTGGAACGGGCCGGCCAGACCCTGGCTGCGGCGGGGCGGCTGCACATCTCGGCGGGGTGCGCCGGGTTCGGGGCGGTGCTGCCCCGGCTGCTGGGCCTCGGCCGGGCACAGCAGCCCCCCAAACCCCGGCTGGATCCCCGGCTGCTGGTGGTCTGCGGCAGCGTCAACCCCATCACGGTGGCCCAGCTGGACGCCGCCGAAGAGGCCGGCTTTGCCCGGCTGCGGCTGACGCCCCGCCAGAAGCTGGAACCCGGCTACTGGAACACCCCGGAGGGCGAAGCGGACCGCGCCCGCATCGAGGCGCTGCTGCAGGCAAACCCCCGCGTCCTCCTGGACAGCAACGACGCCGGGGGCAACGGCCCCACCGCGGACTACGCCGCGGGCCTGGGCTGCGGGCTGGAGGAGATGCGGGTACGGATCGCCTCCAGCATCGGGGACCTGGTGGCCGGCCTGCTCCACAGCCCGGCGGTGGGCACCCTCCTGATGACCGGCGGGGACACCCTGCTGCAGGTGATGCGCTGCGCCGGCGTCCGGGAGCTGGAGCCTCTCTGCGAGCTGGAAAAAGGGGTCGTCCTGGCCCGGTGCACCTACCGCGGCTGCACCCGGCACGTCATCACCAAATCGGGCGGGTTCGGGCAGGCTGCCCTGCTGACCGATCTCGCCGCCCGCCTGGAGGCCCAGGCGGAGGAAAACAGGAACCGCAGCGAACGCTGACACCATACTGACAGAGAAAGGACGATGGAAATGACTTATCCCAAACTGCCCGGCCTGACCTGGGACGGCACCCTGTATCAGAACGACGAGATGGGCACCGTGGAGGCTCTGCTGCCCACCGGCGGCTGGCCCACGGCCCACGCCCCCGCCCTGGTGGAGCTGCCCGACGGCGACCTGCTGTGCTGCTGGTTTGCCGGCACCTACGAAGGCAGCGCCGACATCCACATCATCTGCTCCCTGCTGCCCAAGGACGCCCCCGCCTGGCTGCCCCCGGTGGACATCTCGGGCGACCCCACCCGCAGCGAGCAGAACCCGTCCCTCTTCTACGGCCCCGACGGGGCGGTCTGGGCCATGTACACCGCCCAGCTGGACCGGGTGCCCGGCAAGGACAACATGCAGTTCACCTCGGTGGTGCGCTGCCAGAAGAGCTTTGACGGCGGCCGCACCTGGGGCCCCTACGAGACGGTGTTCCCCGAGGAGGGCACCTTCTGCCGCCAGCCCATCCAGGTGCTGTCCAACGGCCGGTGGATCTTCTCCAACTGGATCTGCACCGACTCGGCCGACGGCCTGTCGGGGGACCCCACCGCCTTCCGCCTGTCGGACGACGAGGGCAAGACCTGGCGGATGGTCATGATGCCCAGGTCCAACGGCCATGTCCACGCCAACGTGGTGGAGCTGGAGCCGGGGCACCTGGTGGCCTTTATGCGCAACCGCGAGGCCTACCGCATCCACCGCAGCGAGTCCTTTGACTGGGGCGAGACCTGGACCGAGCCCAAGCCCACCCCGCTGCCCAACAACAACTCCAGCATCAGCGCCGCCAAGCTGGCCAGCGGCCGCATCGCCGTCGCCTACAACCCCACCTGCACCCCGGACCCCCACCCCGGCAAGG
>OERA01000099.1_pt1 | contig 15353 bp, 15 predicted proteins | sample 1539901 | NCBI WGS metagenome assembly OERA01 (sample SAMEA3891873, study PRJEB23780) | metagenome | biome: terrestrial biome; feature: animal house; material: Caecal content | place: Italy | collected 2015-05-05
TACTACTTTTTCCGCCCCTTGTCAACCCCTTTTTTCAACTTTTTTCGGGTTTGACCAAACTTCTTGACAACTGCCCCGGGCAGCCGTTATGATGGTGTTGCCTATATATAAATAGAAGGAGCGTGGATCATCATGTCCTGCATCACGGTACGGGGCTGCGCCATTGGACAGGGCCGGCCCAAAGTCATCCTGCCCATCGTGGAAGAAACCCAGTCCGCCATCCTGGCCCGGGGGCGGGCCTTTGCCGCCCTGGCCGCCGACTGCGTAGAGTTCCGGGCCGACTGGTTCGAGGGCTGGCAGGACGCCGCCGCCCTGGCCCAGTGCCTGGCCGGCCTGCGCGCCGCCGTGGGGGACAAGCTGCTGCTGGTCACTCTGCGCACCCGGGCGGAGGGCGGCCGGGCGGAAGCGGCCTTTCCAGCCTATGCCGCCTTCTGCCGCCATGTGTGGGAGGGCGGCTGCGCCGACCTGATCGACCTCGAGCTGTTCACCGCCGGGGCCGAGCTGCCCGGCATGATCGCCCAGGCCCACGCCTGCGGGACGGCGGTGGTCTGCTCCAGCCACGATTTTGTCCGGACGCCTCCCCAGGCCGAGATGGTGGCCCGGATGTGCGCCATGCAGAAGGCCGGGGCCGACCTGCCCAAGCTGGCCGTCATGCCCCAGAGCCGCCGGGACGTCCTGGCCCTGCTGGCCGCCACCGCCGAGATGGCCGAGCTCCACCCCGAGACCCCCGTCATCACCATGAGCATGGGAGCTTTGGGCGGGGTCAGCCGGCTCTGCGGCGAGGCGATGGGGTCGGCCATGACCTTTGCCTGCGCCGGCAAGGCCAGCGCCCCCGGCCAGATCGAGCTGGACGTCCTCGCCCCGGTCCTGGACCGGCTGCGGCTGGAATAAAAACGAGGCGTGACCGGCCGGGCCACGCCTCATTTGCAGCGGAACGTTTTCAGGGGGGTCACTTGCGGCCTTTGCCGGTCAGCTTGCCCAGGGCCACCTTCCATTTGGGATAGCCCCAGCGGGGGTCCTCGGTGAAATCGTCGGCCAGCTTCCAGGGAAAGATCCCGTCGTCAAAGTACAGGCTGCCGTCCTCCCCTACTTTTGTCAGCTTTTTGGGCAGGTACTGTTCGTCGTAATAGCCGGCCTTGGGCCGGGACCAGTGCAGGGTGCCGTCGGGGTCCATCCCGTCGCACCAGACCCCAAAGACGAAGGTGGCCGCTTCGCCATAGCAGTGCTGCTCAAAGCGGATCCTGCCGTCGTAGTAGAATTTCATCACTTCCAGGGTGCCCGACTCCTTTTTGCCGTCGCGGCCCAGCACGGGGCGGTAGTCCTGCTGGTAGCGGCAGCCGCAGTGGCTGCCGGCAAACTGTTTAGGCTCATATGCCATGGCGCTCTCACCGTTTCCTTTCCGTCGCACGTTCATAGAACAGCCCATCCTGCAAAGAATAAGGGATGGCTGCATCCTGCTTTCTTTTATGATAGCAGACCGGCTTTCGTTTCACAAGGCTTTTCAAATTTCTTTTGCCGTGTTATACTGGACATACTTGCACAAGGAGGTAATAGGATGCGATTTTCCACCAAAAGCCGGTACGGCCTGCGCCTGATGGCCGAGCTGGCCTGCGCTGCGCCGGGCCGCGCCACGCCCCTGAAAGAGATCAGCGAGCGCCAGCAGCTGAGCCTGAAGTATCTTGAGCAGCTGGTCACCCCGCTGGCCCGGGCCGGGCTGGTCAAAAGCGAGCGGGGCAGCCAGGGCGGTTACCGCCTGGTGAAAGACCCGGCCCAGACCACCGCCGGCGAGATCATCGCAGCGATGGAGGGCAGCGTGGCCCCCATCCCCTGCCTGGAAAGCGAGATCAACGAGTGCCCATTGTCCGGCCAGTGCGCCACCCTGCCGTTCTGGGCGGGGCTGGACGAGGTCATCAACCAGTACCTGGACAGCGTGACCCTGGCCGACATCGCCCAAAGCATGGCCGAGAGCCAGGGCGGCCCCTGCTCCCAGGCAGCCAAACTGTCGAAGCATCCGCCCAAAAGCGCCGGCTGCAAAGCGCAGGAGCCCGGCGCGCCCGGATGTACGGAGGACGTCCGCCCCGCCGGCGTGGATTGACGCGGGCCCTGCCGGGGCGGCTGCGAATGCGCCCGGGGCAAAAAATCGGGCCCCGGCAAAAAAACACCTTGACATTTGCCGCCAAATCCGTTATAATAAGCAGGCATTCGACGGAATGCCGGGTGTATAGGGGTATAGCTCAGTTGGTAGAGCAGCGGTCTCCAAAACCGCGTGCCGTGAGTTCGAGACTTACTACCCCTGCCAAAAGCACAGTGCCAGCTGGCGCTGTGCTTTTTTGCATTCCGGCAAAGCCCGGCCCCGCTGCGGGGCGGGCGGCGCGCACACATCAGCCCATCCCCGCATAGGATGGGGCAAGGAGGATGCCTATGGATATCCAATACCTGCTGCTGTTGCAGCAGCTGCGGGAGGCGGCCGGAGCCCTGCTCACCCCGCTGATGCAGCTTGTCAGCGACCTGGCGGCCAGCTCGGTGACCATCGGGGCGGCGGCCTTCGTCTTTTGGGCCGTGGACCGGCACTTTGGCGGCTTTCTGATGCTGAACTATGTGGGCAGCAGCCTGCTGGTCCAGGTGGCCAAGCTGACCGCCTGCGTCTACCGGCCCTGGGTGCGCGACGCGCGGGTCCACCCGGCGGCGGCCGCGCTGGAGACGGCCACCGGCTATTCCTTCCCTTCAGGGCACACCCAGAGCGCCGCGGCCATTTACGGCAGCGTGGGCCTGTGGTACGGCCGCAAGCGCCGGTGGCTGGCCGTCCTGATGGTGGTCATGATCCTGCTCACCGCCTTTTCCCGCAACTATCTGGGGGTCCACACCCCCCAGGACGTCCTGGCCGGCATGGCCCTGACCGGCGCCTACCTCTGGCTGAACGGCAAGGTCGCCGCCCGGCTGGAGCGCCAGCCCGGCTTCGACCTGCCGGTGGCGGCCGCGGGGATGGCCTTTGCCCTGGCGGCGGTGGCCTGGTTCTCCCTCAAAAGCTACCCCATGGACTACGTGGACGGCGCCCTTCTGGTGGACCCTCTGGTGATGATGGAGGACGGCTTCATGGCCGCGGGGATGGTGTTCGGCTTTTATCCCGGCTGGCTGATCGAGCGGCGGTGGCTGCGCTTTTCCACGTCCCGGCGGACGGCGGCCCAGTACGCCCTGGCCGCGGCGGCCCTGGTCCCCATGCTGCTGATCTACAAGCTGTTGCCCCGGCTGCTGGCCGCCCTCACCGGCCCCCTCTGGGCCGAGTTTATCAGCTGCGCGCTGCTGGCTTTTTACGTCATGGCCCTGGTCCCCGCCCTGATCTGCCGGCTGCAGCGCCGCCAAAACCGCCTCCAGCCGTAAGCGCCAGGCCTCCCTTCGGGGAGGCTTTTTCGCATCTGCGCGCTTTTTGCGCCGGCTGTCAGAAAATCGAAAAAAACTGCAAATTCAGGCTTGACAACCCGCCCCCCGATTGGTATAATAAAACACGTTCCGGCGGTCAGACGCCGGCGGCCATCGCAAGTATGGCCCGGTAGCTCAGTTGGTTAGAGCACCAGCCTGTCACGCTGGGGGTCGTCGGTTCGAGCCCGATCCGGGTCGCCATTATGCCTCTGTAGCTCAGTTGGTAGAGCAGGGGACTGAAAATCCCCGTGTCATTGGTTCGATTCCGATCGGAGGCACCATTATGCGGCCGTAGCTCATCTGGTAGAGCGCCACCTTGCCAAGGTGGAGGTAGCGAGTTCGAGCCTCGTCGGCCGCTCCAAAAACGGGCGGGATCCCCCGCTCCACATGGTGGCGTGGCCAAGTGGTAAGGCAAAGGTCTGCAAAACCTTCATTCACCAGTTCAAATCTGGTCGCCACCTCCAGGACCCTCGTGCAGTGCACGGGGGTTTTTCTTTTGCGTATTGACCGGATAGCAGTTTATAGGTATAATAAAAGCAGAATAGCGCCATCGCACAAGAGGAGGTAGATCCGATGAACATTCGTCCGTCCGCCGCGATCCGGCAGAATTACAATGAGATCGCCGATTTGTGCCGCAAGACCTCCGAACCCATCTTCCTGACCAAAAACGGAGAGGGCGACCTCGTCGTCATGGATATTGACACCTACAACCGCCGGGAGCAGATGCTGAAGCTCCGCGAAGAGCTCCTCGCCGTCGAAGAGGACCGGCTCCATGGAGTCCCCGGCTGCACCATCGACGAAGTCACCGCCATGATGCGGGCCGCGATCCAGGAGGCCTCCCATGGAGGAACGTAAATACCGGGTCATCGTGTCCCGCCGGGCTGCGCAAATGCTGACGTCCCACGCGGCCTTTCTGGCCGGCGCCAGCCCTTCCGCCGCCGAACAGCTGCTGACCGCGTTTGAAGCTGCGGCCAAATCTCTGGAGCAGTTTCCCCAGCGGTGCCCCTGGCTGCGAGGGGATTATATCCCCCCAAACAAATACCGCTGCCGCCTGTTTGCCGAGCGTTACCTGCTGATCTACCAGATCCAGGACGACATCGTCTATGCAGATTATGTCGTAGACTGCCGTCAGAACTACGGCTGGCTCATTCGCTGAAACCTTCCCCGCCTCTCCGGCGGGGTTTTCTGTTGCGCCCCGCGGTGTTCAGTGCTACAATAAAGATATTCTGGCCATGCCGGCTTTGCGAAAGGAGGCCCCGCCCTTGCCGGAGAGCGAAAACCGAACCACCCTGACCCCCGACACTCCGGTGCAGTACCTCAAGGGGGTGGGGCCCAAGCTGGCCCAGCGGTTTGAAAAGCTGGGCATCCGCACCCTGGCGGACCTGCTGGAACACTATCCACGCCGGTATCTGGACTTTACCCACCCCTACCCGCCGGGCGAGGCGCCCGCCGGAGTGGAATGCGTGGTGCGGGCCGAGCTGCTGTCCAAGCAGGGCGGGCGGTACGTCGCCGGGGGCCGCCGGGTGGAAAAAGCCACCGCCGGGGACGGCGTCGCCACCCTGGAGCTGACCTGGTTCAACAACCCCTACACCATCCAGAAGCTGGAGCTGGGGCAGGAATATTATTTTGAGGGGGAGGTCACCGGCGGGCTGCTCCGCCGCCAGATGACAAACCCCCAGGTGCGCACCGCCGGGCAGGTCCAAGCCGCCCCCCTGGCCGCCGTCTACCCCCAGACCGAGGGGCTGACCAGTGCGGCCATCGGCCGGTGCGTGGCCCAGCTGCTGCCCCACGCCGAGCTGCTGGGCGAGCCCCTGCCCCCTGCCCTGCTGCAGAAATACCGCCTGCCCGGCAAGGCCCAGGCCGTGCGGGACATCCATATGCCCCCCTCCTCCCAGGCGGTGCAGGAGGCCCGGCGGCGGCTGATCTTCGAGGAGCTGCTGGTGCTGCAGCTGGGGATGGGCCGCCTGAAAAACCGGGGCAGCGCCGCCACCGGGGCGCCCATGCGCCGGGCCGATCCGGGGCCCTTCTGGGCCAGCCTGCCCTTTGCCCCCACCGGGGCCCAGCGCCGGGCGGTGGACGAGATCCTGGCCGATATGGCCGGCGAGACCTCCATGAACCGCCTGCTGCAGGGCGACGTGGGCAGCGGCAAAACCCTGGTGGCCGCCGCCGCCCTCTGGGCAGCCATCGGCGCGGGGTACCAGGGGGCCCTGCTGGCCCCCACCGAGCTGCTGGCCGAGCAGCACGCCGAGACCCTCAACCGCCTGCTGTCCCCCTTCGGCATCCGGGTGGCCCTGCTCACCGGCGGGCTGCGGGCGGCCGCCCGGCGGACCACTCTGGCCGCCATCCGGGAAGGCGAGGCCGACCTGGTGGTGGGCACCCACGCCATCCTGTCCGAGGGGGTGGCGTTCGCCCGGCTGGGGCTGGCCGTCATCGACGAGCAGCACCGCTTCGGGGTGCGCCAGCGGGGCGCGCTCGCCGAAAAGGGGCCCAGCCCCCACCTGCTGGTCATGAGCGCTACCCCCATCCCCGCACCCTGGGCCTGCTGATCTACGGGGACCTGGATATTTCCATCCTGGACGAGCTGCCCCCCGGCCGCCGCCCGGTCAAGACCAGGGTGATGACCGGGGCCCGACGGCGCGACCTGTACGGCTTCCTGGACCGGGAGATCGGCCAGGGGCGTCAGGTGTACATCGTCTGCCCCGCCATCGAGGAGGGGCCCGACGCCGGGCTGACCCCCGTCAAGACCTACTACGAGGAGACCGCCAAGGCCCTGCTGCCCGACCGGCGGGTGGGGCTGATGCACGGCAAGCTGAAGCCCAAAGAGAAGGCCGCCGTCATGGAAGATTTCCGGGCCGGGCGGCTGGACGCCCTGGTGTCCACCACCGTCATCGAGGTGGGGGTGGACGTGCCCAACGCCACCGTGATGGTCATCGAGAACGCCGAGCGCTACGGCCTGTCCGCCCTGCACCAGCTGCGGGGCCGGGTGGGCCGGGGCGGGGCGGAGAGCTGGTGCTTCCTGGTCAGCGACAATGAGTCCGAGCCGGTCCGCCGGCGGCTGCGGTTCCTCTGCTCCACCACCGACGGCTTTGCAGTGGCCCAGTACGATCTGGAGACCCGCGGCCCCGGCGACTTTTTCGGCAGCCGCCAGCACGGCCTGCCCACTTTGCAGATCGCGGACCTGGCCGCCGACACCCGCACCCTCCACGCCGCCCAGAGCGAGGCCGCCGCCATCCTGGCCGGCGACCCCCTGCTGCAAAAGCCGGAACACGCCCTGCTGGCCGCCCAGGTGGAGCGGATGTTCGACCGGGCCGGGCCCATGAACTGAAACGAGAAGGAGAAGCTGTATGATCTTTACCATCCCCGTCACCACACGGGTCGAAGATTTCGACCAGCGCGGCCTGCTGACCCCCACGGCGCTGCTGTCCATTTTTGAGAACACCGCCGTCCGCCACGCCGAGACCGTGGGCTATTCCCCCATGAACGACAGCCTGCGCAACGGCATGGCCTGGGTGATCACCAACTGGCGGGTGGAGATGGACCGCGCCCCCGCCTACGACGAGCCCTTCACCGCCAGCACCTGGCTGTGCAACAACCCCCGGCAGGCCACCCGTGAGATGCTGCTGCACAGCGCCGGCGGCGAGGTCCTGGCCCGGGGCCAGGCCAAGCTGGCCCTGGTGGACCGCAGCAGCAACAAGCCCTGCCTGCCCACCCCCGAGCGGCTGGCCGCCTACCAGCCCGAGCAGCGCACCGCCTTTGCCGACCGTCTGCCCCGGCTGCGCCCTCCCGCCGCCTGCACCGCCGTCAGCCCCGTCCTGCTGCGCCGCAGCGATATGGACTACAACGGCCACCTGCACAATACCGCCTACCTGTCCCTGGCGCTGGACGCCGCCCCGCCCGAGGTGACGGCGGCCGGGGTGCGCACCTTCCGTCTTTCGTACCGCAGCCCCCTGCGTCTGGGCGACCAGACCACCCTCCGGAGCTGCCCCCAGCCGGAGGGCTGGACGGCCGCCTTTGTCCGCGGAGACGAGGTCTGCGCCGTGGTGGCCCTCAACGAGCAGTTGAAACCGCTCTGATCTGTACATAAAGAAAAACATAAAAAGTCCCGTCCAGCCGACATGTGCGGATGGACGGGACACATACAGGGAAATTTGCCGCTGAGAGTGTGCGAGGCCGCCAGGCCGAGTGCATGGTTCAGCGGCAAATTTTGTCCCCAGGGGAATATTAGGGGGAAGGAATTTCTGTCGCGCGACTGCGCGCAGAAATGGGTTCCCCCTAAATTTTTAAAAGTCGATCTCTTCCAGCCGCAGCAGGGCCAGGATATAGATCTTGACCGACTGGAGCAGGGCATCCACCGGGGCGGACTCGTTGGCGCCGTGCATGGGGCCGCCAAAGCTGGGCAGCACCATGTCGTGGCTCTCGGGCCCAAAGCTGACCGCATAGGGGAAGTGGCGGGCATAGGTGCCGCCGCCCATGGTGAAGGGCTTCTCCTGCTTGCCGGTCACCTCGTTGTAGGTGTCGATGCAGGCCCGGATGGCCGGGGTATCCGCCTCGATATAGAAGGGGTCGGCGGCGTCCACGTCCTCCAGGGAGGCGCCCTCCCCCACCGCCTGCCGGATGGCCGCGGCGATGACGTCCCCGTTGGTGGAGGTGGGGTAACGGCTGTCCATGGTCTGGACCATCCGGCCCTCCTGCATATACATCCGGCCGCCGATGATGGTCAGGGGGCCGAAGGGGCCGTCGGAGGTGGCGATGCCCAGGCCCTCGCCGGCGGTGGAGCTGTGCAGCTTGCGGACCGCCTCCAGATACCGGCGCTCGGTCTCGGTGCACAGGCCGCTGTCCAGCAGGTAGTCCACCACCAGGCCGATGGCGTTCACCGTCCCCTCGGGGCTGGCGGCGTGGCCGGATTTGCCCCAGCCCCGCACCCGGACGCAGCCGTTCTCCGGCTCCAGTGTGATGTGGGGGGCGTTTTTCAGGCCGGCCATTTCGGCCTTGACCAGGGCGCTGGCCCGGTCGGGAACGGCGTTGTTGGCCACGCCGCCCTCAAACTCCAGGATCATCCCGTTGCAGACGGGGCTGACCAGCTTGCCGTGGAAATGCCCTTTCTCGCCGTTGCAGACCGGGAACTCGGCGTCGGGGGTAAAGCAGAAGGCCGGGGCCTTGTGGTGGGCCAGGTAGTATTCCACGTCCCCCATGCCGGTCTCCTCGTTGGTGCCGGCCAGCGCCCGGATGGGGTAGCGCAGCGGCTGCCCCAGCTCCTTGAGGAACTTGAGGGTATACAGCGTCGCCACCATGGGACCCTTGTCGTCCAGCACGCCCCGGCCCAGGATCCAGCCCTCCTGCCGGCGCATCTCGAAGGGGCTGGCGGACCAGCCCTCCCCTGCGGGCACCACGTCCACATGGCAGATGGTGGCCAGATACTGGTCGGGGTCGGCGCCGGGCAGGGCTGCATAGCCGATGTAGCCCTCGCAGTTGCAGGTCTCCAGGCCCATCCGGTCCGCCAGCTCCAGCGTTTTGTCCAGGGCGGCCCGGGGCCCCGCCCCAAAGGGCGCGCCCTCCGCCGGCTGGGACTCCACGCTGTTGATGGCCACCAGCGCGGCGATGTCCTGCAGCATCTGCTCCTTGTTGGCCTCGATGAAGGCGTCTATCTTCCGATTCAGTTCCTGATCCATGGGATTCCTATCCTTTCCGTATTTTTTCTATCTTGCAAATCAGATCGTAAAAGCCCTGCCCCTTTGGGAAGCAGGGCGGCGGCGCCGGAGCATCTCTTTCGCCCCGGGCGTCACACCGCAAACAGCGCGCTGAAAGCGCCCAGCAGCCCCGCGCTGGCCAGGCCGATGATGACGCCGGCCAGCAGCACCCCGCCCATGCAGGCCACCAGCACATCCTTGAACTTCATGTCCAGGATGGAGCCGGCCAGGGTGCCGGTCCATGCGCCGGTGCCGGGCAGGGGGATGCCCACAAAGATCAGCAGGGCGGCCACCAGGCCCCGGCCGGCCTTGGCCTCCAGGGCGCGGCCGGCCTTTTCGCCTTTGACCACGAAAAACTTGCAGATGCCTCCGATCAGCGGCTTGTGATAGCCCCAGATCAGGAACTTGCGGGCAAACAGGTAGATGATGGGCACCGGGAGCATGTTGCCCGCCACGGCCACGATGTAGGTGGGCAGGACATCCAGCCCCAGCCCCAGCCCGATGGGGATAGCCCCCCGCAGCTCGATGACCGGGACCATGGCGACGAAAAAGACAAAGAGATATTGCTCCAGCATAAGGCCTCCTTTAAGTAGTGGATTTCAGTTTCTTCCAGTCGATGACAAAGAACAGGATGGTGCAGGTGGTCGCCGAGATGATGTCGCTGACCGGCTCGGCCACATAGAGGCCCACCAGCTGGCTGAGCCCCATGGCGCCGAACACCCGCGGGATGATGATGGACAGGGGCAGCAGCAGGATCACCTTGCGCAGCAGGGCCACGAACATGCTGATCTTGGCCTCGCCCAGGCCCAGGAAGGTCTGCTGGCAGGCCAGCTGCGCGCCCATGAAGAACGAGCCCATCATGTAGATGCGCAGGGGGGCGGTGCCCAGGGCGATCAGGTCGGCGTCGCTGGAGAACAGCCCCAGGAACATCTGGGGCGCGATCTCCACCGCGCCCACCACCACCGTGGTGATGCCCACCGAGACGGCCAGCATGATGGTAAAGGCTTTCCGGACCCGCTCCAGCTTGCGGGCCCCGAAGTTGAAGCCCACCACCGGCTGGGCCCCCTGGCAGAAGCCCTGCACCGGCAGGTTGGAGATCTGGGCCACCGAGAACAGGATGCTCATGATGGCCACGGCGCTGTCGCCGCCGTAGGTGGCCGCGCCGGTGTTGAAGGCCAGCTGGATGACGCACTCGGTGGCGGTCATCAGGAAGGGCGACACGCCCAGCGACAGGACCAGGGCCAGGGTCTTGCCGTCGGGGATCAGGTTTGCCTTGCGGATGCGCAGGACGCTCCGCTTGCCGGTGAAGAACACCAGCACCCACACCGCGCTGATGGCCTGGCTGAGGATGGTGGCGATGGCTGCGCCCTCCACCCCCATGTTCAGCCCATAGATGAAGATGGGGTCCAGGATGATGTTGCTGACCGCGCCGATGCAGGTGGTGGCCATGCTGGTGCCCGCAAAGCCCTGGTTGGTGATGAAGGGGGTCATGCCCAAAGTGAACTGGACAAAGATGGTGCCCAGCAGGTAGATGCGCAGGTAGGACATGGCGTAGGGCAGGGTGTTTTCGCTGGCGCCGAAGGCCCGCAGCACCGGCTCGCCAAAGACGGTGAACACCACGCTCAGCGCCACCGACAGGACGATCAGCAGGGTGACGCAGTTGCCCAGGATCTTTTCCGCCGTCTTGTAATCGCCGCGGCCCATGGCCACCGAGGCCCGGGGCGCGCCGCCCATGCCGATCAGGTTGGAAAAAGCGGTGATCAGCACGATGATGGGGTAGGTGACCCCCAGGCCGGCCAGCGCCAGGCTGCCGGTGCCGGGGATGTGCCCCACGTAGATGCGGTCCACGATGTTGTACAGCATATTGACCAGCTGTGCCAGCGCTGTGGGCAAAGCCAGGCTGAAGATCAGCGGCACCAGCGGGGCCGTTCCCAGCCGCTGGTCCACCGAACCAACGGCGCGTTTGTTTTCTTCCATGGCGGTAACTCCTTCTTTCTCCCTATGAATTGTATCATCAGGCATCCAGATCTATGTCCAGCTCCACCGGGCAGTGGTCGGAGCCCAAAACCTCGTTGTGGATCTCGGCGGCCCGGATCTTGTCCGCGGCCCGCTTCGAGACCAGAAAATAGTCGATCCGCCAGCCGGCGTTCCGCGCCCGGGCCCGGAAACGGTAGCTCCACCAGCTGTACTTGACCTCCTCGGGGTGCAGCAGCCGGAAGCTGTCCGCAAAACCCGCCTCCAGCAGGGCGGTCATCTTGGCCCGCTCCTCGTCGGTAAAACCGGCGCTGCGGCGGTTCGAGCCCGGGTTTTTGATGTCGATCTCCTGGTGGGCCACGTTCAGGTCCCCGCAGAGGATCACCGGCTTTTTCCGGTCCAGCTCCAGCAGGTAGGCGCGGAACATGTCTTCCCACTCCATCCGGTAGTCCAGGCGGCGCAGCTCCTCCTGGCTGTTGGGGGTGTAGCAGTTGACCAGGTAGAACCCCGGGTACTCCAGGGTGATCACCCGGCCCTCGTGGTCATGGGCTTCCTGCCCCACCCCCATGGTCACGGACAGGGGCCTGGCCCGGCAGTAGCAGGCGGTGCCGGAGTAGCCCTTTTTTTCCGCCGGGTTGAAATACTCCTCGTACCCTTCGGGATGGAAATCCGCCTGGCCCGGCTGCATCTTGGTCTCCTGCAGGCAGAACACGTCGGCATCCAGGGCGGCGAAGCTCTCGGCAAAGCCATGGGACAGGCAGGCCCGCAGGCCGTTCACATTCCAGCTGACCAGTTTCATACAGTTTTCCCCTTTTGTCGTCATTCGATGTATTTGGTTTTCCACACGCCGCTGTGAAAGCGCCATACAAAGCAGATGGTGCGGCAGACCCAGTCCACCACCATGGCGATCCAGACGCCCACGGCGCCGTAGCCCATCTGGACCCCCAGCAGGTAGCTGAAGCCGATCCGCCAGACCGCCATGCTCAGGATCGAGACGGTCATGGTGAACTTGACGTCGTTGGCAGCCCGCAGGGCGTTGGGCAGGACAAAGGCCACCGGCCACAGCAGCAGGCCGCAGCCGCAGTGGATCCGGACCAGCAGGACGGCCAGCTCCATGGTCTCCCCCGAGAGGGCGTAGATGCCCACCAGCGGCCCCACAAACAGCAGGATCGCCCCGTTGAACAGGCCCATGGTGAGATAGGCCCAGCGGACCAGCCGCCGGGTGTAGGCCGCCGCCTGTTCGTTGTCCCGGGCGCCGACGCAGCGGCCCACCACCGTGATCATGGCCAGGCCGATGGCTTGCCCCGGGATGCAGCCCATGCCGTCCAGGTTGTTGGCCACGGCGTTGGCCGCGATCTGGACGGTGCCGAACAGCGAGATCATGCTGACCACGATGATCCGCCCCGCCTGGAACAGGCTGTTCTCAAAGGCGGAGGGGATGCCGATGCCCAAAATGCGCTTTGCCAGCGCGCCGTCCACCCGGAAGGTCATCCGGGCCTGGACGGTGTTCGACTTCCAGCCGCAGGCGGCCAGGATCAGGACCGCCGCCACCCCGCGGCTGACGACGGTGGGCCAGGCCACGCCTTCCACGTACATCCCCAGCCCAAAGATGCAGACCGCGTTGCCGATGATGTTGATGATGTTCATCAGCACGCTGACCTGCATGGAGATCTTGGAGTTGCCCATGCTGCGGAAGATGGCCGCCCCGGCGTTGTACAGCGCCAGAAAGGGGTAGCTGATCGCCGTCACCTTCAGGTAGCGGACGCCGGCGTCCAGCACGTCGGCCTCGATGGTGCCGTAAAACAGCCGCAGCATCGGCCTGGCCAGCACCCAGCAGAACAGCCCCAGCCCCAGGCCCAGCAGCAGGCTCAGCAGGATCAGCTGGCCGGCGCTGTCGTCGGTCTCCTTTTTGCGCAGCGCGCCCAGGTACTGGCTGACCACCACCGCGCCGCCGGTGGCCAGGGCCGCCAGCAGGTTGATGACCAGGTTGTTGATCATGTCCACCAGGCTGACCCCCGAGATGGCCGCCTCGCCGCAGCGGGAGACCATCATGGTGTCGGCCATGCCCACGGTGGTGGCCAAAAGCTGTTCCACCAGCAGCGGGCCGATCAGCCGCATCAGCTCCCCGGTGGTAAAAAGAGGCCCGCCGGGCCGTTTCAAAATCGTGGGGCTGCCCGCCCCCGCCGTATGTTCCATGTTTCTCACACCCACTGCCTGCCCTGCCGGGCAGGCCGTTCCCAGTTCATAAGCGTACCTTATTATGATAACATACCCCTGCCGGATTGTAAAGCCGCCGGGCCGCCTCTGCCTCTGCTCCCACTGCCCTGCAAGTTCGGCATTTGTGGCAGGAAAGCTCGCCCACATTTGTGCGCTTTCACGAAAATGCGTTTTTATGTGCTTTGAAACCGATTTTCAGCAAAAAAACGCTTGCATTCCCCTGTGAAAAGTGGTATGTTGTATCCCAACGGGGCGCCTTGGATACAAGGATTTTCAGGCTGCCTGCACAGCCGGGGCTGCGGCCCGCACGTTCCGTTCTAAGTGTTGCTATTTTCTTCATTTACCTTCTTATCATTTACCCTGCCTGCCCGCAAGGGCAAAAAGCGGCGGCCCAACCTGCACGGGCCGCCGTTTTTTTATTTTTCCGGGCAGCGGCCAAAAGACCCCGCCGCAGCCAGCAGCCGCAGCGGGGTCCTATTGTTATTGGTTCAGTTTTTTGCCAGGTCCGCCACGGCCTCCCGCACTTCGCCGGAGAAGTAGAGGGTGCCCAGCGCGGCCGCGGGGCCGCCGGCGGCCAGCTCCCAGACCCGGGCAACGGCGGCCGGGATGCCGCCGGCAGGCTCCGCCCTGCCGCCCAAAGCCTCGATCCGGGCGGCCAGCTCAGACGCCGGGATGGCCCGGGGGCTGGGGGCGGTCACCGTCACAAAGCCTTTGGCCAGCGGCAGCAGCAGCCGGAGCATCTCGTCCGCGTCCTTGTCGGCCATGATGCTGACCAGGAACACGAACTTCTCCCCCGGGAACAGCGCCCGCAGGCTGTCCGCCGTGGCACGCATCCCGTGGGCGTTGTGGCTGCCGTCCAGCAAAAAGGGCGGGTCCCGGCGCAGCAGCTCGAACCGGCCGGGCCAGCGCACCTGGGCCAGCCCCTGCCGGATGGCGCTGTCGGGGATCTGCCAGCCCCGCGCCCGCAGGGCCCGCAGGGCCTCGATGGCCACAACGGCGTTCCGGGGCTGGTAGCGGGCCAGCAGGGGCAGGGTCAGGCCGGTCAGGCCGTCGTAGTCGAAGGTCTGGCCCTCCAGGCCAGCGCCCCGGAGGGTCAGCCGGGCAAAGTCCGCCACCGTGAGGGGCGCGCCACAGGCCGCCGCCGCATCGGCGATGACGCGGTCGGCCTCGGGGGCGCCCCCGTAGCTGACCACCGGGCTGCCCGGCTTGATGATCCCCGCCTTGGCCGCCGCAATGTCCGCCAGGGTAGGGCCCAGCTCTTGGACGTGGTCCATCCCCAGGGCGGTGATGACCGCGCACGCCGGCGGGTCGATGACGTTGGTGGAATCCAGCGCGCCCCCCAGCCCCACCTCCAGCACGACGATGTCGCACCGCTCCTGGGCAAAATAGAGCATCCCCAGGGCGGTGATGAGCTCGAACTCCGTGGGCACGTCGGCCATGGCTGAGGCCGCAGGCCGGACCTGCTCCACCAGCCGGACCAGGTCCCCGTCCGGGATGGGGACGCCGTCCACCTGGATGCGCTCATTGAACCGGTTGATGTAGGGGGAGGTGAACAGCCCCACCCTGTATCCGGCGCAGCGCAGGCAGCTGTCCAGCATGGCGGCGGTGCTGCCCTTGCCGTTGGTGCCGGCCACATGGACGAACCGCAGCCCCTTGTGGGGGTCCCCCAGGGCGGCCAGCAGGGCGCGGGTGCGGTCCAGCCCGGGCTTATGGCCCTGCCAGTGGACCGCGTGGATATAGGCGATCGCTTCTTGGTAGTCCATCAGGAGCGCCTCCCGGTATGGCCGCCCCGGGCTGCCGCCATCAGGGCGTGGTTGGCCAGCAGGGCCCGCACCAGGACAAACTCCGCCCCGGCCAGCACCAGCGCGTTGGGGATGCGGGCGGCCAGCACGGCCCAGGCATAGCCGTAGAACAGGTGCAGCGCCAGCGAGTTGAGCACCATCGAGCCCACGATATGCCCCAGCAGGATGCCCCCGGCCAGCCGCAGGCCGTCGGTGCGGGCGGGCAGATGCCGCCAGCCCCACCCGGCGAAAAAGCCCACCGCCCCGGCCCCCAGGG
>OERA01000102.1_pt1 | contig 14942 bp, 16 predicted proteins | sample 1539901 | NCBI WGS metagenome assembly OERA01 (sample SAMEA3891873, study PRJEB23780) | metagenome | biome: terrestrial biome; feature: animal house; material: Caecal content | place: Italy | collected 2015-05-05
CCACCAAAAAGTGCCCCTACTGCCTCAGCGACATCCCCCTTGCCGCCACCCGCTGCCCCCACTGCACCTCCCTGCTGGAAAACGCCGCGGCCGCGCCGTCCAACTCCTGACCCGTCAGGATAGCGGCCTGCTTGCCATGTGCAGTTTTGGCCGCGCCGCCCGGCCGTTTGTGCCGCCCAAACGACCGCCTGTCGCAAAACGATTGCGCACACCGGGCCTTTCCTCTATACTGGGGATGAAAGGAGGAAACGCCATGCAGATCGAAATCAAACTCGACCCGTCCTGCACCGAGCCCAAAGTCACCGTGACGGCGGCGGCCATGGACGAAACGGTCCGGCAGATCGTCGACCGGCTGCAGGAGGCCCCGCCGCAGGTCCTGACCGGCCTCCGGGAGGACAAGTGGCAGGTGTTGGCCCCGGAGGACCTGATCCGCCTGTACGCGGCCGCCGGCAAGGTGTACGCCGTCACCGCGCAGGGCGAATACAGCCTGCGGCTGCGCCTGTACGAGCTGGAGGAGCGGCTGGATCCCCGCCGGTTTGTCCGCATCTCCCATTCGGAGATCGTCAACCTGGACAAGGTCCGCTGCTTTGACCTCAACCTGGCCGGCACCATCTGCGTTGCCCTGGCCGACGGCTCCGTCACCTATGTTTCCCGCCGCTATGTTGCCAAGATCAAAAAGATACTGGGGGTATGACACCATGAAAAAGAAACTGTTTTCCCGCGCTGCGGCCGGCGCTCTCGCCGGGCTGGCCATCAGCTACGCGATCACCATCCTGCTCTCCCTGGGCTGGGGCGGCGGCAGCTATCTGCCCTGCAGGCCCGAGCTGGCCGCCCTGGCCGGCAGCGAGAGCCGGGCCGTGGCCCTGCAGGCCCTGTTTGCCCTGCTGGTGGGGGCAGGCTTCGGCGCCTGCTCCCTGATCTGGCAGATCGACCGCTGGAGCCTCGCCCGGCAGACCGGCGTGTACTTTTTCCTGATCTCCCTCGTCATGCTGCCCGCCGCCTACGGTATGTACTGGATGGAGCACAGCCTGGCCGGCTTTGCGCAGTACTTCGGGCTTTTCGCCCTGTTCTTCCTCCTGTTCTGGGGGGCGGGCGTGCTGGCCGGACGCCGCAGCGTCCATAAGCTCAACGACGCCCTCGCCGCCGCCCAGCGCCGTCCCCCCGAAGGCTGAACGCTTTTGCGATACGCCAAAACGCCCCTCTCCCGCTGGGAAAGGGGCGTTTCTTTGTGCGTTTGGGATTCAGTCCCGGGCCCAGGGCAGGTCCCGCCGGGCAGGCAGGCCGTAACCGCCTGCGGCGCTGTCCACCGCCCGCAGGATGGCCTCGGACACCACCTGCGCCGCCAGCGTGCCCACCATGTCCAGGTCGGCCTCCACCTCGCCCACCGACAAAGCGTACAGGCTGTCGCCGTCGGCGGTGGTGTTCACCGGGCGGATGGCCCGCACCATGCCGTTCTGGGCCATGGCGGCGATCTTGTTCATCTCGGTCTTGCTGAAGCAGGCGTTGGTGATCACCGCGCCGATGGTGGTGTTGCCCACGAACTTGTTTTTGACCACCTTGCTGCTGCAGAACATCTCCTCCTCGGTGGAGAGGAAGCCGCTGCGGTCCTCCGACAGCAGACCCGCCCGCTGGCGGCCGGTGCGCCAGTCAAAGACGTCGCCCAGGGCGTTCACCGCTACGACGGCCCCCACTTCCAGCGCGCCAAGGCGGACCGCATAGCTGCCGATGCCGGTTTTCATGGCCTGCCCCATCCCGCGGAACTTGCCCACCGAAGCGCCGGCGCCCGCGCCGAAGCAGCCGTCCTGATAGTTGCCGGCGTTTTCGCAGGCTTCGTAGCCCATAGCGGGGCCGGGGCGGACCGTGCTTGCTCCCACCGTCAGGTCGTACAGGCAGGAGGCGCAGACCAGGGGGACCTTGGCCACCCCGGTGTCAAAGCCGATGTCGTGTTCCGCCAGCCAGCGCATGACGCCGCCGGCCGCATCCAGGCCAAAGGCGCTGCCCCCGCTGAGCAGCACCGCGTGGATCTTGTCCGCCGCGGCCACCGGGCGCAGCAGCTCCGACTCCCGGGAGGCGGGGCCGCCGCCCCGGACGTCGAGCCCCGCGGCGGCGCCCGCCGGGCAGAGGATGACGGTGCAGCCGGTCGCGGCCGCAGCGTCCTGGGCCTGGCCGATCTGGATGTTGGGGATGGAAGTGACTGGGATCTGAAGCATAAGCGCCTCCTGTTCTCACACAAAAGTCAGCGGGCCGCCGGACGGGGCGGCGCCGCATCGGGCAAACACGCCGGCGTCACGGCGCGGTCACAAAGTCCTCCCGCATGGGGGTGAAGATGTCCAGCAGGACCCCCGCCTCCAGGCAGGTGCAGCCGTGGACCACGCCGTCCTCCTTCAGCATGGTGTCGCCCGCCCGGACGGTCCGGGTCTCGTCCCCGATGGTGAAGGCGAACGCTCCCGACACCACATAGGTGATCTGGGTATGGGGGTGGCTGTGCAGGGCCCCCACCGCCCCTTGTTCAAAGGTATTTTCCACGCACATCAGGCCGTCGGTGTAGGCCAGGATGCGCCGGGTGACGCCGGAGCCGCCGCTCTGGGGCAGGGTCTCCTGGTGGGGGACCCAGCGCTGTTTCTTTTCGGTCTGTTTCATGGGTCGCGCTCCTTTCCCGGGCAGCGCGGAACGCCTTGGCCGGCTCCCGCTCTGCCCCAAAAGGGCGCGGACGGTGGCCCGTCCGCGCCTGAAGTACAGAGTGATTCAACTGCAGGGGCTGGCTGCGATCAGCCGAACCATGCCGGGGTGACCTGCGGGACATAGCCAAAGAGCTTGGGGATGAACAGGCTGATGTCGGGGATGAAGGTGATGAGCAGCAGGGCTGCCACCATGCACAGATAGAAGGGCATGGTCGCCTTGACGATGGAACCCATGGGCTGCTTGGCCACGGCTGCGCCGATGAACAGGACCGAGCCGACCGGCGGCGTCAGCAGGCCGATGCCGCAGTTCAGCATGACGATGATGCCAAACTGGATGGGGTCGATGCCGATCGAGGTGGCAATGGGCAGCAGGATGGGGGTGGCGATCAGGATGATGGGCGCCATATCCATGATGCAGCCCAGGAACAGCAGGATCAGGTTGATGAGCAGAGCCAGCAGGATCGGGTTGTCGGTCACGCTGGTGATGGCGTTGGCCGCCAGATCCGGCACGTGCAGGGCGGTCATGCAGTAGCCGAACACGTTGGAGGTTGCGATCAGGATCAAGACGATGGACAGGGTGTGGACCGCGCTGTCCAGCTCTTTCCAGACGCCCTTCAGGTCCAGGCCCTTGTAGACGAACAGGGCGACGAACAGGGAGTAGAACACGGCGATGGCGGCGGACTCGGTGGCGGTGAACCAGCCGGCGGCCACGCCCACCACAACGATGATGATCGCGCCGGCCGCCCAGATGGACTGGCCCAGCTGGTGGATCAGGTTCTTGATGCTGAACTTATCGCCGCGGGGGTAGTTGTTTTTGACGGACAGGATGTAGACGCCCACCATCAGGCTGACGGCCAGGACGCCGCCGGGGAGGTAGCCGGCCAGGAACAGGCTGCCCACCGAGATGCCGCCGGCGGTGGTGGCGTAGATGACCATGTTGTGGCTGGGAGGCACCAGGATGCCCTCCACCGAAGAGGTGATGGTGATGGCGGTGGAAAAGTCGGCGTCGTAGCCCTGGTCCACCATCATGGGGATCAGGATGGCGCCCAGGGAGGCGGTGTCGGCCGCAGCCGAACCCGAGATGCCGCCAAAGAAGTACGAGTCAAGGACGTTGACCATGCCCAGGCCGCCGCGCATCCAGCCGACGCAGGCATTGGCCAGCGCCACCAGCTTGTCGGACAGGCCGCCCGAGCCCATCAGCATGCCCATGGTGATGAAGAAGGGCACCGCCATCAGGCTGTACGAGCTGATGCCCTTGACCATCTGCTGGCAGACGGTGGCCAGGCTCAGCCCCTGGTACATCAGGCAGAAGATCGAGGACAGCGCCACCGAATAGGCGATCGGGAAGCGCAGCAGGATCATGACCAGGAACGAGACCAAAAGGATCGCAATAGCGGGTACGTTGACTGCCATATCACACTTCCTCCTTCAAGCAGATGCCGCGGATCTCCTCATAGATGCACTCCAGCTCAAAGACGATCATCGCAATGCCGGCCAGCGGCACCGGGAAGTACATCCAGAAACGGGATACGTTGGGCATCGAAACATAGGTGCCCCGGGCGCCGATGGTGGTGGCGTACTGCAGGCCGATCACCAGCATCACCACGCCCAGCGCCAGGACAGCCACGTCGGCCAGGATGTTCAGGAAGTGGAGCATCGGCTTGGGGATGTAGCGGTCGAACGCATCCATCCGGATGTGCTCCTTGTGGCGGATGGCGATGGCCGCCGACAAAACGGCCATGTAGCTCATCAGGGTCAGGACGACCTCCTCGGTCCAGGAGGGCGAGGTGATGAACGGGATATAGCGGCCCAGCACCGAATAGCCGGTGATGCAGATATCCGCGATCAGCAGCAGCTTGCAGATGGTCATGACGATCTTGTCCGTCATGTCATAAATGGGGCGGAGCTTGTCCATTGCCGCGAAGAATTGTTTCATCAGGATTCCCCCTTCTATCAAAATATGCGGGGCGGCATGTTCGGGCCGCCCCGCCCACGTTATTTTGATGCAGGCTCCTGTCAGGCCATGTCAACCAGCTGCTGATACAGGTCCTCCAGGCCGGCGGTGTTGTCGGTGATGACCTGGGCGCAGGCGGCCTGCCACTCGCTCTTGTCGGGCACGTCCACCACGTTGCAGCCCTCGGCCTTCAGCTCTTCCAGCACGCGGTTCTCCTCGTCCTCCGACAAGCTGGCGTTGAACTCCTGGGACAGGCGGCCGGCTTCCATCACGGCCTCCTGCTGGCTGGCGGTCAGCTTGCCCCAGGCGTTGTCGGTGATGACCACCTGGATGGCGCCCAGGGTGTGGCCGTCCAGGATCAGGTTGTTGGCCACTTCGGGGAAGGCGTTGGACGCATAGTTGGCGATGGGCTGCTCGGCGCCGTCCACCACGCCGGTCTGCAGCGCGGAGTACAGCTCGTTGAAGGAGACAACGGTGGGGATAGCGCCCAGGCCTTCGACCAGGCCGTTCATGACGGGGTCGTTGGACACGCGCAGCTTCATGCCCGCCAGGTCGCCGATGCCCGAGACGGGGTCGACGGTGAAGAAGTGGCGGAAGCCCTCCTCGCCGTAGAAGATGCCGCGGACGGGCAGGCCCAGCTCCTGGGGCTCGTTCAGGAAGTCGGGGGCCAGGTCGCTGTTGGCAAAGTTCCACCAGTGCTCACGGCTGACGAAGGTGTAGGGCAGGCTGAGCAGCATGGACTTCTGGCAGCCGTAGCTGGTCAGGGCAAAGGCCGAGATGCGGGACAGGTCGATGGTGTCGCCGCCGGCCAGGATGTTGTCCAGGACGTCGTTCTCCGAGCCCAGCACGCCCGAGGCCTGCAGGTCGATGGTGATGGAGCCGCCGGACAGGGACTCCACCTGCTCCTTGAAGTAGGAAGCGGTCTGGCCGACGATGGTGTCCAGAGGGTTGACCTCCGCATAGACCAGGGTCACGGAGGGGTCGGCCGAAGCGTCGCCGGAAGCGGCGCCGCCGGCCGCGCTGGAAGCGGTGCCGGCTGCGGTGCTGCTGCTGGAGCCGCCGCCGCAGGCGGTCAGGACGCCGGCTGCGCCAAGCGCTGCGGATGCTGCCAGAAACGAACGACGGGAAATCATCTTCATAAGTAGTGTCCTCCTTAACGTTTTCCTCTTTCTTGCACGGGCGGCCGCGGTGCCGCCGCTGGTTCCTGTTTAGTAATATATCACATTTTGTTGTGCAAAACCATTGGTTTTTTCACACAACTTTGCCTCAATTTTTTGTATACATAACCAATAACCACCGCCAGAGCTTGCAAAAAATTGCATTTTGCCATATAGTTGAGGAAAGATATTTTTGCCGCCTGTCCCGGCCTGCCGGGCCGCGGCCCCAAGGAGCAGGACCATGAAACAGCTTTCCATCTACGTGCCCGTCCAGATCCGGGCGGCCGACTTCCGCAGCTTTGCCCTTTTCGACACCTTCCGGCACAAGGGGCTGTGGCGGCGGCCGGCCCTTTTCCTCGCCATCATGGGGGTGTCGGCCATCCTGTGCTACTCCCGCTACCCCCAGGAAGGCGCCCTGCTGCTGGGCACCATCCTGGCGGTGCTGGGGCTGGCCCTGCCCCTGATCTGGTACCTGAGCTACGAGCACAGCATCCGCACCCAGTCCAAAAAGATGGGCCTGCTGAAGGGCCCCCGCCGGGCCTACACCCTCATCTTCCAGGACGACGGCATCCAGGTCAGCCCCGACCAGGGCAAGACCTTCACCCCCCTGAGCTGGGACCAGGTGACCGGCGTCTACCGGCGCAGCGGCATCACCTACCTCTATGTGGGGGACCATGCCTACCTGCTGCCCCACAGCCAGGCCCGGGAAGGGGCCGGCCCCCTCTGGGACATGATGAAACGCTGCCTGCCGGCCGGCAAACTGCACGACCTGAACCCATCGTAACCACCGCGCCCCATCCGGCGCCCGAAAGGAGTGTCCGCTATGCTGCCCATGTTCCGCAAGTCCTTCTGGGTCCCCTACCCGGAGAGCGACGTCTACCCCACCGTGTCCAAAGCCCGGGAGGCCATCTCCCGCTACTGCGAGCAGAACGGCTGGTCCTGCTCCTTCCCCGGGGAGGACGAAGCCCTGATCGACGGTGCGCTCTATGAAGTCTACCGCGGCTACGAGACCGGGAGCCGCGGGAACTACGGCGTCAAGTGCCGGGCCAAGTAAGCCGCCCTCGCCGGCCAGGCAGGGTGTAAAAAGTCCCGTCCAACCGACATGCGGATGGACGGGACTTGTATGTTTTACGGATGGTTCACGCCCCGGGGGCCTCGCGGCGCATGGCCTGCAGGCCGATCCAATTTGATCCGATCACGGCAGGCCGTTCGTTTATGCGCGCATCATTTCAGCGGCGGCCTGGGCCATGCGCTCGTTCACCGCATCCGCCTCGGCCTCGCTCTTGCCCACGGCCGAGAGGTACACCTTGATCTTGGGCTCGGTGCCGGAGGGGCGCACCATGAACTTGGCGCCGCCTGCCAGGCGGTATTCCAGCACATCCGCGGCGGGCAGGCCGGTGCCGCCGGCGTCGTAGTCCATCACCCGGATGCTGTCAAAGTAATCGTGCTGTTCGATGGCTTTCAGCACCTGGTCGGCCACCTCCAGGGTGATCTGGCAGCCGTCGGCGCCATACACCTTGTAGCCGTTGTACTTGGCGGGGTTGTGGCTGGCGGTCACGCAGATGCCGGCGCCGCAGCCCAGGTAGCGGGTGGCCCAGGACAGGGCGGGGGTGGGCTCCAGCCGGGGGTACAAATAGGCGGTGATGCCGTTGGCCGCCAGCACGCGGGCCGCCTCCCGGCAGAACAGCTCGCCCTTGCGGCGGCTGTCGTGGGCGATGGCCACCTTTTTGGGCAGGCCGCTGGCGTTCAGGTAGTCGGCCAAGCCCTGGGTGGCGCGGCGGACGGTGTACAGGTTCATCCGGTTGGTGCCGGCGCCGATGACGCCCCGCAGGCCCCCGGTGCCAAAGGCCAGGTCACGGTAAAAGCGGTCGGTCACCGCATCCGGGTCGCTGCGGACTGCCTCCAGCTCGGCGGCAAGGTCGGGGTCCTCCACCGCGCGGGCCAGCTAGAGGTCGAGAGTGGACTGATACTGCATCATGGTAGCTCCTTTCAAAATGCCAGATTTTATACCATTATAAGGGAAAACGCTGTTCCCCGGCCGGCAGGATGCTGCGCAGCCGTTCGGTCAGGACCTGGGCGGCCTGACGGTGGCAGGCTGCGCCGGGATGCTGGCGCGCGCCCATGGTGTCCGGCGTGGCGGCGGGCAGGGCGAGGTAACACATCCGGCTGTCCCCGCACTCGGCGGCGGCGCGGGCCACGGCGGCCCGCAGCACCGCGCCCATCCGCCCTTCGCCCAGCATCCCGAAGGCCCACACGATCCAGGCGTCCGGGTTGTGGGCCCGCACCTTTTTCAGCACGTCCACCGCGGTCTGTTCCAGTTCGGCCAGGTGTTCGGGCGTGGGGCGCTGGGCGTAGGTTTTGCCGGTGGCGGGGTCGGTCCAGGGCGGGTTGCCCATGGCGCCGTCGTCGTTGGTGCCCAGGTTCAGGATCACGGCGTCGGCCTTCCAGCTGTCAAAGCGGTAGGGCTGCTGCGCGCCCAGGGCCTCGTTGTGGGGCCCGGCGGCCAGGCCGCAGACGGTGTCGTAGTAGTCCATCACCCGGCGGCGGGGGTCGTTGTCCCAGCTGGACAGCAGGCCCCAGCCGCTCTGGCTCACGATCCGCCATTCGGCGTGGAGGGCGTCGGCGGTCATCCGGGCATAGTGGTTGACCGCACTGAAGAACGGGGCGATCCAGTCCTCTTCACACACTGCGCCGAGGGCCCCCTCCCCGCTGGTGATGCTGTTGCCCACAAATTCCAGACGGCAGGCCGGCTCCGGCAGGGGCAGAAAATCGCCCCCCTCAAAGGCCAGCGCCTCGATCAGCAAAAAGTGGTCCGGGTCGTCGTGCATGGCCTGCACGTCCTTCAGCACCCGGACGTGCTTGGGCACCCCGGGGGTCATGCCCCGGAACAGGGTGACCTGGCTCCGCCCCGGCTGCACCGGGAAGCGGGCGATCCACGCGCCGTTCAGCTCGACGCTGACCCACGGCTCATATAAGGTAAAGCCTGCATCCAGGCAGAGGGCCAGCTCGCTGCCGGTGAACAGGCACTCGATCCCGGAAGCGGTGTAAAAACATGGGACGGGGCCCTGGCTCACCGGCTGGCGGCCCAGCAGCCGCACGGCGGGCAGGGAACGGATCGGCGCAGTCGTCATAAGAAGCCTCCCTATTTACCTAAAAAATCAGAAAATTTACTTTGTGATTATAGCTTATCACATTTAGCTTAGCGTTGCAATAGTTTTTTCCTAAATTCAAATCAAAACGCAAACAAATTTAACAGCCATTGACGTTGCTGCCCAGTGCTGTTATACTTTACTTTAACTAGGGTGTATCTGAAAACTCCCTAACGCTGTCCAATTCTACCAAAAAGGCGCATCTGCCGCGTTGCATTCGCTTGCATTCCACAAAAGCAGCCGCGCCGAGCGCGTCCTGCGGACGAAGCAGCGAAGGCACGGCTGGCGCAGCGCTCCGTTTTTCGCAAGCGGGCACCGTCCCGCGCCGCGAAAATCGGCTAAGCGCAAGAGTTTCGGCGCTCATGCGCCTTGCATCTGCACCTTTCTGGCGAATTGTTCAGCATTTTTGACTTCTCAGATACACCCTAAGCTCCGTGCGATGTTGCCTGAAAGTCCGCTGAGGCTTTGGCGTCAACCGTCTATTTTCAGGTGCAAACGACAGAAAAGAGGAATCTTATGGCAAAGCGAGTGCGCATGGCGGATATTGCAGAGAAGTTGGGGATCAGCATCGTATCCGTCAGCAAAGGGCTGGCCGGCAAAGACGGCGTCAGCGAGGAAATGCGCGAAAAGATCCTGGAGACGGCCAAGGAAATGGGCTATCTCCCGCCGTCCAAATCCACGGCGGCGCAGCGCAGCATAAACATCGGCATCCTGGTGGCCGACCGCCATTTTGGGGACAACACCTTCTACGCCAATCTCTACCGGTCGCTGGTCGGCCACTGCAACCGGCTGAAATACCAGTGCATGCTGGAGATCGTCATGCCCCACGCGGAGGACGGCTGCGTCCTGCCGCTGATCCTGGCGGGGGGCAGCGTGGACGCGCTGGTGTTCATGGGCGAGTTCCACCGCGGCTACCTCGCCGCCATGCTGAAAAACAACCTGCCCTTCGTCTTTTTGGATTTTTACGACGACGTCATCGCCGGGGACAGCGTCCAGAGCGACAACGTCAGCGGCAGCTTCCAGATCACCGAGCACCTGCTGCAGACGGGCTGCCGCAAGATCGCCTTTGTGGGCAGTGTGCGGGCCACCAGCTCGATCATGGACCGGTACCTGGGCTACTGCCGGGCCCTGCTGCAGGCCGGCATCGAGCCCCGGGCCGACTGGCGGCTGGAGGACCGCGACGCCGACGGCAGCTGGATCCCCCTGTCCCTGCCCCGGGAGATGCCGGACGGCTTTGTGTGCAACTGCGACGAGGTGGCCTTCAACCTGGTGGAAAAGCTGAAAAAAGCCGGCTACCGCATCCCCCAGGACATCGCCGTGACCGGCTACGACGACCACCGTTTTTCCACCATCTGCACCCCCCAGCTGACTAGCTACCGGGTGGACGTGGACGGCATGGCCAACGCCGCCGTGAACCTGCTGGCCCGCAAACTGAACGGCAAGGCCGTGCCCGCGCCCATCACCCTGGTGCCCGGCACCATCGTCTACCGGGAATCCACACAGGTTAAATAAAATAAATAAAGTAACTTTTCTTCGCTGAAATGCAGGCAAACCTTGGTTTTGCCTGCATTTTTTGCGCACACCGCATCCGAATGTTGCAGGATAGCCAAAAATCAGGCTAAAATATAGGTAATTGCGCCGAATTATTGGCTTATATATCGACTTTTAATTAGCTAAATACTATACTAAACACGCAGACAGATCGGTGCGGGCAGCTGCCCGCACCCATCACCCGGGTGGGGGGAACACGCCCTTCATCCACCTTTTCACACTAAAAGGAGGACACACCATGCGAAAGATCCATCGTCGTAATTTCCTGAAGGCTGCGGGCATCCTGTCGGCTGCAGTCGCGGGCAGCCTGATGACCGGCTGCGGGGCTCGGACGCCGGCACCCAGGCCGCTGCCAGCAACCTGACCCCGTACAACGAGCTGACCGTCGGCACCGACCACACCGACCTGACCGCCACCATCAAGGTCATCAACCACCGCACCGACCTGATCCAGGACGGCACCTTCGACGGCTATGTGGCCGAGTTCCAGAAGCTGTACCCCAACATCACCATCGAGTACGCATGCTGTACATCAAGTGGCTGACCGAGTCCAGCAACTTCGCCTACGACCAGGGCGGCGTGCCCGTGCTCAAGAGCCAGGAGTACCCCGACACCCTGGCCGCCTTCGACGGCATCGAGCTGCTGGAGGACACCACCGCCCCCGACGAGATTGCAGACCTGGCCGTCATATGCCGAAAAAAGAGTTATGCCGAACAAAACAGAATGAAATAGAAAACAGTACAACAAATCACCACCTTTCAAAATTAAATAAAAATCTCTCGGCATAATAAAGCAAAGCCTCTATAATGGAATTGTTGAAAGACACCATGAAGGGAGGCAAATACTATGTCAAAAAACAAGGTTATATCCATAACGGATATGACGCAAAAGGCGTATGACTGCATACTCCAGCAAAACTACACCAAAAAGACCTGCCAGCAATATTGGTATTGCGGCGTAGTTCCCATCAGAAGGTATTTTAAGCAGAAGGGCATTGAGTTGTATTCACCTAAGAGCATCAATGATTGTCTAACATGGTACCAAGAACAGTTTAAACAAGGCACTGTATACTCGACCAAATTTCAGACGGTCCGAAGAATCGCGGCAATCATGGAAGATATTGCAGCAGAAAAACCATATCGGTGGCAGCCGCTGACTCCATGGTACATTACCAGCCTTTCTGATTCATATCGCGCTCTGCTTGAGGATTATGCAAAGCAGAAGAGGATAGACGGCTATAAAGAAACTACCATCCGTAGTTTTAAACCCATTATTAAGCATTTCTTGATGTACACGTCTTTTCTTGGATATGAAGATATTCGCAGCATCACCCTGGCTGATGTAGATGGTTATATTCCTAAACTTGCCGAAAGCTACCAGCAAATAGGAAACGCCCTGTATATTTTGAGAGGGTTTGGGACTTATCTGTATGAGAAAGGTCTTACTGAAATCCATCTTGGCAACGCATTTTCAGTCAAATCGGCATCCCGAAAGAAGCTCCATGTTGGATTTACACAGGAAGAAGCTACGTCAATCATCTCTAGCATTGATCGATCCACCATTTGCGGGAAGCGTGATTACGCCATTTTAATGTTGGCGATGCATACGGGGCTTCGTGGCATAGATGTTCTGAAACTGACTTTCGCAAATATTCATTGGCAAAAACAAGAAATTCATTTGACCCAGAGCAAAACCGCACGGGAATTAATCCTTCCATTGCCCACGAGCGTTCTGAATGCACTCGCAGAATATATTCTGTATGCCCGTCCGGAATCTCAGGAAAAATCTGTTATATTTCTTCGTATCAGGAAGCCTTACCTTCCGATGAAAACATGGTCTGCCCACTCGATTGTGCGCAGGAATGCGATTCGTGCCGGAGTTCATTGGTCAGCTGATGAACGGAAAGGTTTTCACAGCCTTAGACGTACGATTGCAAGCTGGATGCTGGAAGCAGAAGTACCTCTTGGAATGATTACAGAGATTCTTGGACAGAAGAATGTGGACTCCACCAGACCATATATTGCAGTTCACCAACCGGGACTTGCTGAATGTGCGCTTGATTTACAATGGATTCCCATGAGAAGGGAGGAATTGCGATGATCGTAAACTATGTCAGCGGGCTTGGACCTTATATAGAGCAGATGATTGCACAAAAACATGCAGTCGGGTATCCGTATAAGACCAGTGAACGAGTTCTGTACATGTTCGACCGGTTTTGTGCGGCTGAATTCCCTGGTGCTAACACAATTACACCTGAAATCGGAAACGCGTGGGCTGTTATTAAACCAACGGAAAAAACAAGCAGTTTTCTGAACAGGTTGGCCCCGGTAAGAGAATTGGCCCGATATATGATCCATACAGGAACAGAAGCCTACGTTATCCCGGGCGAATTGGCCCCGGTAGAAGCACAAAAACATATTCCACATATTTTTTCGCCGGAAGAATTGAAGCGATTTTTCCAGGCCGCCGATTCTCAGCCAATCCTCCCGAAATGTCGCATACGGCATCTCCAAATACCAGTAATTTTCAGGCTTATGTACACCTGCGGCCTGCGTCCCCACGAGGCGCGTCTGATCCAAAAAGAACATCTGAATCTGTCGGAGAGCACCATTTTTATTCCCGAATCAAAGGGGCACAAAGACCGGATTGTCGCTATGTCGCCGGAAATGACCAAGATTTGCTCAAAATATTATCCTTACGCCGTGCGCGAGTTCCCAAACAGTCCGTACCTGTTTCCTTGCCAGCGGTTCAAAGGTGCAGCATACTCCAGTGGATGGTTGACAGAAGCATTTCATTTGTGCTGGAACACGGCTGGACTGGGGGAGGTGGCCGGCAACGCACCGAGGCCTTATGATTTCCGGCATACATTTGCTACCTATAGGCTCTACCGATGGATGAAAGAAAAACGAGAGTTGGGAGCGTTGCTTCCCTATCTGAGCGTATATATGGGACATGCGCATTTTTCAGACACTACCTATTATATTCATTTGATTCCCGATTTCTTTTCTGAATTGTCTGGCATGGATCTTGATGCCTATGGAAGCTTGCTTCCGGAGGTGCCCTATGAATATTGAGACCGAAATCCTTGTAAAAGCGTTAAATGGCTTTTTCTATATTTATCTGCCGAAACAGAAATGCTTTAGCAAGAATACGGTTGACTCCTACAAAGCCGCGTTCAAATTGTTTCTGGACTATATGCTTGAGCAGAACAATTCCTCCCTGAGTCAAATGTCATTGGATGATTTTAATAAGGATAATCTGGCTGGATTTATGGATTGGCTGATGACGGTACGGCAAAACAGTCCTGTCACATGTAACCAACGGCTGATGGCATTCCGTTCTTTTGCAAAATATCTGGGAATTAGAGACTTTGCACTAACGTCTGTTTATGCCAACATTTGCAAAACCCCCACAAAGAAAACAGCGGCTAGAGTAGTGGATTTTCTAAGTGAGGAAGCTCTGAAAACCCTGCTTATGCAGCCTGATACCAGTAACCGAACAGGAATTAGAAATCAGTGTTTTATGTGTCTGATGTACGACACCGCTGCAAGATGCCAGGAGCTGCTGGACATTCGGCTCAAGGACCTTTTTCTGAACGGAAATGCTCCGTTTGTATACCTTACTGGAAAAGGAAACAAGACACGCGCGGTCCCATTGATGAAAGTAACAGTTAACCATCTGCAGCGGTATCTGAAGCTTTTTCATCCAGATTATGGAAGCCGAATGGATGATTATCTGTTCTATACAACTTCCCACGGGGAGCGCCATCCTATGTCGCGGGATACTGTGCAGGTTTTTATGAAAAATTATGGAAGAGCGGCACGTGAAATTTGTCCTGACATTCCCGAACGAGTGCATCCCCACCAGCTTCGCCATACACGAGCCATGCATCTGTACCGCGGAGGTATGCCTCTGTCTATTTTAAGTGAGTTTCTCGGTCACGCCTCAGAAGAAACCACCCGAGTCTATGCGTATGCCGATACAGAGATGAAACGAAAAGCCATTGAAAAGGCTATACCAAAAGCAATTGCATTCGATGAAAATCCCATCTGGGATACCTCTGACGATGAAATACTGCGCAAACTCGCCGGCCTATAGCGAAACCGTTCAAGCCAAGGCAAGCGCCTTCGGAGATTCTCCAGGGCGTTTGTCTTTTTATAGCCTACACGAGTCAAGAAAGAAGGTGTCTCATGTAACTTTGCTATTTGTTATGCTGAAAAATTATTCTCGGAGGTTTGCTTGGTCTAGATCTTTTCAATTTCTCGGCATAACTCTTTTTTCGGCATATGACCCAAAATGCCGAATTCGGCATTTTGGGTCGTTGTCCACTAGGAGCACCTTTTTGCCCTCCATGGCAAGGCCGATACCCAGATTTTCGCAGGTCGTGGTCTTGCCGGTGCCGCCTTTCTGGTTGGTTATGGCGATTACAGTTGCTTTTTGGGCCAAATCAT
>OERA01000106.1_pt1 | contig 14594 bp, 18 predicted proteins | sample 1539901 | NCBI WGS metagenome assembly OERA01 (sample SAMEA3891873, study PRJEB23780) | metagenome | biome: terrestrial biome; feature: animal house; material: Caecal content | place: Italy | collected 2015-05-05
CTATGGAACCGGGGTGTACTGGACAGCACGAAACAAACCGTTTGCTTTGCGGACGCGCCCTTTACCCGCCGCAAGCTGGAAAGTGCCGCGGCCATCGTCGCCGACGGCAGGACGTACCCCATTCTGACCGTAGACGACAGTGATCCCGGGTGGCTGATGGTCACCCTTGAAATTGAAGATGCCACCGTTTTGTGGGGGCAGGAACTGGAGACGATCCCATGCAAGAACTGAAAGTAAAATCTTTGCTGCCGGTACGGCTGGACAAGTATCTGATGCAGCAGTACCCCGTACTGGGGCCCGGGCGCTTGAACAAAGCCCTGCGGGAAAACAAGATCAAGCTGAACGGCAAAAAACAGCCCCTCTCTACCCGGGTGATGGCCGGGGACGAGATCAAGCTGTTCATCCTGGACGAGCAGCTGGACGAAGGCCGCAGCCCGGACGGCCCCGCCTGGAAAAGCGCCCGCTGCCCCGCCGAGGCGGTGTACAACGGGCCCCAGCTGCTGGTGGTGAACAAGCCCGCCGGCCTGCCGGTGGACGGCCCCGAAAACGACACCCTGCTGAACCGCGCCCTGCTCTACCTGCACCAGGCGGGGGAATACGGCGAGGACAGCCTGTACCAGCCTTCGCTCTGCCACCGGCTGGACACCGGCACCAGCGGCCTGGTCCTGATCGCCAAGACCCCCGAGGCCGAGCAGATCCTGCTGGAGGCCATCAAGGAGCGCCAGGTGAAAAAGACCTACCTGTGCGTCACCTTCGGCCGGCCCATCCCCCCCGAGGGCACGCTGGGGGGCTATCTGCTCAAGGACGCCTCCCTGGGCAAGGTGCAGATCCTGCCCGAGAAAAAGCCCGGCGCCAAGGAGGTCTGCACCGAGTACGAGACCATCGCGGTGTCGGGCCGGCTGGCCCTGCTCAAGGTGCGGCTGATCACCGGGCGCACCCACCAGATCCGCGCCCACATGGCCAGCATCGGCTGCCCCATCCTGGGGGACAGCAAGTACGGCAACAACGCCGCCAACCGGGAGCTCAAGCTGAAATACCAGGCCCTCTGCGCCTGGGAGCTGGTCATGCCCGCCTTCCCTGCCTCCAGCCCTCTGGCGGAGGTGAGCGGCAAGACCTTCCACGCCCCCCGCCCCTGGTACTACGGCCAGGTCCTGGACGGCACCTTGAAATAAAACGGCGCAAAAAAGCGGCAGTCCTTTGCGGGCTGCCGCTTTTGTTCGAGATTCTTCCGGCCTGGAGGCCGGCCGCGGTTTTACTTGCAGATGCGGACCATCTCGTGAGTGATGTCGGCCAGGGTGCGGGCGCCGCACATCTGCATGGCGTCGGCCAGCTCGCCGGCCAGCTTTTCGATGTAGAGGCGGACCCCTTCTTCCCCGCCGCCGTAGACGGCAGTGACAAAGGGGCGGGCGATCACCGCGGCGTCGGCGCCCAGGGCCAGCGCCTTGAAAATGTCGGTGCCGGTGCGGATGCCGCCGTCCACCAGGATTTTGGTGCTGCTGCCGTGGAGGGCCGAGACGATCTCGGGCAGGACCTCGGCGGTGGCGGGGCACTGGTCCAGGACGCGCCCGCCGTGGTTGGACACGATGATCGCCGCCGCGCCGGCCTCCTGGGCTTTGAGGGCGCTCTTGACGGTCATGATGCCCTTGACGATGAAGGGCTTGTTCAGGATGCCCACGATCTCCCGCAGCTCTTCCACGCTCTTGCTGCCGGCCGGCGGGTTGCGGTTTTTCAGGAAGGGCAGGCCGGCGGCGTCCACATCCATGGCCACGGCAAAGCAGCCGCTCTGCCGGGCCTGCTCCATCTTGGCCCGGATGGTGTCGATGTCCCAGGGCTTGATGGTAGGCACGCCCAGGCCGCCGGCCGCCGCAATGGCGCGGGTGGCCTGGGTCATGACGTTGGGGTCGGTGCCGTCGCCGGTAAAGGCCGCGATGCCCGCCTGTGCGCAGGCCCGCACCAGCACATCGTTGTAGGTCATGTCGGTGTAGGCGTCCGAGTAGTGGAGGTTGACCGCCCCCACCGGCCCCGCAAAGAAGGGATAGCGGAAGCTGCGCCCGAACAGCTCGCAGCTGGTATCCACCGCGCCCCCAGGGCAGAGGACATCCATGTTCAGCCGGATCTCGGCCCACTTGTCATAGTTGCGGATGGCGGTGTCCCCCACCCCCTTGGCCCCCGGGCCGGGGATGCGGTTGCGGCAGGCCACGCCGTTGCAGATCGGGCACGCCTTGCAGGAATCGCCCAGCTTCTGCCGGGCATTGTTCAGTACGTCTGTATAGGTCATATCCATCCTCCTCGGTTCCATCCGGGGCGACATCCGCCGCCCTTTTTCTCTGTCCCCATGATACCCCCGGCGGCCCGCCGCGTCAAGATGCCGGGGCGCAGAAAAATTTTTTAAAAAATGTCTTGACAAAACCTGACTTTTCATGTATTATAGTGGAGCGCTCCACGAGAGACGCCAAACAAAAGAAAACAGATGGAAAGATGGCTGAGTTGGTCTAAGGCGCGCGACTGGAAATCGCGTAACGTGTAAAAGCGTTCTGGGGTTCGAATCCCCATCTTTCCGCCAGAGAACCCTCGCAGGCTTGCACGAGCCCGCGAGGGTTTTTGCTGCGCCGGCGCCCCTGTGGGAGATCCCGCCCCTGCTGTCCGGCCTGTATCCCGACCGGATCATCTCCTCCGAACTGCGGGAACCCGAAGCGCTGCTCAGCGGGCTGCGGGAGGGCGTCTATCAACTGGCCGTCCTCCCCTTCGCCGTGGAGGAAGCCGGGCTGGCCTGTACCTTATATAAGGAAGAGCACCTGTTCTTCTCCCTGCCCCCGGCCCATCCCCTGTCGGGGCGCAAGGGCCTGTACCTGAACGATCTGAACGGCGAGACCATGCTGCTTCTCAACCGCCTGGGCATCTGGGAAACGATCGTGCACCAGCGGATGCCCGACACCCGGTTCCTGGTCCAGGAAGATTTCGCCTTCGAGACGCTGGTCCGGTCCTCGGCGCTGCCCTCCTTCACCTCCGACATGGGCCTGAAATACCGGGAGGGGCCCCGCAACCGGATCAACATCCCGGTGCTGGACCCGGAGGCGAACATCACGTATTACTGTGTGTACCGCTCCGAGGCTCACAAGGAGCTGAGCGGCCTGTTCCAGGCGTTGTGTTGAGCGCGCAGCTGCCCGCCCAAAGCCAAAGCCGGGCCCGACTTTAAGGTCAGGCCCGGCTTTTTATGCCGTGGTTACAGGGGCCGGGGCGCGCCCTGCGGCGTCTTTTTCCGGCATAGGCGCGGCAAAAGCCCGGCGCAGCGCCCGGATGCGGGCCGCGATCTGTGCCCGGGCCGGCGGCGAATTGCGGAACACATCAAAACCGTGGAAGGTCCCTGTCACCCGCTCCAGCTGGACGCTGCTCCCGGCGCGGGCCAGCGCCTCCGCGTAGGCCGCGCCCTCGTCCCGCAGGCAATCGAACTCTTCCACCTCCACATAGGCGTCGGGCAGGCCCCCGAAGTCCTCCGCTTCCATGGGCGAGGCATACGCCCGGAGGCCGCCCCAGCCGCTGCGCAGGTAGAGCTGCCACATCTTCCGGTTCAGGCGGGCGTTCCAGCAGGGGCAGTCGGTGAACTGTTTCATGGAGGGCGTCTGCATCCGGGCATCGGTGACCGGGTAGATCAACATCTGAAAGCACAGCCGGGGCCCGCCCTGGTCCCGCGCCCAGAGGGCGCAGGCCGCTGCCAGTGCTCCCCCGGCGCTGTCGCCGCCCACGGCGATCCGGTCCGGGTCGATGCTCAGCTGTGCACTGTGCTCCCACACGAACTGCAGCGCCTGGCGGCAGTCCTCGAACGGCAGGGGGAACGCCGCCCGCTCGCTGGTGCGGTAGTGGACGAACACCACCTTGCAGCCCGCCCCCAGGCTGTAATCCATCACATTCTGGTGGATGTATCCCGCATCGGCAAAGCAGAACCCGCCCCCATGGAAATACACCAGGCAGGGCAGCTTTCCCGCTGCGCCCTCCGGCTCATACAGGGTCAGGGGCACCTCCTGCCCGCCGGGGACCTGCACCGTCTGCCGGCTGCGCCGCAGCCCCGGCATCACCGGCGGCAGCGGCATCCGGGCCAGCACCCGGTTGCCCAGCGCCGCCATCCCCGGGCTGAGCGCCCCGCCCGGCACCACAAACAGGTTCATGGGCGGGCAGCCCTTTGCCAGGGGGTACTTGCGGTCCCGGCAGATTTTCCAGGCTGCCGCGCCCAGAGCCAGGGCCGACGCCCACTTGACCGTCGTTTTCATAAACCAAACCTCCCTCGAGACGTTCTCCCGGTCACTTTGGCTGCTCCAGCGCTTTCTCCAAACGTTCTGCGGCGGCCGCATCTTGCGGCGTGGCGCACTCCCCGTAGCGGGCTTTGAGATAGAGCCGGCGCAGCTGACGCCCCCCTCCTAGCATACCATTCTCCTGCGGATGTGTCAACGAATCCCTTTCACGTCCGTTTCATGGGTAAAAATGCTGTGCTGCGAGCAAATTTCATCCGTGTTCCGGCACACATTCGTTCTGCGCTGCCTCGGTCGGTTCGTACGGGCCGAGACAAATGCTTCTTCGGCACAGACCGGCTGCAAGTTCAAAATCAATGGACAGGTCCCAAAGCCTGTCCCTTTTTGCAGCCCGAGCTCTTTTATGTGCTATCTTAACAAATTTTGGCTAAATCTTTGTTCATTGCGTAGAACTTTGCCTTTTTGCGGAGAAAATCATAATTTGTCGTTTACTTTGTGAAAATTGTGTGTTATTATCGAGTTGTTGTTAAAAATGTTTTTATTCATGGCTGCCCATCCACGCAGCCATGAGCACACAGAAAGGAAGTGCACGTTATGAAACACGCTGGCCGCAAATTGGGTATCCTTTGTCTTTCCCTGATCGGGACATTGCTCTTGAGCAGCTGTACCTATACCCTGCAGGAAGCGCCCCAGTCCCCGTCTTCGACCCCCGAACAGGGCGATGAAGAAGAGGCAGCAGAGCCCGAAGCCCACGAGATCCTGCGCGACCAGCTGATTGCGCTGTACAACCTGAACCACGCCACTCAGAAGCAGCTCACCGTCAACCGGAACCTGGACGAGTCCGCTTCGCTGCTGATCGACATTGTATTGAAAGACCCGTTCCTGCACTATGCGCCTGAAAATAAGTTTGCCTTCACCTCGCTTTTGGGCGACCCTTACACCGAACCTTCGAAAAACAGCGTCTACCTGCGCGCTTTCCTCTATGACGGCGCAGAGAGCTCCGCCCAGGTGGCCGCAAAGGCGCTGAACGCCCTGAACGGTTCCCTTCTGGCGGACAGCTTGGGCGACAGCCAGCAGCTCGCCAGCTTGAGCGTCGCCTGGGGCAGCTCCGCCGAGGACTCCTTCTGGCTGCTGCTCATCCAGAGCGAGGATATTCCCTGAGAGGGCACCTTTCCGCTTCCGTATAAGAAAGCAGAGCCCCCGGCCTTCCACGCGATGGCCGGGGACTTCTTTTTCCGGTAAGGTATACTTTTCCGGACGGTTGATCTGGTGATTTTATCATAACATACCTGCGTCTTAAAGGCAATGCCCTTGCCACTGCAGGGAGGCGTCCAAAAAGTATACGATTTCGGATAAGGGACCTGACTGTCCGGGCCCTGTTCCGCTGCAGCCTCCCCTGCTGAGCGGAAGCTGAACGCACCGGATGGGCATAGGCAACCCGGAGTTGCCGGAATGCAACGGTCCGTTTCCCAAACACCGCCCAGAGTGGGTGGCATGCAACCCGGCTTTGTGGTATGCTTTTGTTCGGAGGTGATCTTTATGGATCTGGCGGAAAGACTTCAGGACCTGCGCAAAAAGGCGGGCTACTCGCAGGAGCAGCTCGCCGACCTGCTGGAGATTTCCAGGCAGGCCGTTTCCAAATGGGAGGCCAGCCAGGGCAAGCCCGAAATCGACAACATCATCAAGCTGACCGAGATCTATCATGTAAGTGCAGACTACATCCTGCTGGGGACCGAGCCTGCGGCATCCCCTGCCCCCGCAAAAAAGATGCCCAAAGAGTACCGGCAGGCGGTCAAAGCCGCGGCCATCCTGGCATCGGCCGCTGGCGTCACCGTACTGTTTATCGCGGCGCTTGCGCTGCTGGCCAAATTCGTCCTGTGACCATTCAAGAAAGGAAGGTGCCTTATGAAACGCAACCATCTGCTTTTGCCGGCCCTTGCGGCCAGCCTGACCATCGCCCTGAGCGGTTGTGTGTACGCCTGCAACCAGAGCTGGGAGGACCTGACGCCCGCCGAACAGGAAGAGGTACGGCAGGCTTACGAGGATGTTCGCAGAGAATGGACGTCGGCCTTTTCCGGCGGCGGCCCGGAGGATCGTTTTGCAAGGGACATCCTCCGCCAGGTAGACCAACTGCTCCGGTAAGCAGCATTTCCAAAAGCGGCTGCGTCACGGGACCGCAAATGCAAGTATGAATAAAAAGGAAGCTTCTCTCTTGGCAAACATCATCTGTGGACCGGCCGGCTGATGACCCGAATGACCCAGCGCGCCGCCCAGGGGCGCTGAGACAATTCTGCATGCACGCCCCGCAAGGCTCGCGATCGAGGAGCAATGGCAACAACCAAAACACCGTCTGCGGGGGGTCTCAGTATTCCGCATAGTCCCGTATTTTCTGCACCACGCCCAGATAGTCGTGGGCCGTCCCGGCGAAATGCTCCGGGTGGATGGGGTGGTGGATGTTGTAGAGGATGCCGGTTTCACCGGTCCTGCCCAGGTCGCTTTCGTCCAGGTGTCTCTCGTCTATGTGGGCGCTGACGATCTCCAGGCAGGCCAGAACGTAATCGTCCCCCTCTGCGATCTCCTTCTCCCACTTGAAACGGCATTCCAGGTTCATGAAACACTCCTGGATCATTGGGGCGTTGACCTGGTCTGCCCGGACTGCCGTCAGGCCGGCCGCCGCGATTTCGTCGGTATCAAAGCCGTTGTTCCGGCAGGTGGACATACACCGGTCGTACAAATCGGCGGACATAAAATTGATGACCGCCTCCCCTGTCTCATGGAGGGTCTGGTACAAATGTCCATATTTGCTGACGGCAGAAACGATGGCGAAATAGCCGTTTTTTCCGCCGGTGAAGGTCGTCCAGGACTGCATACAGGCATTGGACAGCCCGTTGCTTTTGTACGAGGTGACGATATAAAGAGGCGACGGAATGGAGAGAACAAACTCCATCCAGTGGAACCCGTACATCTCCATGTTTTTCATAGATGCAGGCAGGGCGCTGTATGTCTTTTTCATGGGGACCTCCTATTTGTTTTCAATGGGTGTTATGCTATCGTACCTACTGCATTTACTGCTTTATTCCTGACGGCGCCGGTCATGGTCCGGTAACGATTCCCATTGCCGCAGCCGCCGCAATGTCCGCCCATCTGCATGGGACATAGCCCACAATTCAATCCGCAAAGGGAAAGCAACCGGTTCTTCCGTGTGAAACCTTTCATACTACCTCCCCGCTCCCCTGCAGCGTTTCGATCTCCGCAAAAGGGATCGTCACAGCTTTTTCTTTCTCCAGCCCCGGGCCTTTGGGCTGGCCTTCCAGCGCAAGGCGCAAAGTTTTCGCTATCGGGTCCAGGGCCTGGACGGCGCCGGTCACGGTCCGGTAACGGCCTGCCGGCGGGTCGGCCGGACAGCACAGGTCGGGCACGAAGTATCGCACCGTCACCGTCATGCCCCGGCACAGCCCGGCCAGCCGGGCCGAGAGGGTGGACTTCTCCTCCTCGGAGAGCTCTGCCTTGGGCACCCGCAGGGTCTGGGCGCCTTCTTCGGCCAGCTCGTCGTCAAAGCCACGCAGGGCCGCAAAGGGGCTGAAAATTTTGGCGCGGTTTGGCACGCTCATACGGGGATGTTTTACCGAAGGCTCGGGGCGTTCCAGATGCAGGATATCGGCGTATTTTTGGCTGACGATGCGGCCTTCTTGGGTGTTTTTGTAGTCGTCCATAGCAGTTCCCCTCACTCGGCCTTGTGGCCGCCGATCCGCCCGTTGCGGTCCCGCATGGTCGCCCCTTCCAGATAGTTGGAGCCCTTGAGCACCGCGTTTTTGCCGAACCGTTTCTTGAGCCCCAGCATGGCCTCCTGCAGACTCTTTTCCTTTTCCAGACTGGCGGCGTCGGTGAAAAAGTCGGTCTGGAAGATGCCGGGGTCCTTCACCACCCGGTTGGCGGTGAGGGTCAGGCGGCGGACTGTCAACCGGGGGTCCGCGATGCGGTCGAACAGGGCCGCTGTGGCGGCCTGCAGCTGGCTGCCCAGATTGGTGGCCGACTCCAGCCGGACGCTGCCGTGGGCGGGTTTGGGCAGGGTGCGGCCATACCGGTCAATGTGCACCGGGCCCCGGTAGCCGCCCTTGTCGCAGTTTTCCCGGTCGTAGCCGATGTCCAGCGTCAGGCCGTCGGTGACAAGGCCCTTGTCCATCAGTTGGTATACCAGGCTGTCGGTCATCTCCTGGACGATGAGCCGTGTTTTTTCGTAGTCGTAGGGGCAGGACAGCACCTGCCCTTCACAGATGCTGTTCGTTTCGGGCTGGTAGGCGTTGATCTCCTTCATGCCGCAGGGCTCGACGCCCCAGGCGTGGTCGATCAAAATTTCCGCGTCCACCCCGAACTCACGGTAGAGCATATCTTCGTCGTAGAGGCTGGCACGGGCCAACTCTCCCATGGTGTGGATGCCGTGCTTTTCCAGCCGGCGCACCGTCCCGGGGCCCACCTGCCAGAAGTCGGTGAGGGGCTTGTGGTCCCACAGCAGGTAGCGGAAGGATTCCTCGTTCAGCTCCGCGATGCGGACGCCGTCCTGGTCGGGGGCAGCGTGCTTGGCGGTGATGTCCATGGCCAGCTTGGCCAGGTAAAGGTTGGAGCCGATACCCGCTGTGGCGGTGATGCCGGTGGTGTAGAGCACCTCCCGGATCATGGTTTTGGCCAGGTCGTGAGGGGCCATGTTGTAGTAGGCCAGATAGGGCGTGGCGTCGATGAAAACCTCGTCGATGGAGTAGACCACCATGTCCTCGGGGGCCACATATTTCAGGTAGATGCCGTAGATTTGACGGGAGACCTTCTCGTAGTAGGCCATTCGGGGCGGGGCCACCAGGTAACTGATTTCCAGAGACGGGTCCGCCACCAGAGCCTTGGCGTCGTAGCTGGGGGCGGACAGAGACCACTTGCCCTCCTTTTTCACGGCGGCGCGGCTGCGAATGGCCGCCCGCAGCCGGGCGTCGTTGGCCTCTTTCACCTTCTGCACCACCTCGAACAGCCGCGCCCGCCCCGGGATGCCCAGCGCCTTGAGGGAGGGCGACACCGCCAAACAGATGGTCTTTTCGGTGCGGCTGGCGTCTGCCACCACCAGATTGGTGGTCAGAGGGTCCAGGCCCCGGGCGGCGCACTCCGCCGAGGCATAGTAGCTTTTCAGGTCGATGGCAAAGTAGGTACGCGGCCCGGACATGGCGGCCTCCCTCCCCTCTCGAAATTTCACGCGGTGACGGTCTTTTCCACAAACCACCGGCCCACCCGCCCGATGAACTGTGAGCCGATGTGCTCAAAATACAGTTGTTTCTCCCGCCCCTGGATCAGGACGGTAAAGCAGTCCCCTGCCCTGTCGTTGCCCACCGCTCCCGCCGGGCGGAAATCCCGCACCGCCTCGATGGCGAAGGTGCGCCCGTCCGCCCAGGTAATGGACAGGGGCACCATGGAACCGGTGGTGTCAAACTCCGACGTCACTTTGACGTAGATGCGCTCGGTGTGAGGCTTTCCAGCTCTGCGGCCTTCCATGGAGGTCACCTTCCTGACAGTGATGTTGAATCTTTATCTATATGGTAACGCAGAACGTCCGAGTTGTCAATATGCAGATCAAAAACAACTTTAAGTTTTGTTTCGGCGCAATGCAAAACCTCGCCCCATCGAAGGGCGGGGCCAAGCGGGAACCTCCGCATCACTTGCGGACGCCCCCGGCGGGGTCATTCCATGCTGTACAACATACACATACTGGCCCCATAGAGGCTGATGCCCGCGCTCCTGCGGAAGTTCTCCAGATTGGGCCCCCAACTGGGCAACGGGTACATACCGTAGCTGCTGTAAAGCGCGCAGCTCTTGCCGGTCCGGCTCTCCAGTTCATCCAGGACGGCGTCGCTGTCCTCGCCCATGGCGATGCGCAGGGCAGCCCGGGCAAGGTCAGCGTCCCACGTCAGCGGCGCAACGCCCGCCTCGGCGCGGGCCTGGTTCACAGCGGCAAAGTAGCTGCCGCCCTGCCCAAAGGCGTAAGCAGGGCCCGCGTCGCCCCCCGCCATGATGCTGTCCTGCACCACGTCGTCGGCATAGCGGATGTACTTGTCCGGCACTTCCTCGTAGGTCTTGCAGAAGCGCAGATACCGGATGGCGCCCCCCGCCGCAATGTTGTCCTCCACCTGGGGGTCGAACACATAGTCCACTCCGTGGATGTTGATGACGCACCAGGCGTGGCCGGTGTAGCCGCCTGCAGCCCGGTGGGTCTGGCCGCTTTGCAGCCGCGCGTCAAAGCCCAGCATCCGGGCCATCACCGCAAAGGCCGCCGAATAGTTGTCGCACACGCCGACGCGGTTCGTCAAAATGGAATAGGCGTCCTCCGCAATTCGGCCGCCCCCATCCAAATCCGCTCTTTCATATCCATAGGAACAGTTTTGGATCAGCCAGTCGTAGCAGCCCCGCAGGGTCTCATAAGGGGTGGAGCCGCCCACCTGAGCCAGCACCTGATCCGCCAGATTCAGCAGCGGTTCCGGCCAGCTGCGGTCGGGCGTGAGCGCCGCATTGCCCAGCCGCGCCTGAGCGCTGGTGAGCTGCAGCTGGTTCTGGTAGGCCTGCTGGGCGTCCGCCTCCAGTACAAAGGGCTGGCCCGTCCGCAGCGAATAGGCTGCCCGCCCCTCGCTTGCGCCATAATGCAGGTAATGCTGGTACAGCTCGTCCTGATAGAGTTCCGGCCCGTAGGCCCGCATCAGGTCCGGGTTGTCGCTGGCATACCGCGCAAAGTCAAAATCGCGCACGGGGTCCGCCGCACTCGCCCCCACCGCCAGCAGCGCGCAGCTTGCCAGCAGAAGTGTCAGGCAGCACAGCACACGGTAAAAAGATCGCTTCATAATTGGTTGACCTCCTCACATTCCAGCCGCATGGGTGCGGCCGTTCTTTATCTTAAGCATAGCAAAAAACGCCGCTCAAGTAAAGCTTTTTTACCGGATGCGCATTTCAAAACCATTGAACTTGTCCGCCTCCTGTGTTAGGATGTATCCACCGAATATAATAGGAAGAAAACTCCGCTGCGCCCCAAGGAGGTGCCCATGTTTTTAGAACCCATCACCTGCCAGGACAAGTTGGAAATCTGCAGCTGGAAATACGAGGGCGTATATTCAGTCTACAATCTGCCTCCCTATCAGGAACTTGCAAAGCGGCAGATGGCTTTCGCCCACCCGAAAAAAGAGAGAAACTATTTTGTCTGCCGCCGGTGCAGCACACTGATAGGATATGTCAACCTGCTTGAAAAGCCGGCTGGCGTATTCATCGGCATGGGCGTCGCACCCGCCTTGTGCGGACAGGGCTACGGCCGGCAGATCCTGTCGGCAGCCGTCGTCCTGTCTCAAAAGCTGTACCCGGGCAGGACGCCCTACCTGGAGGTGCGCTGCTGGAACAAGCGCGCCATACGCTGCTATGAGGCGGCAGGCTTCCAGATCGACGGGCCTGCCCGCTCGATCGAGACCCTCACCGGGCCGGCCGATTTTTACCGGATGCTGTACCGCCGGTGAAAAGCAGGCATCTTGAAGCTTGAAGAAAAAGAAAACACGCCGAATCACTCGATCCGGCGTGTTGAGCGCGTCGAAAAACGATACGCTTGGGCGGACGGTTCAGGACCCGGGCCGCCCGTTTTGGATAAGTTCAGCGCACCAGAACAACCGCCACGTCGTTGACGTTGGTGCCGGTGGGGCCGGTGACGATCAAGCCGTCCACGGCCTGCAAGGCGTGGTAAGCGTCGTTGTCGGCCAGGACGGCGCCGGCGTCCAGCCCTCTGGCATCCAAAGCCGCTGCGGTATCCCCGTCCACATAGCCGCCGGCGGCGTCGGTGGGGCCGTCGGTGCCGTCCGAGCCCACGCTGAACACCGCGGCCGGCAGCCCCGCAAGGCCCGGAGCGGCCGCCAGGGCCAGCTCCTGATTGCGCCCGCCCAAACCATGGCCGGTCAGGCGGACCACCGTCTCGCCCCCGGCCAGATAGGCTGCCTTTTGGCCCCGGCCGGCGTGAGTGCGGGCGATGTCTGCCAGAAAGCGGCCGGCCTCCCGGGCCTCGCAGTCCAGGTGGTCGGTCAGTAGGACGGGTTGGTAGCCCAGCTGCCCGCAGGCTGCGGCGGCCGCAGCGCACAGCTCCCGGACGCTGCCGGTGATGTGGGTCTCGACGTTATCCAGCACTTTGGGAGTCTCCTGCTGCAGGCAGGCGCGGGCCGCCCCGGACAGGCGGAGGCCGTACGTTTCGGCGATGGCCTGGGCCTGGGCGCAGGTGGAGCGGTCGGGAACGACAGGCCCCGAAGCGATCATATCCAGAGGGTCGCCCAAAATGTCGCTGAGCACGATGCTGTAGACCCGCGCCGGAGCGCAGGCCAGGGCGAACCGCCCGCCCTTGACCGCCGACAGCCGTTTGCGGATGGTGTTCATCTCGACGATGTCTGCCCCGCAGGCCAGCAGCTGCTGGGTGATGTCCTGCAGCTCCCCGCCGGGGATGAGGGGCTTTTCAAACAGGGCGCTGCCCCCGCCCGACAGCAGAAAGAGGACGGTGTCCGTCTCTTTGGCTCCGGCCACCAGGTCCAGCGCGGCCTGGGTGGCCCGGAAGGAATTTTCGTCCGGCACCGGGTGCCCCGCCTCATAGCAGGCGACGCCGGGCAGCTGCCCCTGCACGTGGCCGTATTTCGTCACCACCACCCCGGCGTCCACCGGGCCCAGGGCCTCCACCGCCGCCCGGGCCATCTGCCAGGCGGCTTTGCCGGCCGCCACCAGCAGCACCCGCCCGGGAAAATGCCGGCCCTTCAGCGCACGGCGGACCGCCTCGTCGGGCAGGACGGCGGCAATGGCGGCGCGGATGATGGCATCCGCATCCTGACGCAGCTTCTGATCCATACAGCTCGACTCCTTTTTGTTACAGCAGGCCCGCTTCGGTCATGGTTTTGAGAAAGCCCTGGCGTGCGGGCCCTTCGGGGGTGGGCAGAGTGGGCAGGTAGGGCACGCCCACCTTGCGGCCCCGCAGTGCAGCCATATCCTTGGCGGCGACCGGGAAGCTGGCCGCGTCCATCGACAGCCGCACCGGGTCGAGCTTGAACTGGGCCTCCAGGCTGCCGGCCAGGTCACCGGCAGCGTACTTGTTGTAGACGTCGGTGATCAGCTCGGGCATGAAGTTGGCCGCGGTGCAGACGCCGCCCACCGCCCCGTGGCAGAGGCTGGCGTACAGCAGGGTGTCTTTGCCGCCAAAGACCTTGAAGCCCACGTCCCGGGTGCGGCGGATGAACTCCGCCGTCTGGGTGATGTCGCCGCTGGTGTCCTTCATGCCCACGATGTTGGGCACGTTGTGGGCCAGCTCGTCCACCAGCCGGGCGCTGAGGGTATAGCCCACCCGGCCGGGGTTGTTGTAGAGCAGCACCGGCGTTTCGGGGACGCTTTCAGCGATGGTCTTAAAGTGGTTGTACAGCTCGTCGTAGGTGGGCTTGAGGAACATGGGCTGCAGGACGCTGACGGCGGCCGCGCCATTTTGGGCGGCCATCCGGGCCAAGCGGCAACACTTTCGGGTGCTGATGGCGCCGATGCCAAAGTAGACCGGCACCCGGCCGGCGGCCTGATCCACCATGATCTTCAGGCCGCGCTCCATTTCGTCCTCTTCCACCATGTAGAACTCGCCGTTGGAACCAAACGCCAGAATACCGCTGACCCCGCCTTCAATGACATAGTCCACCTGGGCGCGCTGGCCGGCCTCGTCGATCCGCTCGTTTTCGTCAATGACGGTCAGGATGGGGACCACGACGCCTTTCATAAAATCGGTCTGCATTGTTTTGTCCTCCTTAGACGCGCCGCTCAGCGGCCGATCTCGATGCCGGTCAGGTACTCATAGTAGTGGGCAATGGCGCTGTGGTCTTTCTGGCCCTCGCCGCGGTTGTGCAGCCACTGCAGGATCTCCTGCACCTCGGCGGTCATAGGCACCGGCGCGCCCACGGCGTGGGCACAGTCGAGGACGTTGTTCAGATCCTTGATGTGCAGGTCGATCTTGAAGCCGGGCTTATCGTTGCCTTCGATCATCATGGGGGCCTTGGCGTTCATGACCGTGGAGCCGGCCAGGCCGCCCTTGATGGCGGCAAAGACCGAAGCCGGGTCCACACCCGCTTTCTGGGCCAGAGTCAGGGCCTCGGCCAGAGCCTGGATGTTGCAGGCCACGATGATCTGGTTGGCCAGTTTGGTGGTGTTGCCGGTGGTGTGCACCCCGTCAAGAGGACAACGAAATAAATCAACAAAAAAATATCTCAATCTGCCTTCAAATAACGATCATGCTTTTCCATCGGTGTCAAAACGCCAAGGTTACGCTGGAGACGTTTCGTGTTG